>Ga0302325_10000982_pt1 | contig 74749 bp, 75 predicted proteins | sample Palsa_T0_2_FD_201948 | JGI IMG/M metagenome (GOLD analysis project Ga0302325, IMG submission 201948) | Peat permafrost microbial communities from Stordalen Mire near Abisko, Sweden - Palsa_T0_2 | ecosystem: Environmental > Terrestrial > Soil > Palsa > Peat permafrost | place: Sweden: Abisko... | reverse complement strand
GGTTGCCGGGAATCTCCCTGCTGGACCTGCGCCCGAAAATGGAGCGGCGCCCGTGACCACTCCCGGCCCGTCTGCCGCCCCGGCACAGGATACTCCTGCTGCCGCCCCTCAGGCCCCCGCCGCCGCGCCCCCGGTGGACAACACGACCCCATTTGCGGACTACGACTGGACCTGGCTAAACGGCAACCCGCGCAACAAAGACGTGGCCTTCGATTCAAAATTCTTCACCCCCGAAATCCGTGCCGACATCACTTATACTTTCGACTTCAACAGGCCCTCGGACGATTCCATGGGTGGTTCGAGCGAGTTGTTTCGATCGAACGAAATCCAGTTGGAGCAGCTCGGCCTCGGCGGCGATTTTCACTGGGACAACGTGCGCGCCCGGTTCATGACGCAGTTCGGGTCTTATTCCACGGCCACCATCCGAAACGATCCCAGCTATGCAAAAGGCCAATGGGATCTCGCCGATGCCGATCGCTACCTGGCGGAAGCGTACGGCGGGTATCACATCAACGCGCTGCATGGGATCAACATTGACGCGGGCATCTTCATGTCCTACATCGGCCTGTTCAGTTATTACAACTTCGATAACTGGGCCTACCAGCCCTCGTACGTTTCATCTAACACACCCTGGTTTTTCCAGGGAGTGCGCATACAGATTTTCCCGACGCACCACCTGAAGATCGAACCCTGGATCATCAATGGATGGCAGTCGTATGCCTCGGCCAACGCCAGGAAGGGTCTCGGAGGCCAGATCAAGTACACTCCGTTTCCCTGGCTGAATATCATATCCAACAATTACGGCCTGGGTCACGACGACCTGTACATTCCTAACCGCGGCCGTATCCACACCGACAATAGTGTGGAGATCAAGTATTACGACAAACCGGGCAAGACGATCGATAAGATGGCGTTGTCCTTCACCGGCGATCTGGGCTGTGAATTCGGCGGCGGTGTGAGCTGCCACAACGATAGCAACGGCAATCCCAAGCAGAGTTTTGTCGGTTTCATGGTCTATGACCGCTACTGGTTCGACAAAGACCTGTTCGGGTTTACGCTCGGCGGCGGCGTAATCAACAATCCTGGACGCTACCTGGTGCTGCTCCCACCCATCAATGGCGAGACGGCCGCATCCGCGGCGATCAATTCGCCGTACTTTACGGAAAACCCCGGTAACCCCTTCAAGGCCTGGGACGCTTCGGGCACGTTCGATTACATGCCCAGGCAGTGGCTCACTTTCCGTTTCGAGGGCGATTTCCGCCACGCGAACGTGCCCTATTGGTCCGGCTCGGGCGGAATTACGCCGCCGGCGTCGGGCGGACTTTTTCCCGGCACCAATAACGGTTATCCAACCGAATACGCCTGTATGAACGGCAGCCCGTCGGTTACTGTCGGCGGCTGCGCCACGCAGGGAGGCCTCTGGAGCCCCGATTTGCGGAAGCGGGAGTGGCTTCTGGACATCGACCTTATGGTTAAGTTTTAGCGCCGGAGCCGGAGCGAGCCATGCTCAAACGAACGAACATTGTATGGACCATCGCGATCATGGCACTGTTGGCCGCGTACGGGGTCATGTTGGGGACCGCAGTCGCACAGAAGGCAGCCGTTCCGAAGCCGCAGGACAAGCTGGCGATCGGAGAGACCGAAGTCAAGCAATTGCTCCTCCTCATGGATACCGACAAGAACGGCAAGATCTCAAAGAAAGAGTTCATGGCGTTCATGGAAGCCGAGTTCGAAAGACTGGACAAAGACAAAAGTGGGGAACTGGACGCCAAGGAACTGACCCACTCGAAGCTGCGCGTCAGTCATTTCGCAAATGAGAGGAAGTAGCTCGGGCTTTAGCCGAGATCGCCGCCCGCCGCGAAGCGATAGCCCACCCATGGCTCAGTCAGGATATACTTCGGCTTAGCCGGGTTCGGCTCGATCTTCTTGCGCAGCTGGTTGATAAAGACGCGCAGATACTCCGGTTCATCGCCGTAGTCCGGGCCCCACACGGCTTGCAGCAACTCGCGGTGTGGAACAGGCTTTCCGGCTTGCGAGACAAGATAGCGCAGCAGGTCGAACTCCTTCGGCGTGAGGCGCGTCTCTTTCCCCCTCACGTGAATGCGCCGCGTATCGAAATCGATTTGCAGGTCGGCGGTGGCCACCGAGTGCGGACCGCTTTCGGGAGAAGTGGGCGCGCGCCGCAGCGCCGCCCGGATGCGCGCCAGCAGCTCTTCCATGCCAAATGGTTTGGTGATGTAATCGTCGGCGCCCGCATCGAGCGCGGCCACCTTGTCCTTCTCGCTGTTACGCACGGAAAGAATGATGATGGGCACATCCGATCCGGAGCGCAGGTGCTGGCAGGTTTCCAGGCCGTTTAAGCCGGGCATGTTCATGTCCAGCAGCACCAGGTCCGGGATCTCGGCAGAGATCCGGATCAGCGCGTCTTCGCCGTTGCGCGCCTCGATCACTTCGTATTTATGGCCGACCAACGTGGCTCGCATCACGCGGCGGATCTGCGGGTCGTCGTCCACTACCAGAATTTTTCCAGCGCTCACGAAACCATTTCACCACGGTGCACGGGCAGCGAGAAACTGAATACGGAGCCTTGCCCAGGTTCGCTGGTAACCCAGATCCTACCGCCGTGCGCCTCTACAATGCCTTTAGCGATGGCCAGGCCCATGCCTGTGCCCGGCAAGCGGAAGCGATGCTCACGGGCGCGGAAGAATTTGTCGAAGATGCGCAGTTGTTCCTGCTCGTCGATGCCGCTGCCGCGATCGGCTACGCTGACTACCACGCGGCCTTCCCCTGCCCGCGCCGAAATCGTCAGCGGCGACCCGGACGGCGAGTACTTCAGCGCATTGTCCAGCAGTTGCCTCAATACCTGCTGCACGAAGTCGAAGTCGGCGTCCGCAGCGGGCAAAGCGTCTTGCAGACGGACTTCCACGGGCCGGTCGTGCAGTAAAGGTTTGAGTTCCGCGAGTGTGGCATCGATGACCTCGCTCACATCCTGCGGACGCTTCTCCAGGTGCAGCTTGCCCGCTTCGATGCGCACCATTTCCAGCACTTCGGCGACCAGCCGGTTCAGCCGGTCGGCTTCTTCGTTGATGATAGTCATCAACTCGCGCTCCGCATCCGGCCGGGGTTGGCCCAGCAGGCTCGTAACGGCGGCCTTGATCGAGGTTAGGGGAGTCCTGAAATCGTGCGCCAGAGCATCCAGCAGCGCGGATTTGAGCACCTCGCTCTGGCGCGCAGCTTCCGCGCGGCTGGCTTCTTCGAGTGTGCGCGCCCGTTCCACCCCGATGGCCACCAGGTAGGCGACCGCATTCAGCACCGCCTCGGACGGCAAAGGTCCGGTCAGCCCCAGATTGCCCAGCGCCTGCCCGCCCAGCCGCACCGGGACGATGGCCACACCGCGGCTTCGATCGATGAGAGCCTCGTCGCGGTCGGTTTGCAGTTGTTCGTCGGAAATCAGCGCATCGTCCGGCCCCCACCGGAACGTCTCATGCGTCAACCTGGTGTGAAAGGCGACGGTAGTGACGCCCAGGATGCGCACCACGCGGCTCACCAGATCCTGGCTGGCGGTGCGCGCGCTGCCGCTGAGCAGCAGACTCTGGCTCAGCGCATACAGCCCTTCGATTTCGCGGCGCCGGTCGACCGCCTCCCGGGTGCGGCGCTTGGCTCGCGCCGAGAGTTGGTTGGCCATCACGGAAGTGACCAGGAACGCGGCCAGCGCCACCCAATTCTGCGGGTCCTGCACCTCGAATGTGCCGATCGGCGGCAGGAAGTAGTAATTGAATCCGAGCACGGCCACCAGGGAAGCGATGGTGGCCTCCAACAGCCCCCACCAGGCCGAAATCCCAAAAATGACGAGCAACAGGGTTAAAGCAACCGTGGTGTTGTTGACCGAGGCCACCCGGAAATAGAACGCGATCACCAGGGCGACGATGGCGGATGCCGCGATTACGCGAAGGGCGCGGCGGATGCGGGAATCACGCATGCCGGCCGGGCATCAAACTCCGAAGACGCGGTTGAAGAATTCCCGCGTCTTCTGCCGGATCTCGCCCAGCTTCAGATCCAACCGCTGATCGTGCAACTGGTCGGGAGTCCAGCGGCGCACCAGTTCCGCCAGCGTCTCGGATTGCGAAGGCGAAGTGGGCAGGTGGCCTCCCGCGTAGCCGCTCGCCACGCGCAACCCGTGATCGATGGCGCGATAAAACACGGCGGCGTCGCGCAGAAAGTCCGCATCCTCGCGCTCCAGGTGACCCATCTGCTCGATCACGTCGATGCGCGCCGGCGTATTCAGCACCTTATAGAAAATCCCGGCGCCCCGCAGCCGCAGATACATCAGCGCGAAGTCGATATCGTAGAAGCCGCCCACCGCTGCCTTTAGCGGATTGCGCCCGCCCTGCTCCTTCTCCAGCCGTACGCGCACCTGCGCCAGTTCCTTGCGCGAACGGCCGCCTTGCCCGTAGCGCCGCCAGTCCACCTCTTGCAATTTGTGCAGGAATTCCGTGGCGCGCTCCAGGTTCCCGGCCACCGCGCGCGACTTCATGTAGGCGATTCCCTCCCAGGCCTCCGCGTGCTTCGCGAAGTACTCGCGATAGGTCCCTTCCGGCTGCACCAGCGCGCCCTCGCGGCCATTGGGGCGCAGGCGCGTGTCTACAGTGAACATGACGCCATCGCCGGTGTACGCGCTGATGGCGTTGATCATGCGCTCCGCCACCACCGTCCAGAATATCTGTTCGGAGGCGTCTTCGTCGGGAATCACGAAGATCAAATCGGCGTCCGAAGCCAGATCGAACTCGCGCATCCCCAGCCGCCCCAACGACACCACCATCATCTGGCGCGCGGGCTTGTAGTCCGGATCGGCGGGCGGCGGAGCTTCCCGCAGCGCGAGGCTGTAAGCCTCCGCGATCACCGTATCGGCCAGATCCGAAGTGCGCTCCAACGTTTCGAAGATGGCGGCCGGTCCCAGCAGGCTGTCGCTCTGGATGCGAAACATCTGTCGCCGGAAATAGGCGCGCAGCGAGGCGCCGTCTGCAATGGTTTCCGAAGGCGCTTCCTCCCGCGCCGCGGCGGCGGTATCCAGTTCGGCCAGCAGCTCGGGATGCCGCAGAAGCTGATCGCCGAAATACTGGCTGTGTTCGAAGATGTCCACCGCGCGCTCCACCAGCGCGGCATCCGCATCCAGGCCGGCGAAGCTTTCCGACCTGGCCAACACCTTCTCCAGAAAGAGTTCAAAGCGTTCCCGGCCGCGATTCAGCTTCGCGCGCGACAGCACCGCGGCCAGATGCGGCGCACGCTCGTCCAGCGATCGCGTCAGATTGCTCGGAGCCGATGGCGGCGGGTCCAGATCGAGCGGCCGCCAGCGATCGTCCGCGTCGCCATCCACCAGCGTGTAGTACATCGGCTTGCGCGCCTGAATGACCCGCGCATACATCTCCCGTACATTACCCAGGTGCTCGTCGAGGCGCACCTGGAGCGATTCCGCGGTCAGCGGCTCGCCGGATTCGACCGGCATCTTGCGCGCCAGCACCTCCATCTCCTCCGGGTGCGTAGGGAGCGTGTGGGTCTGCCGGTCGTCGTAGAATTGCAGCCGGTGCTCGATTTGGCGCAGGAACTCGTAGGCGGAAGCCAGGCGCGCGTACTCGCCGGCCGAGAGCAGGTTCTTATCGCGCACCCGGGAGAGCGCAAACAGCGTGCCGCCATGCCGTACCCAAAGCTCGCGGCCCCCGTGCAGACGCTGCAGGCACTGCACCAGGAACTCGATATCGCGGATGCCGCCCGGGGTCAGTTTGATATCCAATCCGCCGTGTGCGCGCTTGGCGGCCAGCTTCTCGCTGATCCGCTCGCGGGCTTCAGAAACCGCTTCCACGGCCCGGAAATCCAGCGTGCTCGTGTAGATCAACGGCTCGACGAATTCCAAAAGGTCGCGGCCCAGGGCCAGGTCGCCGGCGCAAGCGCGCGCTTTGATCAGCATCTGCTTTTCCCAGTCGCGCGCGCGCTCCTGGTAGTAGCGTTTGGCGCCGTCCAGCGAAATACAGACTTCGCCCAGGCGGCCGTCCGGACGCAAGCGCAGATCCACGCGGTAGCACGAGCCATCCGCCGTGTACGTCGAAAGCAGCTCGGTATACTGATTGGCTACTTTCTTGAAGAACTCCTTGTTGGTGACGACGTCGGGTCCGGCCGTCTCGCCGTTTCCCGAATACACGAACATCAGGTCGACGTCCGAGCTGTAGTTCAGCTCCTGGCCGCCCAGCTTGCCCAGGGCGATCACCGCGAAACCGCATGCGCGCCGTTGGCCGTCCGGGCCCTCGAACAATGGCTCGCCGTGCCGCGCCGTGAGTTGTGCGCGAATCTGGCGGTAGGCGAAATCCAAGATGGCGTCGGCCAGGTTGGACAGCTCGCCGGTGATATCCGCCAGCGCGGCCAGTTCCAGCACGTCGCGCAGCAGGATACGCAGCGACTGCCGTCGCCGGAAGCGCGCCAGGGCCACCGGAGCCGGCAGATCGGGGCTTTCGGATGCGCGGAATTGCAGCAAGCTCTCCGTGAATTCTTCGGCCGACAGCATGCGGTGCAGATTGCCCGCGTTAGCTGCCTGCAACAGCCATTCCGGATGCCGCAGCACGGCTTCGGAGAGGAAGCTGCTGTATGAGAACGTGGTGATCAGGCAGCGCAGCGCGCCCGGAGAACTGGTGATGCGGTTGAACGCAGCGGCGCCTTCCTTGCGCAGCCGTTCCAGGAAGTGCAGCGCCTCGTCGGGATCCGGGACGGCCGCCAGCAACGACTGAATCCGCGCCCCGATGCGTTCGGGAATGCCGCTGCCCAGGCGCGCAATATCTTCGCGCGCACGGGACGGGTTGCGAAATTCTACCGCTTCGAGCAGATGCTGCATGAACTCAGGCGGACGGGGCCCCCACACCGATTATAGCTGTAGCCCGCATGCCGGTCAGCGGATTACTCGGCCGCGCGGGGCCGCTTCATCGTTCCTGCTCGTCTTTGAGCGGCTCGTCATCGCGCTGTTCGATGGTGTGCACCATGCGGAGCCAGGTTCCGCACCATTTGCACTTCCGCCAGCCTGTGCTGAGCACGTGTAGGCCGGCGTCGTGGCCTCGCCGTTCGCAGATCGCCAGTTCGGCTTGGTTGATCATCGGGTTATTTATCTTCGAGCTTGGAGAGGCGCTTGTCGTATTCGGCGAACGTGCGGAAGAAGTCCTTTAGGTCGCGTTCGATGACCTCGATACGGCACTCGAGGGAGTTGAAGAGGCGGAAGTTGAGTACCAGTGCGGTGATGGCTACGGCAACTGAGCCGCTGGCGGTGATCAGGGCGACGGTTACCGTGTCTGTCATGCGTTTTTCTTCAGTATAGCTGAGCCCGCTGGGGGTGTGCAGCGGGTTCAAGGTTTTCGTTTTACGGCCGCACGCTGCCGCCGTACTCGGCTTCGCAAGTCTGCCAGCCGTGGATTTCGGCAACGTGAGCCGGGCGCAACGGCAATACGGTCGCGGCGAAATCGCCGAGCGCGATCTCCCACCAGATGCGCGGATCGCCCACATCGAGCTTGCCCGTGGCGGATTTGAGAATCACTTCCCAAAACGAAATTACACTGAGCACGTGCGACCCGGACTTGACGGCCGCGCGGCCGGCGCACGATACCAGCAGGCCACCGTTCAGATATCACCATCGAGGAAGCGGTCGAGGTCCACCGGATCGTCCCATCCCGGCAGCAGGCGAATGCGGCCCCGCATACTCCCGAAGCGTACCTTACGGCGCTTGGGCGGAGGGGGAGCCAGTTGGGCGACAGGCTTGCCGCTGCGCGTGATGATTACGGACTCACCTTCCTCGAATGCGCGCACAAGCTGACTCAGCCGATTCTGGCGTCTGCGATGTTGACGTCCATTGCATTCAGTATTTCAACAAAGCGCCGTGAGGATCGCAACTTCATCGTCCGGATGTACGAAGCCCGGGTGCACCACGCACGCATAGAAGCCACTCATCCCCCAGCGCGGCGAAGTGGCATCCCCGGCATTCACCCGCTCGTCGTAGATTTCCTGCTTGATCTCGGGGCCGTAGACATCCAAAGCCGCGCAGGGGCCGCGCACCTTGGTGATCTCGAGCACCGCCCCGCCGGCGCGAAGCTGGTGGCCGATGCGCAATTCGCGGCGGTCCAATCCGCGGGTGGTAAGGTTCTCGCCCAGCGCGCCGTAAAACACCGGATAGCCGCGGGCCCGCAATTCGTCGATGGTTTCCGCGGCAATCAGGAGCACCGCCTGGCGCGGACCGCCGTGGATGGCCGGATGCGCCCAGACGTCCCCCGCCAGGCCTAGCGGTGTGATCGTACCGGCCGCGATCGGCCACTTGGGAATGCCTCCGGCCGAGACATTGATCTGGACGATGACGCCCACAACCCATGCTACCAGCACGCTGGAACATGCCTAGAACATATTCCACAGGTACTGCGTGTAAACTTCGTGGTGGTACTGCACTTCCGGCGCCTTCACCACGGTGCCCAGCGCGCGCGGACAGCGGTCCGCGGCGGCCTTTTTCAAGTCGGCATACCGGCCCTTTACATCCTCGCCGAGAAGTTTAGTAGTCCAATCAGAATTATTGAAATTCTCGATCGCGTCGTAAATGTTATCCGGCAGGTAGCGGGGCGCGTTGCGAAGATTGTCGATCTGCGCGATGTCGCCTTCGATGCCGGTCTTGAAGATTCCATAAAGCACCAGATACGGATTCGCATCGGGAGCCACGGCGCGGACTTCCAAGCGGGCGCTGCGTGAATTGCCGATCGGAATGCGCACCATGGAGCCGCGATCCGTCGCCGAAGCCTTAAGCTGGTTGGGCGCTTCGAAGTGCGGATCGAGCCGGCGGTATGCATTGACGCTGGCATTCATCAACAGGCAAAGATCGTTGCCATGCGTCAGTATCCGATCGACGAATTGCCAGGAGAACGGACTCATTTTTTCCAGGCCTTCCGGATCCCAGAACAGGTTTTTCCCGTCCTTGGTGATCGACACGTTCGTGTGCATGCCGGTGCCGTTCACGCCCACAATCGGCTTGGGCAGGAAGCATGCGGTCAGCCCCATCTTCTTGGCGACCTGGCGGCAGATCAATTTGTAGATCTGGATCTGATCGGCGGCCGCCACCACCTCGGCATAACCGTAGTTGATCTCGAACTGCGAGGGCGCCACCTCCGGGTGGTCTTTCTCGTTCTGGAAGCCCATCGCCCGCTGCACCTCGGCGGCGGCGTCGATAAACAGGCGCAACGTATCGCCCGGCAGCGAGTGATAGTAGCCGCCCGCGCTGACGTACTCGAACTTGCCGGTTTCGTGGTAATGCCGCTCGGCGTCGACACCGTTGAACAGGAAGCCCTCAATCTCGTTGGCTGCGTTTAGAGTGTAGCCTTCCTTCTTATGTAGCTCGTTTGCATAAGCCTTCAAAACCGCGCGCAGGTCGGCGCCATAAGGCCCGCCGTCCTTGTCGATGACCTCGCCGAAGACCATGACCTTTCCCGCGCCGAGAATATCGGCCGGACCCCAGTAGAAGGCCGACCAATCGACCCCCAGCCGCAAGTCGCTCTCCTTCTGCGCCGTGAAGCCGCGAATCGAAGAGCCGTCGAAGGTCAGGTTGTCCCAGCTCTTGATCAGGAACTTCTTGTCGTAATCGAGCATGTGCAGCCGGCCTTCCAGGTCGCTGAACAGTAAGGTCACTGCCTTGATCCGTTTTTCGTCCGTCAGGTATTTGAGGCGCTCCTCCTGAATCTGGCCGATCGGAACGCGGCTCATCCGCTGCTCTTTGGCCTGCAGGTTCAGTTCTTCCAACTCGGTATAGTGAAGGTGTAGAAAGTCTTGCAGTTCGCTGCTCATCGATCTCCTTGTGGCTGGGAGTTCCGGGAATCTTGTTCGACCTGAAGTCTACGGGGACCGCGGCGCTATTTCAGCCACCTTCAATTGTCGGGGCAAAACAGCCCCGGTGGCAACGATTCGCCGATAGATTTTGTTTATGAGACCGCATGGTTCCGCTATGGTGAGGTGCTATAACTTCTTTATAAAACCGGGCAGGAAAGCGCCCGTCCCGCTTACTGTTGCGTGAACTCTTCGTTGTGCGTTACGAACTCCGGGTAGGCCCCCGCGCCCAGTTCATACAGGTCCATACCCTGCCGCTCGCCTTCCGGGTCCACCCGTTGCGGGTAAATCCGATTCAACAGCCAGTTCAGCGCATAGGTCAGCGGCAGCACGCATCCAAGCAGAGTTGCGATCCCAATAAGCTGGGCCAGCCACTGCCCCGAAACATTATCCGGAAACCGGGCGAAGATCCCAAGGGCCAGCACGCCCCATAGACCGCCGGCGGCATGCACCGAAATCGCGCCGCCCGGATCGTCGATCGATAGCGGCCATTCGATGTACGCAACCGTAACGGTAACCAAAGCGCCGGCTACCAGGCCGATGGCCACTGCCGCTGCAGGCGTGACGAAGGCGCATGCCGCACTGCTGGCTGCCAGCCCGCCCACCCATCCATTGGCGCAAAGGGAGCTATCCGGTTTGCCGAAACGCAAGCCGGTAATGGCCACTGCTGCCAGCAGGCTCGCGGCCGCCGACAGCAGCGTATTCACAGCGATCAGTACCGCTCGCCCCGGCTCGGCGCCGGTAAAAAGTATGGCGCCGGCGGCATTCAAACCCCACCATCCGAGCAGCGTCAGAAAGCAGGCAAACAGAACGACCACCGCATCGTGGCCGGGGATGGCGGCGGGCAGGCCGCGCGTAGCGTACTTACCCCGGCGGGGTCCTAAGGTCCAGGTGACAGCCAAGGCAGTCAGGCCGCCTACAGCCTGGATGCAGCTCGCGCCGCCGGCATCCAGAAAACCGCGGCCCAGGCCATAGTTGCTTCCCAACTGAGCCAGCCACCCGCCACCCCAGGCCCAGTGAGCGAACAGCGGATAGGTGCATCCGGCCAGCAGCGCCGCGGACGCGCAGCTCGCACCCAGACGCCAGCGGTCGGCGCCGCTTCCCAACGGGATCAGTGCCGCCAGCCCGGCGCTCAGCATCTGCAGCAACACAACCAACGATACCGGCGAGCCATCCAGGGGGTGCCCCCGCAGAAACAACGGTTCCGCCGCGATCCAGTTCCACTGTTTTCCGGCCGCGCGCAGAGTGTACGCTGCGCCGCCGGCGAACCCTTGCCATGCGAATCCACAGCACGCGTAGACGATCGCGGCGGCGGCCATCACACAGAGCGCCGCCAGCATCGCGTGGGCCGCGCTGCGCGACCGCCCCAACCCGGTGTTGATCAACGCAAGTCCGGCAGGGGCCAGGGGAACCAGAAGAATGAAAAACAGGCACACGGCGGATGCGGGCGTCATTCGCCTTCTCCCTTCGCAGGCCGATGGGCAATTACTGCCAATACCAGCGCCAGTATCTCCACGCCGATTCCGGCCAGCACGAACACGCTTCGTTCGAGCGTGGTCTTCAACAGCGCCACGGCCGCCAGCGCGATCGCCCATCCCGAGACGAGTAGGAGTAAACCGAGGAGCTTCACGGGATGCGCTCCCGGGAATTGCGATTTAAATTCTTTATACTTGCGATACAAATCCCTTATGCGTGCGATAGAAAATTTGCGCTTCCGTATACGTTGGGTTCCGACTATGATACCAGAATCGAATTGTTTGCTCGGAACAGGAGGACACGTGTATGGCTGATAATACCCCAGTCCGGATGAAGTCTACCCTAGGCCTAACCGGCTTGACCATGAATGCGATGGCGCTGATTGCCCCCGGCGCCTTTCTTTGGCTGACCTTCCAGATCCAGGCGACGACCGGCGTCACCGCGCCCTCCATGTGGATTGGCATCGTGGTTGCCCTGTTATTGTGTCTGGCCACGGCGGTCTGCTATGCGGAAATGGCTAAATTATATCCGGGAACAGGCAGCTCTTACTATTTCGCCGAGCAGGCCTTTCTCAGCCACGAAAAAGCCTGGCGGTATGCGCGCCTGGCGAAGTTCGTGGTCGGCTGGGGGTCGCACGTGTACTACTGGGTTTACCCGGGTGTCATGGTCGGCGTGATGGGAATCCTGTGCGGCTACCTGGTGGGCACCCTATGGCCGAACTTCATGAACGCATCGAATCCGGGTCCGGCCTTCATGATGGCGGTGGCTATCGCTTTCTCATTCCTGGTAGGTTACATAGCCCATCGCGGCATCAACGGATCGACGGCAGTCAGCATCGCGATCAATGTGGTCCAGATCAGCGCCTTAGTCCTGTTCTCGGTGCTGGCCCTGAGTTACCGCATCAATCATGCGCCGGGCAGCGTCGCTTACCAGTTCGATTCCACGTCCGGCGAGGCTTACAACTATGAGTTCGCGATGGAAAAAACCGTGGTCAACGGACAGGCTACCGACAACATTGTGCGCGACTCGAGCGGTGCGCCAAAACCCAAGCTGGATGCCGCAGGAAAGCCGGTGCCGTATCGCATCAGTTTTCCTAAGCAGGACGAGAAAGGCAACTTCCTGGCGCATTCCACGCCTGCCTCGGTGGTCGGAATTCACAACTTGGGTTGGTCGTTCATTCAGGCCACGGTCGCCATTCTGATTCTCGTGGGATTCGAGTCAGTTACAGTGATGGGCGGCGAGGCCAAGAATGCCAGGCGCGACATTCCCATCGCAGTCATCGTATCGCTGCTGGTGCAAGGCCTGTTTTGTTACTTGTTCGAATACTTTGCAGCTAACTATTTCCTGAACAGCGGCTATACCATGCAAAGCGCCGGCGCTTCGGCGGCGCCCATTGGCGACATGATGATCGTGGTGGGCACCGCCATCTTCGGCCCCGGAGGCGGCCGGATCTTCATGCTGTGCGAGGCGTTTACCGTGTTTCTGGCTCTGATCGGCACCACGCTTTCATGCATGAACACCGGTGCCCGGGTAACCTACGCCATGGGAAAAGATCGCGAACTGCACGGATACTTTGGCGAGCTGCATGCCAAGAATCTGAGCCCGCATCGCGCCATCTGGATCCTGGCCGCAATTTCGGCGGTGATCGGCTGTGTTGCGGTCATCATGCCTTTCGGCGATGCGGCTGCTCCGACCGATGCAGCCATCAAAGCGCTGCCGCAGGGTTTCTGGTCGAGCTTCGGATACACCACACACGACGGCATGGCGGCTCTGCCCCATTCCCTGCTTACTATGACTCTGGCGTCGAACTTCGGAACTTTCCTGCTCTACGGGCTAAGCTGCATCATTTGTCTGGTGGCCTACCATAAACATCCGAATTTCAGCCCTGTGCGCCATCTGTGCATTCCGGTCTTCGGCCTGGTCGCCAATCTGGCGTGCATGGCGTTCTACCTGGTTGGGCCGTTTATGGGTTATGGCACGAAGATGGAGCCTTTGCTGGCGTTGGGTATTGCGATGGTGTGGGCCATTTACGGGGGAATCTATTTTATCCGCGCAAGCAGAGTCTCGGGGAAAGCGGCGTTCGCTACCGCGCGGTCCGGGGCGGCGTGAGTGACAATGCGCGGATAATCTAAGGATGGAGGTCGAGTTCGCCCAGCTATCCGACGCCGGGCGGGTGCGTGAACACAACGAAGACTACCTTGGTTCAGTCGTTCCAGCGACACCCGCGCAAGCCCGCACGCATGGATGGTTGTTCGCCTTGGCCGACGGAGTGGGTGGGCAGGCGCGCGGCGAAGTTGCCTCGCGCGCGGCGATAGAGAGCATGGTGGCCGGATTTCAGGAGGCGCGTCCGGGCGAACCGCTGCCCGCTTTGCTGGCGCACCTGGTGCAGGCAGCCAACGCGCGCGTGCTGGATGCCGGAATGGCGGCCGCCCCTGGCGGTGTAAACATGGCGACCACCGTGGTAGCCTGCGCGCTGCGCTTCGACCGCGCCGTGGTAGCGCATGCCGGCGATTCCCGCTGCTATCTCATACGGAAAGGCCATGTGAGCGTGCTGACCCGCGATCATACCGTCGCTAGTGACCAGTTACGCATGGGGATACTGTCGGCACGGGAAGCCGCCGCGGTGGATACCAGGCACCTGCTCACGCGCTCCCTGGGAACGAGTATGTCCGTGAATGTGGATACCTGTGAGCATCAGGTTTTTCCGGGAGACGTGCTGGTGCTTTGCTCCGACGGGCTGCACGGCGCCGTGGATGCGACTGACTTCGCCCGCATCGTCATGCCCAATCGCGACCTGGAGCTTGCCGTGCGCGACCTTGTAGCCATGGCTAACCAAAACGACGGGAGCGATAACATCAGCGTTCTGGCTGCGCGCATTCGCAGCGTCGAGCGTATAGGCATGTACCGCGGCCGGCCATATAGGCTACACTGAGGGTGCTGACAGCTATCTCACTGACGATGACTCCCGTCCGGATCGGCGATCGGCTCGACCACTACAGCATCGACACGCTGGTAGCGAGCAGCGGCATGGCATCCATCTTCCGCGGCACGGATTTACGCACCGGCCTCCCGGTGGCCATCAAGATCCCGCATCCGGAAGTGGAGAGCGACCCGGTTTTCTTCGATCGCTTTCGCCGCGAGGAAGAGATCGGCAAAACGCTGGACCATCCTGGCGTGATGAAGGTCCTCGCCAACGACGATCGCAGCCGGCTCTACATGGTGATGGAGTGGGTGGACGGACGCCTGCTCCGGCAAATCATGAACGAGCAGGGGAAACTCCCGGCCGAGCGCGCGGTGCGCATCGCGCTCCGTATCGGCGAAGTGCTGGAGTACATTCACAAGCAAGGCATCGTGCACCGCGATCTGAAGCCCGACAACGTCATGGTTGACGACGAGGACCGCGTCAAGCTGATCGATTTCGGCATCGCCGCCAAGTCCGGATCGCGGCGGCTGACCTTCAGCAAGCTCTCGCAGGTGATGGGAACCGCCGAATACATTTCGCCCGAACAGGTGAAAGGGAAGCGCGGGGACGCTCGCAGCGACCTGTATGCATTGGGCATCATGCTCTACGAAATGCTCACTGGAAAGACGCCGTTTTCCGGCGACAATCCATTCCTGATTATGAACGACCGCGTGCTGAACAACCCGGTCCCGCCGCGTGAAATAGACCCGGACATCTCCCCCCAGCTTCAGGAAATCGTCTACCGCGCCCTGGAACGCGACCCGAAGAGCCGCTACGCCAGCGCTCGCGAATTCGCCTGGGACCTCCGGCATCCGGACCAGGTGGGTGTGGCCGACCGGCCCGAAATGCGCGATTGGAAACAACGGCGCACTCCCTGGGCGCGCAAGGTCCTGTTCTACGCGATGCTGGCCCTGGTCCCGGTGGTGATTTTTGGATTGCTGCTGCTGGTCGCCCGCCACGCATGAAACATAGCGTCATCATTCTGCTGTTGATTCTCGCCGCTCTGTTGGAAGCCGGCGGCGATGCATTAATCCGGCAGGGCCTGCGCTCTTCCGCGCTGGCTCCCAGGCTGCTCTTCTTCCTCGGCGGAACTGCGGTCCTATTCCTATATGGCTACGCCGTGAACTCGCCCCCATGGGATTTCGGCCGCCTGCTGGGCCTCTACGTGGTCTTCTTCTTTCTATTTGCGCAAGTAATATCCTGGCTGGTCTTCAATCAGAAACCCAGCGCGGCCGTGCTGATCGGCGGCGGTTTCATCGCCATTGGGGGCCTCATCATCTCCCTGGCATCCTGATGGTTGCGGGGCGGCAGCTATTTCTCTTAGACAGAGTGGCGCAGACGATCGTTGTCGAACTCGGCAGGCCACCCACAACGATGGCCTACCCCACTAAATTCGCTGCCCAGCTATTTCGTGGGCGCGCCTACACGTCGTAGTACAGCGCGAACTCGTACGGATGCGGCCGCAACCGGATAGCATCCGCTTCGTTCTTGCGCTTATAGTCGATGAACGTCTCGATCAATTCCTCGGTGAAGACGTCGCCCTTCATCAGGAAACCGTGATCGTCTTCCAGGCAGCTCAGCGCCTCTTCGAGCGAGGCCGGCATGGAAGGCACGTTGCGCATCTCCTCCGGCGAAAGATCGTAGATGTCCTTGTCCAGCGGCTCGCCGGGATCCATCTTGTTGGCCACGCCGTCCAGGCCGGCCATCAGCATGGCTGCAAACGCCAGATACGGATTGGCCGCCGGATCCGGTGGGCGGAATTCCACCCGTTTGGCTTTGGGACTGGCCGAGTACATCGGAATGCGGCAGGCCGCCGAGCGGTTGCGCCGCGAGTATGCCAGGTTCACCGGCGCTTCATAGCCCGGCACCAGCCGCTTGTAGCTGTTCGTAGTCGGCGCGATGATGGCCGAAAGCGCCCGCGCGTGCTTCAGCAGGCCGCCGATGTACCATAGCCCCATTTGGCTCAAGCCCGCATAGCAGTCGCCCGCGAACAGCGGCTTGCCTTCTTTCCAGATGCTCTGATGCGTGTGCATGCCGCTGCCGTTATCCCCGAACAGAGGCTTCGGCATGAACGTCACCGTCTTGCCATACTGGTTGGCCACGTTGCGGATGATGTATTTGTACAACATCATGTTATCGGCCGATTTCACCAGGGTGTCGAAGCGCTGATCGATCTCGCACTGGCCGCCGGTGGCCACTTCATGGTGATGGCATTCGATATGCAGCCCGCACTGGATCATGGTCTGCACCATTTCGCTGCGCAGGTCCTGGTAGTGATCGGTGGGCGGCACCGGGAAGTAGCCTTCCTTATAACGCGGCCGGTAGCCCAGGTTGTCTTTCTCTCGCCCCGAATTCCAGCGGCCCTCTTCGGCGTCGATGAAGTAGAAGCCGCAGTGCTGGTTCTGGTCGAACCGGATGTTGTCGAAAATGAAGAACTCGGCTTCCGCGCCGAAAAACGCGGTATCGCCGGCGCCGCTGTTCTTCAGGTGCAGTTCGGCCTTCTTGGCGATCCAGCGGGGATCGCGCTCGTAGTGCTGCTTGGTAATCGGATCGATCACGTCGCCGATCATCACGAGCGTGGCCGTTTCAGCGAACGGATCCATGAGCGCCGTCGTGGGATCGGGAATCAGCAGCATGTCGCTTTCGTTGATGGCGGCCCAGCCGCGAATGCTCGAGCCATCCATGCCGAAGCCTTCCTCGAAGCTGCTTTCCGACAGCTCGCCGATCGGATAGGAAACATGGTGCTGCAGGCTGGGGATATCGGTAAACCGGAGGTCCAACTGCTTGGCGTCGTTTTTCTTGGCGTATTCCAATACTTCTTGCGGGTTCATTCTTCCTCCAACGTGGGAATAGGTGCGTGTGTGCGGGAATGCCTTAAGTAGGGCAATGGTGTTTAGCATAACGAAACCGCAAGGCTGGGGTCAAGCCACATTGGCACCAGAGGTGACAGCAGCGGTGGGTTGGGGGAGGGCCGTTTTGGGGGCCTGAAGCAATGCGCGATGCGGCGCCGGGTTTGTTATTTTCCTAACAAATGGGGGCTTTTTACCAGCGCTCTGCCCGGCGTTACATATGTATAATGGTCTGGGATGGAAAGGACGCGTATGTTTAAGAAGCTATTAATCGGTTCTACCTTTGGGCTGCTCTTGAGCGCCGGAACCATTTTCGCCGAGGTGGTTGTCACACTCAGGCCTCCCGTGGCGATCGTTGAGACACGGCCGGCACGCCCCAGTCCGAACCATGTTTGGATTGCGGGCTATCATAACTGGGACGGGCATGCCTACGTTTGGGTGCCAGGCCGTTGGGATGTACCGCCTCGGCCGCACGCGCGGTGGGTAGCCCATCGTTGGGTTCATCGCAACAACGGCTATGTCCTGGTTGAAGGGCACTGGAAGTAGGGGGCGCCGGACAGGCCTCCGGGCCTGTCCTTCCAGCCTCAACGTGGTCTCAATTTGGTCTCAAAGCTCGAACTGCCGCCGAAGCTCGGCCGGGTAAGTGGATCTCAAATCGGGATAAGCCTCCCCAAGCCGGATTAAATCTAATTCGTCCTTCTTGCGCTTGCTCAGGCGGCGCCGGGGATCGCTGTAGGCCCACATCTTACCCTGCGTGACATCCTCCAGGCGTGCGATTCTCACAGTCACTCCCAGAACCTCAGCCTGAATGGACCGAGACAGGAACGCCTGGTATCTGTCGTCGGTGGTGAACTGAATGCGAAGCTGGCTGACGGGCGCGATAGCGTTCAGCGAGTGAGGATGTGTCTCCGTTTTGAAACCTTGCGCCTCGAGGTACGCCGCCAGTTCAGCCAGATTGGAAGCGACCGCCACAATATCGGCGTCCAGCGTGTAGACCGGCTCCACGAAACAGTTGACGGCCAGCCCGCCGATCATGCAATACGGTCCGAACGCCTCGCACGCCGCAATCAGCCGGGCGAAATCTGTCGCGCCTCCCTGGGTTATCAGCTCGTACGCCTCCACCGCGGTCACATCTTCACTCTATACGACCTGCCGTGCCGGCCGCCAGGGGGCAATGCTGGAACGTACGATGCTAAAATCAAAGTTTCCCAGGAGGATCGATGGCAGTGAAGCCCCGCCGCGCGGCGGCAGTGGTAGACGTGGCAGGTATCCAGGTCGGCGGCAATCATCCGATTGTGGTGCAGTCCATGACCAACACCGACACTGCCGATGTTACCGGCACTGTGAATCAAGTGATGGCGCTGGCGCGCGCCGGCTCCGAACTGGTGCGCGTCACGGTGAACACCGAGCAGGCCGCCGCGGCCGTCCCGAAGATCGTGGACTGCCTGGACAAGTTCGGCGTGCGGGTGCCCATCATCGGCGACTTTCATTACAACGGCCACATCCTGCTGCGGAAGTATCCCGAATGCGCACGGGCGCTTTCCAAGTACCGAATCAATCCCGGCAACGTAAACATCGGCAAGAAGCACGACGACAATTTCCGCACCATGATCGAGGTGGCCGTAGAATACCATCGCCCCGTGCGCATCGGCGTGAACTGGGGGTCGCTCGACCAGGCCCTGCTCACCCGCATGATGGACGATAACTCGCGCCTGGCGGAGCCCAAGGACGCACGCGAGGTCACACTCGAAGCCATCGTGGTGAGCGCGCTCGAATCGGCCGCCGCCGCCGAGCAATACGGCTTGGCGCACGACCGCATCATCCTGAGCGCCAAGGTCAGCGGCGTGCAGGATCTGGTGGATGTTTACCGCGCCTTGGCCGCGCGCTGCGACTACGCGCTGCACTTGGGACTGACCGAAGCCGGCATGGGATCGAAGGGCATCGTGGCCACTACGGCGGGCCTGGCGATCCTGCTGCAGGAGGGTATCGGCGACACCATTCGCGCGTCGCTGACGCCGCTGCCCAATGGCGACCGCACCGAGGAGGTCATCGTTTCGCAGCAGATCCTGCAATCGCTGGGCATTCGCAGTTTCACGCCCCAGGTGACCGCCTGCCCCGGATGCGGCCGCACCACCAGCACCTTCTTCCAGGAAATGGCCGATCAGATTCAGACCTACCTGCGCGAGCAGATGCCGCTCTGGAAGGCGAAGCATCCGGGCGTAGAGACCATGAAGGTGGCGGTGATGGGCTGCGTGGTCAACGGGCCGGGCGAATCCAAGCACGCCAATCTGGGCATCTCGCTGCCGGGTACCTTCGAGGATCCCAAGGCGCCGGTCTTCGTGGATGGGCGCCTGACGACCACGCTCAAGGGCGACCGCATCGTGGCCGAGTTCATTGGCATGCTGGACGACTACGTGACCACGCACTACGCCGCACCGGTAGCCTGATATGTCCAAACGCTTCACCCTGTGGGAGGCCGAGCGCATGCTCCCGCAGATTCGCGATTGGATACGTGAGGCGTTAACCATGAAGGTACAATACGACGAGGCGGAGCAGGCCGTGCAGTCGCTGGCGACGCGCATTACCATGATGGGCGGCATCCTGGTGAACCGCGAGCGGGCCGCCGAGGACCGGGCGCGCCGGGAGGTCGCCGGGCAGCGGCTGCGCTCGGTCCTGGAAAACTTTGAGCAGAGCGGCGTGCTGATCAAGGATCTCGACAAGGGGCTGGTGGACTTCCCTACGATGTTCCGCGGCGAAGAGGTCTACCTATGCTGGAAACTGGACGAGGCATCTATCGGGTTTTGGCATGGCACGCACGAAGGCTTCGCCGGGCGCAAAGCGATCGATCAGGATTTCCTGGATCACCACGAGGGCGAGCAGGCGCAGTGATTGGCCTCAGGGCTCCAATGCCAGAAGCCAAGGTGATGGCCGGATTGATTTCCCGTCCAATTGGTCCCGTTCCATGTCCAGGGCTGTCCAGCTTCCAGGTCCACCTGTCCTCAGGTAACCCAAATTAGTCGGGATTAACGCCCCCCGCGTGTTTCTCCGCGATTTGAAGAAAATCCGTCACGCTGAGAATCCGGATCGAATCGTAGCGCTTGAGCCGCAGCAGGTCCTTATCGCCGGTCACGAGGTAATCCTCTCCCGCCGATACCGCGCATTCCAGAATGCGGTTATCCGCCGGGTCTTCCTTGATAACGTAGAGTTCAACTGCAGGCCGCACCGTGCGCGCGGCGTCAGCGATAACGCTCTGCGCTATCGCTATGTCCTCGGCAGACGCCCCGAACTTTCGGCCCAGCACATCGGCCACTTCGTCGACTATTGCCTTTGAAACTGTAAGGCTGATCTCCCCGCTCAGGGCCTTCTGCAGAAGCTGGTGGGGCTTACCTCGTCCGAACACCAGTGCGGAGACAAGCACATTGGTATCGACGGTGACCTTAAGCACTCAGCGCCCGCGCGTTTCGTTTTCCCGCCGGACTTCCTGGATCAGCCTTGGGACATCTTCTTCTGATATTCCATGGCTCCGAGCCTGACACTCCATCCTTTTGGCAAACCGCGCAAGCCTCTGGCCGGCCAGGTATCGGTTCACCGCTTCCTCCATGACATCGGCGGGATCGCGGTTTTGCTCGCGGGCAAACTCCTCTATCCGGTGTTTCAGCTCGTCCGAAACCAGCGCGCTGGAATCGATCATAAACGCTCTTCACTTGATTTTCGCACGTACCGGCAGACCCTATCTGCACACCCTGCGGATGTCAATCGCTCGACAAAATGCGCTTCAAACTTGTGCGCTGGGCCCTATACCCCCTCATCAGCCAACAACAAATGGAGGAATATCACGGCACAATCAAACGCGGCCCGTACGGTCGATGACGAACCGCACGGCGGCAAACCGTGGAAAGGGGCCGCTTCGAACACAGAGATCTCGTCCAGGACGCGCCGCCGCTGGTCGGGCGCCATCGTCTTGAACTGTTTTGCCGCGCGCCGTCGTGAAGTTGATGAGCACGATCCGGCGATGCCTCACGGCTGCAGCGCGAGGAGCCATGTATCGCCGCGGACGGGGCCGGAACTGTACCCACCAAACATGAGGACTGTTTTGTTGAGTGGGTCGTAATCCATACCGAAATTGTACCGGTTGGGCGGCACCGTGGCAGGATGAATCTGGCTCCATGTGATCCCGTTCCAGAGCCAGGTGTCGCTCAGGGAGTCCTCCCAGATCCCGGCGTATCCGCCGAAAAGCACGACCGCGCCGAGGTTGGCGTCGTAGGCCATCGAAGCTGACGTGCGTGCGGTCGGGGCAGATGCCGGAAACAGTTGGGTCCAGGTACTCCCATTCCAATACCAGGTGTCTGTGAACTGGACAGTACCGTCGTTGCCACCAAATAGGACAACCGACTGGGTCGCCGCGTCGTAAGCCATCGGTGCCAACCTCGCAGACGGGCTGACCGTGGGATTTTGTTGGGTCCACGTCCTGGCCACGCCGTTCCACGTCCAGGTGTCGCCGAGAATACCTGAACTACTGCCGCCAAAGAGTACTACGTTCTGGGTCGCCGCGTCGTAAGCCATGTTCGTGATATTGAAGACCCGCGCGGGTGGGGAGACGGGCGGGAACTGCTGAGTCCAGGTGGTTCCATCCCAGGTCCACGTGTCGTTGAGATATGTTCCATTGCTATCGACACCTCCAAAAAGCACAATATTGCCGGCCGTCCCGTCATACGCCATTCCGGCGCCGGAGCGGGCGGACGGCGATGCGGCGGGCGATGCGCGCAACCACCCGCCGCGCCAGATCCAAGTGTCGCCCAGCGGCCCGACACCGCCAAAGAGTACCGTTGATTGCGTCGCAGCATCATACGCCATGCCCATACAGCAGCGGGCGGATGGAGATCCCATTTCAACCCAGTTCACCGTTTGCGCTTCTATGGTACCGGCGTGCGCCATCGCCGCAGCCGCTATCAAGAGTGACGAAGTCAAGTACTTCAGGTATCCTCCAACCACGAGTTAGTCTGGACCCGACAACTTGCGGAACAACTGGTAGTAGCGCGCGGCCTCCGTGCGATGACCCTCCCGCTCCAGCACCGCTCCGCGTAAGAAAAACAAACGGGGAAAGTAGAGCGACGAGAACATCGGCAGGCCGGCGGCTTGCGGCAGTGGGGTGAGCCGCAGCAATGGTTCGGCGCGCTGCCATTGGCCCGACTCTTCGTAGGCCCACGCCAGCAGCACCGTTAAGCCGTCGTCCAGCTCGCCTGTGGGACGCTGGTAGAGATCCAGAAGCGCTGGTATGGCGGGCTGAAACTGCTTGTCCAACAGCAGCGCATAGGCCCGCGCATAATCTTTCAAAGGAGATTGCGCAGGCAGGGGAAAGACGTCCGGCTGAACCAAATACGCCACCAAAGCAGCCAGCGGAGCAGCCGCGGAGACGGCCTCGGCCAACGCTCTGCGGGCATGTTCCGCCGCTCCCGCACGGTCTCCCAAACCAAGCAGCCAGATAGCCGACAGTGCGTCCGCGCGGCAAGCGACTTCACGCCCCGGCCCGGCCGCATCGCTCCTTGCCGTTGCGACAGCCAGACGGTCCAGGCTGGCCAGAGCGGGGCGCCGCGCGCCGGTTTGCCACTGCCACGCCGCCGCATGATACGGGGCAAACGGATCGTGCGCCGCCTCACGCCCGGCAAGGTAACGGTTGAAGATCGCCGTCGAGCCCGGGACATCGCCCGTCATCAGGCGCGCCTGCGCGGCCTTCAGAACTTCGCCGCCGTTCAGAAAGCCCGGCGCCCTGGCGTCCGCCGCCAGATAGAATCGCTCGGCTTCGTCGAAGTGGCCTAGAACGTAGTGCACGTCGCCCAGCGAATCGAGGGGATTCGGCTGGTTCGGGCGCAGTTGCTCGTAACCGCGCAAGACTCGTATCGCGGTGGGCAAGTCGCCGGAATATGCCGCCGCGTAACCCATTGCATTGAGCGCATGCACGTCGTCGGGCCGGATGGACAAAGCGCGCCGGAATTCAACGATGGCGGCATCGAAATCGCGCACGCCCATCAGCGCGTCGGCCAACGCGCGATGGTGATTGGGATCCGCCGGATCCAGGCGGGCCAGGTCGCGGCGCGCCTCCAGTTGGGCTTTAGGGTCGCCGCGCAGAACCGCTGCGGCCAGATCCAGCCCCGCCCGGTCGAGTCCGGAGAACCACCCCTCGCGGGCGTGCGCTTGCTCGATGAGCCGGTCCGCCTCGGCGCGGTCCCGCCGGGCAATTGCCGTCTCCAGCCACAACAAGTAAGCGCGTCCGAAATCGGGGTCGGCCGCAACAGCCTTGGCGAAATCCTTGGCAGCCGCCACCGGATCGGGTGAATCCAAGGCGGCCGCATAGTCGTGCAACGCCTGCGGATTTCGCGTGCCGAACGGATGTGTTTCGCCCAATTGCCGCGCGAGCGCTTCGGCCACCGGAAAAATGCCACCGCTGGCGGGCCCGCTGGCCGAGGCCACCAAAGCCATTTTGTGCGTGGCCAGATCCTCTTCGGTCGCGGTGGCGCGTAACACGCCATTCGCCACGGAGAAGTCGCCATACACGATCTGGTTGGCGCCCGCCGCCAAAGCCCCGGTTCGCTCCGCGGAGATTCCGGGCGCGCCGGGCAAACGCCCGCCCAGCGAAGCGTCGAAGGAATGCAGGGCGCGAAACTGGATCGCGTACCTTTGTGGGGAGCCTTGCAGTTCGCCCGCCAGAACCTCGGCAAAACCGCGGCCCATCCAATCGAGTGACGTGTCGGCGGAGAGGTTTTCAAAGCGCAGTACGGCAACCTGCGGTACCGTCTGTTGGCTGTCGCGGCGGGCGCAGCCAACCAGGCACACCAGCAGGATGACGGAACCGGCCCACGCTGATAGCTCGAAGCCCTCCGCGGAAAGCTTCAGAGTACGCGCGGCTCCAGTTTGAGCAGTTCCTTGAATTCGGGCAAATCGCGCAGGGAGGCGAATTCCGGATCCTGCAACAGCTTCTTGCGGTCGGTGAAGCCTTCTTCGAGCGCCTTCCGGATATACTGCAGCGCGCGATCCTGCTGGCCTTGCTTGGCGTAAATCTTGGCCAGATAGTAGTGAAACCGGGCGCGTTCCTCGACGGTGCGCTCCTGCAGCAGCACGCCATAGGTGTTGCGGTGCTCGAACACCTCCGGGTCGAGTTGGAAGGCCGTGTTGTACGCTTCCCAAGCCTGTTTGTATTTCTTCTCGGCAAAATACGCGGTGCCCAGGTTGCTGTAAATCGACGCGGAAGCGGGCGCCAGCTTCAGCGCGTGCTTGTAGGAACCAGTGGCTTTGCTATAGCGCTTTTCCGCATAGTAGATGGTTCCCAGGTTGTTAATGGCTTCCGGATATTTGGCATCCAGGCGGATGGCGCGTCGGTAGCGCCTCATGGCCGCATCCAACTGCATCATCTGGTGATAAGCGATGCCCAGCTTGTTCCACACGACGGCGGAATCCTGCGGGGCCTGTTCATAAGACTCGATGGCTTCGCGGTACATCTTGCGCGCCATGTAAACGTCACCCCGGTCTTCGGGAGTGAGCTGTGGAACTGGTTTGGCAGCGGACTGAGAGTCGAGAGCAGGTTTGACGTCCTGCGCAAGAACCACCCCGGATATCAGGCACGCGCCGCAAAGAACGACGAGGTTGCGAGCGGAAAGCATACGGCCTCCCCCTTTTGCTCTATTTAAACACACCAATCAACCTCCGGAAAAGACCTTTCTTTTCCTTAGGCTTTTCGGCCTTCTGGGCGGTATCGGCCGGCGGGGGTGGGACAGCCGGTGGCGGTCGATGCGCGTCGAACGCCGGCGGCGGCGCGCCTACGCGAGGCGGCGGCTCCACGGGCGGCGCATTCGCTGGAATCTCCCAGCCGGCCACGTGCGTGGCGTTCTGCCCTCCGCCGTGCAGTGGGCAGAACGTTACCGGCTGCGACCCCGAGATGTAAACTTCCGAAATGGTGGTGGGACAATACGGCGTGGCCAGCAATCCCGACTCGGGATCGATCTGTACGGAGACGATGCCGTCGGGAGCTTGGAAGGGCTGCGCGTTGCGATACTCGCGATACAGCAGCGCGCGCTTCATGAATTCGGTCCAGATGGGTAGCGCCGAATGGGCGCCTTCCAGGTCCAGGTCGCGGTTGTCGTCGAAGCCCACCCACACGATGCACAACAGGTCCGACGTATAGCCTGCAAACCAACCGTCGTGGTCGGAGGTCCCGGTCTTGCCCGCGGCGGGAACCGTGAAGCCGCGCGACCGCACGCCGGCCGCCGTGCCGCTGCGCATCACCTCTTCCATGAGGTTGGTGATGAGGTAGGCCACGCGCGGATCGAGCACGGTGCGCTCTTCCTTTTTGTGACTGTAAATCTCTCTGCCGTTCTGGGCGCGCACCATGGAAACGAAATTCGGCTTCTCATACACCCCTTGGTTCGCGAACATGGTATAGGCTCCCGCCATCTCCATGGGGGTCACTTCGTATGCGCCTAGCGCCACTGCCGGCGTTGGATGAATGTCGTAATTCAACCCGGCCTTCTTGGCCAGGTCGACAACCGCCTCAAAGCCTACCATCTCCCCCACTTTGATAGTGGCCACGTTCATGGAGTGCGCCAGCGCCTTGCGCAGCGTGACGGTGCCGTAGAATTGATGCTTGAAATTACTGGGTTCGTAGGGCCTGTTGTCGTACCAGAAAGTGGTCGGTTCGTCCACCACCGTGGTGCTGGCGGTAAGGATGTGCGGGCCGCCCTCGATGGCGGTGTTCAAAGCGGCGGTGTAAACGAAGGGCTTGAAAATGGAACCGGGCTGCCGCTTGGCCAGAATGTGGTTGAGCTGGCTGACGCCGTAGTTGCGCCCGCCGACCAGCGCCTTGATCTCGCCCGTATGCGGGTCGATCGCAATCAGCGCGCACTGCGCTTCGGGAACCGGTTGACCCTTGAAACGCTTCTGCTTGCGGATCAGATCGTCGACGCTTTGCATGCCTTCCCGCACGGCCTCGGCGGCGGCTCTCTGCAGATCCAGATCGAGCGTGGTGTACACCCGGAACGAACTGGCCTGGAAATCGATATCCTGAAACTGGCTCTGCAGGAATTCGTTCACTTCGTCCACGAAATAAGGGGCGTCCAGCGATTGGATCGCGCCTTTGGCCAGGTTTAAGGGCGATTCCACGGCCATGCCGTATTCGCGGTCGCCGATATCGTCGTTCTGGCGCATGAGCGAGAGCACCAGGTTGCGCCGCTCCAACACGCGATCCGGATTGCGCCACGGATTGTAATAGCCCGGCCGCTGGATAATACCGGCCAGCATGGCCGCCTCCGGCAGGGTGAGTTGCCGGATATCCTTGCCGAAATACGCTTCGGCCGCCTCGCCAAAACCGTTGATCCTGAAACTGCCCCGGCTGCCCAGATAGATCTGGTTGGCGTAGTCTTCAAAGATCTGTTGCTTGGAAAGGGTCTGCTCCAGGCGCAGCGTTATCAGGAGTTCCGCCATCTTGCGCGTCCAGCGCTTCTCGGGATCCAGCCAAAGGTTTTTCGCCAGTTGCTGGCTCAGCGTGGAAGCGCCCTGCTCCTTGCGCCCTTGTTTCAGGTCCACGTAAACCGCCTTGATGATGCGCAGCGGGTCGAAGCCCTGGTGCTGGAAAAAACGCTTGTCTTCGGCCGAGGTGACCGCGTCGATCAGCACCTTCGGGATGTCGTTGAACTTCACCAGCCGGCGCTTTTCACGATTGCGATCGAAGAGATTGGTGATCAGCTGCGGCTCAAGCTGGTATTGGCCGCGAGCCGTGTTGTCGCGCAGCGAGACGATCTTCGCGATGCGGCCCTTGGCGAACTTGACTACGCCGGCCTCCTCATCGAAATACGAGTCCGCGCCGGGAAAGATCTCGATGTCCCCATCCGGCCGGATCTGGAACCAGCCGATGGCGTTGCCGCGCGATTCGGTGTAGCCGCAGCGGCGCAATTCGGCCGCGATCTCGTCGCTCCCAATGGGGTCGCCCACCGCGATCAGCCGCGGCGCCGCGAAAATCTTAGACGTATTTGCGAATGGCCCGGCGCGCAGCTTCTGGTCGATCAGGCGCGAGTATTTGGCATAGTAGTGCGTGAGTACGCCCGCCAGCAGCAGGAACGCTAGCGTAAACGAAATCACCAGCGCCTTTCCGGCGGGATGCAGAAAGAACCGGACCAGGTAGGCCTTCTTGGGCACCCGGACCCGGACTTTCCTCTTCGGGGCGGAAGTTTTCGCTGGCACTAACAACGATTCTCTCATATGTAGGACGGGCTTCCCGGTTCACCGGCGGGAGGCAGATCCTACCGGCTCCCGGCGCCCGGATAAAAGTGCAAATCGACCGTGTAAAGCGGCAGATTCACGCGCACGAAGTACCGCACGTCGATGTGTACGCTATCGGCAGTACGTTGTATATGCACGTCGTCGGCCACCACCGGCAGTTCCAGATCGGCGGCCTTCGACAAGACCCAGGAGCGCAGCACATCGTCCGAGCTCGTGGGCGCCGCGGCACGATGTGTCACGTCTTCTACAAACTGCTGCAACTCTTGATTGTGCAGGTAAATGGGGATCAATCGGACGCCCAGAAACACCAGAATCGCCAGCACTGCCACCCCGGCCGCCTGGCGCCAACGGGAAGACGTCACGGCCGCTCGTCCGCATCCCGCGCGGAGGCGCACAACTCGTCCCAAATCTCGCCGTTAGGGTTCCACTCGGGATTCTCCAGGCCGGAGATCTGCAGTTCGGCAAACTTCAATGTGCCGTGGCCGTATGGGCAAATGTACTCGATGCGCGGCCTTCCGAGAAGCAGCATGCCGCCCCACGATCCCGTTTCGACCGGCATGCGCAAACGCCGCAGGCAGACCCGGCAGCGATAACGCTGGTCCCAGATGCAAAGGTATGCCAACCCGCAGCACGACAGAAACCAGAGGCCCGCCAGCAGGGTGTACGGCAGATCGTATCCGAAACGCGGCGGAGTGTAATTGTGGAACCTCGGCCCGACCGGCCATGAGGAGTTCAGCCAGCGTAACAATCCGTACATGAAAGCCGCGCAGACACCTATCTTGCCCACCAAATAGGCCCAGTACCGCATAAATGCTTAGATGCCACCCCGTAGTACTAAGTTTCCACCCCGCGGCCCGTCAACTCCGCAGCAGGTTGCGCAGCAGGCGGCCGCTTCCGAATATCGCGCCGTACACCGGGTATACGCCTGTTTCGAGCGGAATGTTCGTCAATTCGACGCAACTGCGGTCCACATCCGCCTTGTTCTGAAAAGCCACCGCTGGCGGCTGAAACGGAATCGCGCACCCGCCTGCCGGCCTTAAGGTAGTGTGGTTCAAGCGTCATGAGTTCACCCCAACCGCCCCGACTGTTGCGGGTCTTCCTGTGTCACATTCCGAGGAGACGGAAGCCATCGTCATCGGCTCAAACGACCTGTGGATTGCGCCTGTGCCGTTCGGCATCTTGCGCTTGGCTACAAACAATAGGAGCGATTTTGAGTATTTCCCCGGGTCGGAGATTATCTGCGAGGCTCCTCCCACGCATTAGCGATTGACGGAGGGTGGCGGAGTTGAACCGCCAGCCACGAATGGACTGACCGATCACAAATCGGTTCCTGGCGCCAGCCGGGAGTCGCCCTCCATTTGGGAGGTGAGAACCGGGCTAGAGTATTCGCCCTTGGACGGCGAAGATTTCAATTGCATAACGGCAAAGTGGGAACGGATCTCCAGCGAGGCATACGCACCCGCGCGTATAATTCTCTACGTGGCCAGCATCCCAAAGTTCCAGAGGACGACTTCAAGGCCGTTATCCGCGCGTTGCTGAATACTCCGCCGACGCCCGCCAGCACGATAGAGGGCAAACGTACGCGCAAGGCCGGAGCCCGTAAGCCGGGGCCGAAGAAAACGGACCTAGTGGAGCTCAAGGCTCGATGACTTCAATAAATCCGTGCTCTGGCGCGGAATCCCATGTGATATCCCCTAGCAGCCCATGGCAATAGTCACTCTTTTCGGAACGGCTCGGCGCAGCCAAAGGAGGGCGCTCTCAGAGGCGCTACAACGCGTTGCCAGGGCGCAGTTGAAGGTTAGTGTACCCCTGAAATCCGCGGTAGAGCTCGTTTTCAGCCGGGACTGACTACTGCCACGGGCTGCTAGAGCGTCTCGCCATCTCGGTACTTGGGTGCTCCGACAGGCATCACAATAGTCCTCTACCGTCATTCCATCCCGATATAGTGCGAATCGCTGTCGCGATTTGCTCCCTAGTCTCTTTGGATTCTCGGTTACGTTTAGCTTGATGGTTGACCTTAGGTTCCCCGCCCAGTGCCGTCTAGCTACGCTCATAATCCATCCCCTACCTTAATCTCCCACCGGCTACAGTTCCATCCCGCGGCCCGTCAACTCCGCAGCAGATTGCGCAGCAGGAAGAAGACGTTGGCCGGCCGCTCTGCCAGCCGCCGCATGAAATAGGGATACCACGCCTGCCCGTATGGCACATACAACCGCAGCCGGTACCCTTCCTTGACCAGCCGCTTCTGGATATCCCGCCGTATGCCATAAAGCATCTGGAATTCGAATGAGTCGCGCGAGATCTTGCGCGCCTCCACGAATCTTTTGGTCTGTTCCACAATCTTCTCGTCGTGCGTGGCTATAGCCGGATATACGCCCGTTTCGAGCAGGAGGTTCGTCAATTCGACGAAATTGCGGTCCACGTCCGCCTTGCTCTGGAAAGCCACCGCTGGCGGCTCCAGATAGGCGCCCTTGCACAAACGCACGCGAATGCCCCGCGCGCACAGCATCTCCACATCCTTGCGGCTGCGATGCAGGTACGCCTGGATCACCGTGCCCGTGGCTTTATGGCGGCCGTGCAAGTTGGTGACCAGGTCCAGCGTGCGTTCGGTATACTCACTCGCTTCCATATCCACGCGCACGAAGGTGCCCAGCGCCGCCGCCTGGCGCACCAACGCCTCCACGTTGGCGGTGCACTCCTCCAGCGAAAGGTCCATGCCGAACTGCGTCAGCTTCAGCGAAACGTTGCCGTCGATCTTGAGTTTGGCGATTTCCGTGAGCGCCAGCAGGTAGGCGTCCCGCGACGCGGCCGCTTCTTCGAGCGAGGTGACGTTCTCCCCCAGGTGATCGAGCGTCACCGCAATCCCTTCGCCGTTAATCCGCCGGCAGGTCTCGAGCGCGTCCGGCAGATTGTCGCCCGCCACGAATCGGGCCGACAGGCGCCGCGCCCAACGGGAGGTTTCCATCCACTTCCGCAACTGCTTCTGGCGCGAGAGAAACAGGAAGAAGGTGCGCATGTGGATCAACATAACCCGTGGCGCACACCCTCAGCGCGCCGCGTCCCAACTTATGCGGACACCGGAAGCACCATCTCAAAGTGCTCCACGGCGGGGAACGGATCGTAGAAGTGGTGTAAAAGCCGCTTCCATTCCCGATACCCCGCGGACTGGCGAAATCCGACCGTATGATCTTCCAGCCGGCGCCAATATACAAGCAGCAGGTACCGGTCCGGTGCTTCGAGGCTCCGCTGCAACTGATGCGAAATGTATCCGTCCATGGATGCAATGATCGCCTGTGCCTCCGCGAAAGCCTCCTCAAACGCCGCACTCTGTCCGGCGCGCACATTTAGCGATGCAACTTCAAGAATCATCTTTGTCGCCTCAGCGTCGCTTCAGCCGGCCTTACGCCACGGCCTGAACCTCCCGCAGCCGCCGCTCCAGGAACCGGCGCTCGCTTTCGTTGGTCGCCAGTTCCAGCGCCCGCCGGTAGCTCTTCACCGCTTCCGCCGCGGACCCCATGCGGCGCAGCAGATCGGCGCGCGCGGCATGCAGCAGATGATAGTTGTCCAGATCGCTGCCGGCCGCAAGGCTGTCGACAATCTCGAGCGCCGCCCCGGGACCGCTGGCCATGGCCACCGCCACCGCGCGGTTCAACGAAACGATCGGGGACGGCTGCAGACGTTCCAGAACGTCGTAGATCCGCACGATCTGAGGCCAGTCCGTATCCTCGGCGCGCGCCGCCCGGCAGTGTATCGCCGAAATCGCCGCCTGCAGCGCGAACGGACCGGGCCCGCCGGCGAGCGCCTCTTCCACGAGCGGCAAAGCCTCCGCAATCTGCCGTCGATCCCACTGGCTGCGATCCTGTTCCTCCAGCACCACCAGGTCCCCTGCCGCATCCAGGCGCGCCTCCCGCCGGGCATCGTGCAGCAGCATCAGCGCCAGCAGCGCAGTGGCTTCCGCCGGAGGCTGCGGCGCCATCAACGTCCGCACCAGCCGCCCCAGCCGGATGGCTTCTGCGCACAGGTCGGTCCTTACCAGCGGCCCGCCCCGCGTAGCCGCATAGCCTTCGTTGAAGACCAGATAAATGGCCGTCAGCACGGCGTCCAGCCGCTCGGCCATGGCGTTCGTCTGTGGCACGGTATACGGGATACCGGCGTCGCGGATCTTCCGTTTCGCGCGCACCAGCCTCTGCGCCATGGTCGTCGGAGGCACCAGAAACGCCCGCGCAATCTCGTCCGTCTCCAGGCCGCACAGCGTGCGCAGCGTCAACGCGACCTGCGCCTCCAGCGCCAGTGCCGGGTGGCAGCACGTGAAGATCAGCCGCAGCCGGTCGTCCGGGATTTCAGTGTTGTCGTAATCCGGCTCGTCGATTTCTCGCACAAAGCCGTCCGCGGCGTACGATTCCAGCTTCTCCTTCAACAACGCCCGCCGCCGTATGCGGTCGATGGCCTTGTGCCGCGCCGTCTGGATGATCCACGCGCGCGGCGAATCGGGCACGCCGGACTCCCGCCATTGGTCCACCGCGGCCGTAAAGGCTTCCTGCGCAGACTCTTCGGCCATGTCGAAATCGCGCGTGATCCCGATTAGAGTGGCGACAATCCGGCCCCAATCGGAGCGATAGACCGCCTCGACGGCCTTCGCTGCGTCCGCGGCCATGAATCAATTATATTGATTTCTTAGCCCCGGATGTCGATTCCGGCGTGCGCCGTTCGACACACCTTTGGGAGCCGCGCGGATATGAGATATTTGCTGCTGATTTACGGAGATGAACAGGCCTGGACCGAGCCGGAGCGGCAGGCGTGTTATGTGGAATCGACCGCCATTGCGCATAAGCTCAAAGAAAACGGCCAGCTTCTGGCAACAGCTCCGCTGCAGCCGGTGGCGACGGCCACAAGCATCCAGGTACGCGATGGCAAGCGGATCGTGACGGATGGTCCCTTTGCGGAGACGCGCGAACAACTGGGTGGGTATTATTTGATCGATGTGAAGGATTTGGATGAAGCCATCGCTGTCGCGGCCGGCATTCCAGGGGCGCGCAAGGGCACCGTCGAAATTCGTCCGGTCCTGGAGATCGCGGGGCTGCATGGCGGCCCAAGCTCCAGTCTGTGAGCTCACCAGCCAGCCAAAGGAGAAAGAACATCATGTCGAAAGATCAAGCCGATATCCGGGCGCTCATCGAGCGTATCCACAATTCGCGTCATAACAAGGATGCCGCCGCTGTCGTTGGGCCTTGTGCGCCGGAGGCAACTGTATTTAATCTCGCGCCGCCGCTTTCCCATCGTGGAATGGATCTCCAGGAAACGCAGGCCTGGCTGGACACGTGGGACGGTCCAATCGATTGTGAATCGCGCGACCTCAGCATTACGGTGAACGGCGACCTCGCCTTCTGCCATGGCTTTCCCGGCTTCGCGGAACCAAGAAGGGGGCCGGCCAGCAGGTTGATTTCTGGATGCGCACAACGTTCTGCCTGCATCGCGCCGGGAGCGCCTGGCGGATCGTCCACGAGCACACCTCCGTACCCTTTTATATGGATGGCAGCTTGCGGCCCGCCTTCGACCTCCAGCCAGATTCGGGGAAGGCGAGTCGGCCATGACAAACATCAGAACGAACTAAGGAGTGAGGCATGAGCACGGTACGGGTTCTGGTCGGCACACGCAAAGGCGCATTCCTGCTCACCTCGGACGGCAAGCGCCAACAATGGGCTATCAGCGGCCCCCACTTCGGAGGCTGGGAAATCTATCACGTGAAAGGCTCGCCCGCCGACCCGAACCGGCTCTATGCGTCGCAGTCCAGCGGCTGGTTCGGGCAGTTGATCCAGCGCTCCGACGATGGCGGCACCACCTGGGAGCCGGTGGGCAACAAATTCGCCTACGATGGCGTCGCCGGCACTCACCAGTGGTATGACGGCACGCCCCACCCCTGGGAGTTCAAGCGCGTCTGGCACCTTGAACCATCCCTCACCGATCCCGATACGGTCTACGCCGGAGTGGAAGACGCCGCCTTGTTCCGCTCCACCGATGGCGGCCGGAACTGGCAGGAGCTCCCCGGACTGCGCGGCCACGGCTCGGGCCCGCACTGGCAGCCCGGCGCGGGGGGCATGTGCCTGCACACCATCATCCTCGATCCCGGCAACCCCCAGCGCATCTACATCGCCATCTCGGCCGCGGGCGCTTTCCGCAGTGACGACGCCGGCCAGACCTGGCAGCCTATCAACCGTGGGCTTTATTCCAAGTACATCCCCGATCCGACGGCCGACGTCGGCCATTGCGTGCACCACGTCGCCATGAGCCCATCGCGCCCCGGCGTGCTGTTCATGCAGAAACATTGGGACGTCATGCGCAGCACCGACGCCGGCGATTCATGGCAGAAGATCAGCGGGAATCTGCCGGTGGATTTCGGGTTCCCCATCGAAATCCACCCGCATGAGCCGGATACCATCTACGTCGTCCCCATCAAGAGCGACTCGGAGCACTATCCGCCGGAGGGCAAGCTGCGCGTGTACCGCAGCCGCACCGGCGGCAACGAGTGGGAGCCGCTCACGCAGGGTCTGCCGCAGAGCGACTGCTACGTGAATGTGCTGCGCGACGCCATGTCAGTCGATTCGCTCGACGCGTGCGGCGTTTATTTCGGCACCACTGGCGGGCAGGTCTACGCCTCGGCCGATGCCGGAGACCACTGGGCCCCGATCGTGCGCGATCTTCCGGCCGTACTTTCCGTCGAGGTCCAGACGCTGCCATGATCCGGGTCGTGCTCCCGGCGCATCTGCGCATCCTGGCGCGCGTCGCCGGCGAAGTGCAACTCAACGTGGCAGGCGACGTCACCGAGCGCACGGTTCTCGACGCGCTGGAGGCCGCCTATCCAGCGCTGCGCGGGACCATCCGCGATCAAGTCACCGGGCAGCGGCGTCCGTTCGTCAGGTTCTTCGCTTGCGAACAGGATCTGTCCCATGAACCGCCGGATGCTCCGCTGCCCGCCGCGGTGGCATCGGCTGCCGAGCCGTTTCTGATTATAGGAGCGATCGCCGGCGGCTAGCGTGAGCTGCGGATGCCCGGGCGCAGGTATCCCACCCTGAAGTGCGCAGCGCCTATTTCGCGTACAATCGAATTCAGGACGCATCCATTGAGCTGAAGCTGGCTGCGCCCCTGCGTATTGCGAATGGGCGACGGGACCGGAAGATCATGAAACGCGTGTACTGCCGCTTGATGGGCTGTGATCTACAGCCATGCTAACGGACTTGGAATTGCCCCTCCGCGGCCTGGCTGCGGGCCTGATCATCGCCGCGCCGGTCGGCCCGGTCAATGTGCTCTGCATTCGGCGGACCATCGAAAAAGGCTGGAAATCCGGTATCGTCTCCGGTTTTGGCGCGGCGCTCGCGGACACGCTATACGGCGCCGTCGCCGGGTTCAGCATCACCCTGGTAATTCAGTTTGTGCTCCGTGAAGAATTCTGGATCCGGCTGATCGGCGGAATCCTTCTGATCGGCATCGGAGCGGTGTACTATCGCACGTCGCCAGCATCGCTGCAAACAGGCGACGACAGCTCCACCCATTCGGATTTCATCTCCACGCTGCTCCTGACCGCGACTAACCCTACTACGGTGCTCTCCTTTCTCGCGGTGCTGGCCACGCTCGGCCTGGGAAGGCACCGGCCGTTGTGGCAAACCTCATTTCTGGTGGGCGGCATTTTCTGCGGGTCGATGGCCTGGTGGACCATTCTGGCCACCGGGGTGAACCTGTTGCGCAGCAAAGTCACTGATCGCAGCATGCGCTGGATGAACCGCGTGGCAGGCGTGGCCATTGGCGCTTTCGGACTGGTGAACATCCTGCTCAGCCGCGGGCACCGGCATTAGTTTACATGCCGAATACGCGCGCCACTTCGTCCGTCCGCTCCGCGTAGAATTCCACGGCGTCGCCAATCGCCACCCGTGCAAATAGCTCTTCCACGTCGGCATTGTGCATGCGGATGCACCCGTGCGACGCAGGCCGCCCGATCGAGCGCGGATTGCTGGTGCCGTGTATGCCGTAGCCCCTGCGGCTCAGCCCGATCCAGCGCGGTCCCAGCGGGTTGCGGGCGCCCGGGGGCGTCACTTTGCCCGGTCCGTACCAGGTGGGGTGCGAAACCCGCGCGATCACCGTGAAGCTGCCGGCGGGGCTCGGTGTGGCTGCCGCGCCCACAGCCACCGGATAGATCTTTATCGTGCGGCCGTCTTCCACCAGCGCCAACTTCCGGTCCGGGATGCTCACCACGATCCGCCGCGCCAACGGCCGCGCCTCCTGCGCCAGCGCTTCTCCGGCCGCCACGAACAGCGCCGCCAGCGCCCGGAAGTATTTCGTTTGCCAACGTGTATCTCGCATGTCCACGCGAAATGCAGCCGGGCTGCCACCGCTATCTAAATGATTCCCCATGTGCCGCGCGTCGCCTGCGTGTCCGCATGGACACGAAGTGTGGGGCGGGCCTCCAGGCCTGCGCGGGTCCTCCCGGACCCGCTGCTAAAATAAACTCGGATGGAGAACAAAGAGATAGCGCGCGTCCTCTGGGAAACCGCCGATCTGATGGAGATCGCCGGCGAAGATTCGTTCCGCATCCGCAGTTACCGCAACGGCGCCACCGCCATCGAAGGGCATCCCGAGCGAATCGAAGACATCCTCAAAGACCCTGAGCGCAAGGTCACCGGCATCCCCGGCATCGGTAAAGGCCTGGCGATTGTCCTCGAAGAAATTGTCACACGCCACTCCTGCGAACGCCGCGATCTGCTGCTCCAAAAGTTCCCGCCCGGCGCGCTCGAATTCCTCAAAATCCAGGGGCTCGGTCCGAAGAGTATCGCCCTGCTGTTCGAGCATTATCAAGTCGGCACCATCGACGAGCTGGAGCGCCTGTGCCTGGATCAAAAGCTGCGCGTGCTGCCGCGCATGGGCGCCAAGCTGGAAGAGAAGGTGCTGAAGTCCATCGCGCAATACCGCCAGCGCACCGGCCGCTACCTGTTGAGCTACGCCGAAGACATGGCCGGCGAACTGGCCGCCTACCTGGGCGAGACGCCCGGTATCGAGCAGATCTCCCCCGCCGGCAGCCTGCGGCGCGGACGCGAAACCGTGGGCGACCTCGACTTGCTGGTCACCGGCGCGGCCGCCGCCGACGTGCTGGAGCGCTTCGTGCGCTTCCCCAAGGTGGAGCAACTTCTGGCGCGGGGCGAGAATAAGGCCAGCGCCACGGTTGGCCGCGAAGGCTTGCAGGTGGACGTGCGCGCGCTGCCCCGCGATAGCTTCGGCGCCGCGATGCAATACTTCACCGGCAGCAAAGACCACAACGTTGCCGTCCGCACGCGCGCGGTGAGAATGGGCTTCAAGCTGAGCGAGTACGGGCTGTATCGCAGTGCGGACGAAACCAAGGTGGCCGGCGAAACCGAAGCCGGCGTCTACGAGGCGCTGGACCTCCGCTGGATTCCCCCGGAGCTGCGCGAAAACCTGGGCGAGATCGAGCGCGCCGCCGAAGACCGCCTGCCCGAGCTGGTGGAGCTGTCGCACATCCGCGGCGACCTGCACATGCATACCACCGAGAGCGACGGGCGCGCGTCGCTCGAAGAGATGGCCGCCGCCGCCCTCGAGCGCGGCTACGAATACATCGCCATCACGGATCATTCCAAGTCGCTGGCCATGACCTTTGGCCTGGATGAGAAGCGCGCTGTAGCCTTTGCGGCACAAGTGCGGGAGCGCAATCGCGATGGCTTGGGGCTGCGCGTCTTCTCGGGCATCGAGTGCGACATTCTGAAGGACGGCGCGATGGACCTGTCGTACGACGCGCTGGCCGAACTCGACTTTGTCATCGGCAGCGTGCACAGCCACATGAACATGGAATCCGCCGAAATGACCGACCGGCTGTTACGCGCGCTCGAATGCCCGTCCCTGCGCGTGCTCGGCCACCCCACCGGCCGCATGCTGCTGCATCGCGATGCGTTTCCTTTCGATTTCGAACGCGTCGTAGACGAAGCCGTGCGCCGCGGTGTCTGGCTCGAAATCAACGCCAGTCCGGAGCGCCTCGATCTGGGCGCCAACCTGATCCGCACCGCCAAGGCGCGCGGGGCGCGCTTCACGATCTCCACCGATGCCCATCATCCCAAGCATTTGGCGAGCATGCATTATGGCGTCGTCACCGCGCGGCGAGGCTGGCTCGGGCCCGCCGATATCATGAACACGCTGCCGCTCGACCAGTTTGTGGCGCACGCACCAATGCGTGCCGCGTCCCCACTCCTGGGGACGCCAGCTAGCGGCTAGCCAGCTAGGAGCTTATGAAAATCGTCTCTTCGCATGAAGTATACAAATGCGGTCTCTTTCGCGTAACCGAGGAAGAGGCCACCGATCCCAGCGGCTTCCACATTAAACGATCGATCGTGCGGCACGTGGGGTCGGCGGTGATGATGGCCGTCGACCAGAAGAACCGCATCCTGCTGGTGCGCCAATTCCGCCTGCCCGCAGCGAAGTCTCTCTGGGAGCTGCCCGCCGGCCGGTTGGATAAGGGCGAGAAGCCGCTCGAAGCCGCGCGCCGCGAGCTCAAGGAAGAAACCGGCTATAAAGCCCGGAAGTGGAAGAAGCTGGTCTCATATTGGCCGAGCCCCGGATTTGTAGCCGAGAAGATGACCATCTTCCTGGCCACCGGCCTGACCGCCGGCGAACCGCATCCTATGGACGACGAGCGCATCGAATGCCGCTGGTTCAAGCGCAAGGAACTGGATCACATGATCCGGGATGGGCAGATCGAGGATGGTAAGACCATCATCGGTTTCCTGACCTGGATGCGCTACAAGTGAAGCCGGGCGTTTTGAACTGGCCGGTAGAAACTGGCTTGCCAGCGAGCTTCAGCGTGCCGGCATTGAGATTGCCCGCCCGGAAAGGGATCGGGGTATCGACCTGATTGCATACGTGGATCTCGACGAACGGGGGAAGTTCGTGGCGCGCCCGATTCAAATGAAGGCCGCGACCCGCGCTGCCTTCATCCTGGATCGGAAGTTTGCGAAGTTCCCAGGGTTAGTTCTGGCTTACGTATGGAACGTGGGAAGTCCTTCCGAAACCAAGTGCTTCGCCCTGACCTATGGTGAGGCGCTGGCGGTGGCCGATAAAATGGGCTGGACAAAAGCCGCCGCGTGGGTTACCGGGGGGCGATATACAACCACGGCACCCTCAAAGCGCCTGTGTGGTCTGTTGGCTGCTTACGAAATGAATTCTGAAAAGTGGCGGGAGAAGATTAGCTCTTTGACCTGAGTGCATTGCGCCTCAATTGCGCACCGGCGGCGGCCTGTGTCACAATTCTTACGGGTGGTCGAAAGGCCATCGTAGTTTATCCGCTACGCTCGTAGGCGAGCACTATACGAGGCCCATGGGGTTCCACCCTTGGGCCTTTTGCCGTTATGCCCAACAGATTGCCGTCATGCCAGACGGCGCCACGCGTTCGGGACGCTAGACATGCAGGCAAGACCTACGGTCCAGCGTGTATGCAACTGGGCAGCGCGCGCGCTGCCGAGGCAATCCACCGGATGCCAAGCATAATTGCACACGGCGCACCATTCAGAGTATTTACGGAGCCTCCACTATGGCGTCCCATCGGCGCGGCGCGGGCAGCGGCGCGGCGCCGATATCATCAACACGCTGCGCTGGGCCGGTTTGCTGCGGAACTGCGTAGTAACCAAGTCGCCGATCACTCGTTTCGTTCCGCCCCTCATGCACTGAAAACAAAGGCCCAATGGCAATTGGTCCGGCAAGTTCCCGCCGCCACCATGCTATCCTGAGTCCGGGTTACGCCGCCGGATCTTCGACTTACTCACGTGGCTGTCCTCCAAAGGCTCAATGTCACAGAATGTTAAACGAAATCCAAATTAGCTGCCGACAACACGACCGTCCGCCACCGAAGGCCAGCGCCAGGCCGAACCCAAAACGAAAATACGAAGCGAAGCCAATTAAAGCCAATTGGTCCTTTGTTCCAACAAACAGATAGCCCGACGTTACGAGATGTTACACGAAATCAAGAAAAAAACGGCTAAGGGTGCCGACAACAGCGCCGTCTGCCGCTGAAGGGCAGGCCCAAGCCGAACCCAAAAACCAAACTGCCGAACGAAGCCAATTTGGTCCTTTCCAACAAACGGAACCCCGCCGACTCGCCGCGCTCCATCGCAGCCGGATGTCACAGAATGTTACACGCAATCGAGAAAAATGGCTTAGCCTGCGGCACAATGGAAGAAAACCTTTCCATCTAACGTCTTAATCCCAGGTGGTCGATCTGAGCGGCCGCGAGCTCGGCACGGAGATCATTGAATCCTGCCGGTTGGGCAACCGGGACGCCATTCGTGCGCTCTACGATTTGTATAAGGATCGGGTGTACTCGATCTCGCTCCATTTCTTCCATGGCGATCCTGCCGTAGCCAGCGACGTCACGCAGCAGGTCTTTCTGAAACTGATGACTTCCATCCGCCAGTTTCGCGGCGATGCGGAGTTCTCCACCTGGCTGTACCGGCTGGTTGTCAACACCTGCATGGACGCAGCCAGAAGCCGCAAGTCGGAGCCTGCGCTCTCCGATGCCTCCCGGCTGGAAGCACTCGCCGCGCAGGGATCGCAGGAGGAGGACTACGCTCGCGCGCAGATGGCCCACTCGGTACGCGCGGCCGTTTCGGCGCTGCCCCCGAAGTTCCGGATCGCCGTCCTGCTGCGGTATTTCGACGAGCTCTCCTATGAACAGATGGCGCAGGCTCTCGACTGCTCCATGGGGACGGTGGCTTCCAGGCTCAGCCGCGGCCATAAGATTCTCGCAGAGCGCCTGAAGGGTGCGATCGGCACAAAGGGTTAGGCATGTTTACGGGATTGACGAGTCATATTTCGCGGCAGCTTGCAGCGCATCTCGATGGGCAACTCGCGCCGCCCAAAGCGCAGCAAGCCGAGCTCCACCTTCGGGAGTGTCCGCGGTGCCGTGCCGAGTGTGAGCAAGTCAGGCTGGGAATGCAGATGATCGAGCATCTTCCGCCGGTTGCGGCGCCCGAGGCAATCTGGTCGTCTATAGAAGCCGCGTTGGAGGCGGGCGAGCCACGCCAAACCCAGCCGGTTCCCCGCTGGCGCTGGGCCTTGGCGGCAGCCGTGATATTGGCCCTGGCCGGCGCTGCATACTGGCGCATCGCGCAGCCGTCGGGGACGCCGCCGGGGATAAGGTGGGATGTGCTGCGCCTCGCCGGTTCGCCGTCCGTGGCGAGCAAGGCCATCCGCGGAGCCGGTCGAATCGGAGCCGGCGAATGGATCGAAACAGACGCCCGATCGCGCGCCACGGTAAAGATTGGCGCAATTGGCTCCGTCGAGATAGCGCCCCGCACCCGTGTGCGCGTAGTGGCCACGCGGCCCGGCGAACACAGGCTGGCGCTCGCGCGGGGAGAAATCCGTGCTAAGATCTCCGCGCCGCCAAAGCTGTTCTTCGTGGACACGGCCGCCGGCACCGCCGTCGATCTGGGCTGCGAATACTCGCTCAGCGCCGACGAGCACGGTTCCGGCTTACTCAACGTCACCAAGGGATGGGTGTCGTTTCAGTGGCACGGGATCGAATCGCTTGTGCCCGCCGGCGCGAGTTGCCGCATAGGGCCGCCAACCGGACCCGGCATTCCCTACTTTGATGACGCGCCGGAGAGTCTCAAGCAGGCCCTGGAAAGCTTCGGTCTCGAAAAAGCCGGCGGCGGCGCACTCGGCATAATCCTTTCCGAATCCCGTGTCCGCGATACGCTAACGCTGTGGCACCTGCTCTCCCGCGTGGACGCCGCCGATCGCGGCCGCGTATTCGACCGCATGGCCGCCTTGACGCCCGTTCCAGCCGGAGTTTCCCGCGAGCAGGCGCTCAAGCTGGACCCTCAGACACTAGACCGTTGGAGAGAAGAGTTGGCCTGGACGTGGTGAGCCGGGAAGAAAATTCACGGACGCGCGTCTAACTGTTCCGAAAGGAGTTTACGATGTTGCGACTTGGTATTGCCGCCTGCGCCGCCTGCACAATCGCCGCGTTGGCGTTCGCGGAAGAGTTTACCTTCACCATCGGCAGCCCGGTGGCTGCTCAGGATTTTCGGGCGAAAGCGGCCGCATTCGTGTTCCGCACCCAGGGCTGCGCCGACCCCGCAAAGTCACAAATCAGCGCGACTGCCGAAGGCTTGGTGAAGGGAGTGCGGCGGTCGGTGGCGCTCCGGGTAGAGGCCATGTCTAAACCTGGCGTCTATGCCGTCTACCAGAACTGGCCGGCCGAAGGCCATTGGGTAGTAAGTCTCAAGGGCGCCTGCAATGACGCGAACGCCGGCGCGATTATCCTCATTGGTCCGAAAGGCTTCGTCAGAGAATCTTCCAGATTCTTTCCGCGCCCGGCCACTAATGTCGAGATCGAAACGTCCCTAAAGGCACTCAGCCAATCAGACAACAAAGGAGAAAGGAAATGAAATCCGAACTGCGTTTTGTAGCGCTTGCAATTCCGGTGCTGGGCATCTCCGCCGCCGCGCTCCTGATCGCGGCCAATGTTCATTTGAGCGGGCCCGACGGTTTGACGGTCCACGAATGGGGAACCTTCACATCTGTCGCGGGTGACGACGGATCGGCCATCGAGTGGGATGCCCTGGGTTGCAAGAGCGACCTTCCCGGATTCGTCCACGACTACGGGTATCGAGGATTTAAGTGGACCTTGCAGGGCACCGTGCGCATGGAAACGCCGGTGATGTACTTCTATAGCTCGCACGAGCTGGATGCACACGTGAAGGTCGAATTCCCACAAGGCCTCATCACCGAGTGGTATCCCCAAGCCGACTACCAGATTCATCAACACGACATGCACAGCGTGGTCAGGTCGCTGGGAGGCACCATCGAATGGAAGAACGTCAAAGTTCAGCCGCGCGCCACGCCGGCGCTGCCCGTCGAGAGCGCTCCCAGCCGCTACTACGCCGCCAGGCAAACGGATGCCGCTCCCCTTGCGGTTGGCGATCAGCACGAAAAATTCCTGTTCTATCGCGGCGTGGGACGTTTCCCGATTCCTCTTTCGGCGTGGGTATCCGGTGCCGGTACGGTCACCGTGGAAAACCGCGGCCAGGAGCCGGTTCCCAGCGTGATCCTGTTTGAGAATCGCGCAGGGCGCTTGGGATATCGCATGGCCGGCGCTGTTGCTGGCGCTGCCACGCTCGATGCGCCCCAACTTAACGGCTCCTTCCCGCAATTGCGGCACGATCTGGAGAGCGCGCTCGTCGCCCAGGGCCTATATCCAAAGGAGGCCCAAGCGATGGTCGAGACGTGGCAGGATTCCTGGTTCGAGGAGGGTTCGCGCCTGATCTACATTGTCCCTGCGTCCGCGGTGGATGCCATTCTTCCGCTCCAGGTCGATCCCGCACCGTCGCAGACCGTACGGGTATTCGTAGGGCGGATCGAGTTAGTAACGCCCGCGACCGAGCGCGCGGTTGAGTCCGCCGTTGCCAAAAGCGACTGGCCGGCTCTGGATCAGTATCGCCGTTTCCTGGCCCCGATTTTGGCCCGCGTCTACTCCGGATATCCGGACCGGGCAGGCGAGATCGAGCAGCAGTTCCGCGAGTCTCAGGGTTGCCGGTAGTGGATTTAGCCGTGGGCCAGGCCATCGTCGTTGGTGGCCTGCCGAGTTCAAGCCGTAGGCGCCGCGATCACTTCATAGGGACGCATCATCTCGTTGTCTTCATGCTCCAGAATATGGCAATGCCAGACATAGCGTCCCAGGTAACCTTCAAAAGGAATGACAATGCGCGTAACCATCCCCGGATCGGCGCGTACGGTGTCCTTCCATCCAGCCTCGCAGGGTTCGGGAGGCGTAGCGCCGCCGGTATAACGCAGCACATTCTGGTTCTGATACGCGAAGGTGTCGAATCGGCGGCGGTCCAGGATTTGAAAACGCACCAGATGCAGATGAATGGGGTGCGCATCGTCGGTCACATTCATCAGGTTCCAGATTTCCACTGAATTTAAAACCGGGTTCTCCGTGATCGGCGCGTGCCAGGGTGTGTTGTTGAGCAGCATGGTGAAGGAATCGCCGCGGAGATTGGTGATCTCTCCCAGCATGAGCGAGCGTGTCTTCACCGCCTCCGTCTCCGCGATCCGGCGTACCGGGCGCAAAGCCGCCGGCAACGAACTGGTGTCGGGAGTAATGGCGCGCGCGACCCGCAGTTGCATCACCGGCCGCAGCGAATCGTTATTGACAACGATCGTCGCGCCGGCCTGGCCGCTGAAATCCACGATCGCGTCAGCGCGCTCCCCCGGCGCGAGCGAAATCTGCCGCAGCCCAACGGGCGCCGGCAGCAAACCTTGATCCGTCCCTATCTGATGAAACTCCTGGCCGCTCGAAAGCGACAGATGAAAGAACCTGCCGTTCGCGGCGTTCAGGACGCGAAAGCGATACCTCCGGGCTTCGACTTCCAGGTACGGCAGCAGCTTCCCATTCACCAGCACCGCATTTCCAAAGAACTCCGGGACCCAAGGCTCGCTGGGAACGGCCGAGACCGGATAGTTCAACTGGCCGTCCGGGTCGAAGGTTCGATCGTAGAAGACCAGCGGCACTTCGTACTTGCCGCGGGGCAGGTTGAGCGATTCCTCCACGGTGTCGCGGACGATGTAGAGTCCCAGTAGTCCAGCAAATATGTTCAGCCGGTTGATCCCCATGGTGTGGTCGTGATACCACAGCAGCGCGGCGTCTTGGTTGTTGGGATAGTAATAAACCGCCGACTTGCCGGGAGCATACCAGTCTTCCGGATATCCATCGCTTTCCGGAGGGACCTTGCCGCCATGCAGATGAACGATCGACCGGCCGCCTGGCTTATCGGACTCGGCGCCATGCAGATGATTGTCGATCGGCAGGAAATGCGCTCCCGGCAATTCGTTGGCCCACTCCACCAGCATGCCCGTGCCCTTTTGTGTTTCCAAGGTCGGGCCCGGTGACGAGGAACCGATCCCCCACCAGCGTGTAGACTTCACATCGCGGTGCACTCGGCTCTCGACCTGCCGCATGGCCAAACGATAATAGGGCACTTTGACGGCGGCATCGGCCGGGCTTGGCCGCGACCCCGACGGCCGCGCCAAAGAGGGAATCGGCAGCGGATCGACGAACGGGGTAAGCGTGCCTGGGTCCAGAACGGGCCGGGCCAGTACCTGCTGGTGGCCGGTGTGCTGCGGGGACAGGAAGCCCCCCGCCAGCACTCCGGTTTGCCGCAGGTACTCCCGACGCGTGATGCGCAATTACACGATCTCCCTTACCAACTGCTTTGGTTCCTTACGCTATTGAATCACCAACCCGGTGGTCGGATCGAGGATGACAATGGTGTTTGTCCGGGCCTTGGTGAAATTAAACATCTGATTGATCGGACTCGATATGGCGTCGAAGCTGCCATTGCCGATGCGCTGCCCGCCCAGCCAGTTGTCTTCGATGAAATGGATCACCGAGGTCTGATCGGTCACCGTATGGTCCACGAAGTTCTCCAGGGCGTATGGTGAGATCACCAGCAATGGCTGCCGCATGCCATAGCCGCAGCGGCCGAGAGCGTGAAGATTGGCTGGATTCAGGCCTGGCAGAGAGGTGCTGGCCGTGCCACAGGCGCCCGGGCCTGTCAACGCATCGTCAGGGCCAGTGGACTGGTTCACGATCGGACCCATTTGATGATCGTACCAGCCATCGGAGTCGTCGTACAGGATCACCACTGCCGTCTCGGACCAAGACGGCTGTTCCATGAGCAGGTTGACCAGAGTGACGACGTTGGTCTGTTCATCCAGCGGGTTGGAGTAACCGGCATGCCCGTCCTGATAGGCCACCGCCTTGATAAAGCTCACGGCCGGGATGTCTCCCGCCTTAACCACTGCCTTGAAGTCGTTGAGATCGTACACGTGGTTGGCGGGTCCGTTGTGGCCGATTTCAGCGGCCGACGCCGGCCGCGTGTGATTCAGATTGGCCGTGGACGGGAAATACTGAGGCCACGAATGATGCGGTACGTAGTCGGCCGTAGTCCCCGATAGACCGGTCGAACTGCGGGCGCAGCCGGTAGTCCCGTTGGAGTTCGTAATCGAGAGGTTGAACCCGCCCAGGAACGATCCGTAGCTGACGCCGGCGGCGTTCAGCAGGTCGGCGATAGTCTTGCCGCCCATCGTCACCTGATTGCGGGTCGAGCTGGAGCACATGTCGCCGATAGGGTCCGGGTCCCCGATTACCGTGAGAGATCCGTCGGAGCCGCCGCTCACCTCGTCGCCGGTGCCGTTGAGTGTGGCGGACACGCCGTTGGTCTGTCCGGAGAACATGTTGATCGCGCCAACCGAAGAAGGGCCAAAAGTGCTGCTGTAGGAGTTGTCACTCATAGCGAAGTTCTGGGCATAGTTCCACATGGCCGTGACGGTATTCCCATCGTAGTAGCCGAGGTTAAGGCCGGGCGTGCTGACGATTGGGATTCCGGTGGGCGGCGGTCCAGGGGTGCCGACGAACGCCGGAAACAGGTCCAGTGCGCCCATGTCGAACGCCTGTTGCTCCGGCATATAGTCGTGGTTCTGATCGGCCGTAACAGCCTGCGAACGATCCAGGCGGAATGGATTGGTGGCGCCCGTTCCGTTCAACGGATTCAGATTGGGATTGTTGTTCAACAGCGCCGGAGTAAGGCCGTTTACGGTCGGTGTACCCGCGCTAGCCTTGAACGGCGGTTCGCCGGCGGGGTTGGTCGCCGTCGGGTAGGTTCCAAAATAGTGGTCGAACGAAATGTTCTCGTTAAAGATCACTACCAGGTGCTTGATGGGCGTGGCAGTCGGAATTGCAGCAGCAGGGTCCGCCGCGTACATGGGCGCGGAATTCGGTCCCAGGGCGACCAGCGAAGTCGCCAGCAGAGCCAACAGCCGCTTGGGTGTGGCCGCGGTCAGAATCTTTGCATACATCGGTAGATCCGTTGTTTTCAGCATCTTTACCTCTTTTGTTGGAGTATCCGTCCCATCGGCGCATTACGGCATGCCGGGAGACATGCGCCCTTTGGGAGCTTTGCCTATCGTAGAAAGTCATTGTTGCAATTGCTTGACGGAGACATGAATATTGGGTCAAATTCAGTTGCGGAGACTTCCGCGCTATAATAGAGGGATCACCTTCGAGGAGATTCGATTGGCAGAAGACAAAACCTACAAAGCCGAATACCTGGGGAGCGGCACATTTGCCATCAGCAAGCCCAAGCGCACCAAGGCCAAACGTCGCCAGACTAACCTGAAGAACCCCCAGCGCGGTGCCCGGAAGTAATACTCCCCAGTACGCACCTCCCCAAATAAGCCGTTGCGCGCGAACCTTTTGTGCGAGAATGGGAGAAAGTTACAAAGGCATTTCGCAGGTGTAATCCTTGGAGGCAAATGTGAGCTACGATCCTGAAACGCCGTTTGACAGCATCGAGGGTTCTCAAGAATATGTTGCGCTCCTCGCGGACGCCATCGAAGAGGCCCGTCAAGATGTGGATGCCGATATCGCGGCAGCCCTGGAGGAGGGCGCCGAGCGCCGCAGGGAGGCGCTGCAACTGGTCGGCTATAATCTGGCCAAGTTGACGCTCCACATCTCCACCAGCCGCCGTATCTTGAACGATCTGCGTACGTTGCGGCGCCTGTTGTTGGCGGAACGGCAAGGCGAAGGCGTCAGAGTAGCCAATCGTGCGGCCGGCGCCGGGGCGTAGTTTTAACACCACTTTTAAGAGGTGGTATGACTCGACGAACAGTCCTGCAAACTTTGCTGGCGAGCGGAGCTCTGTTCCGTATCGCGGCCTCCCGCAACCGCGGCCCGCGCATCGGGGTAACCGATTGGAACCTCCAGCTAACCGGAAAGATCGAAGCTGTCGCTTTGGCCGCCAAACTGGGATTCGATGGCGTTCAAGTGAGCCTGGGCCGTACGCCTGTTTCGGATAAGCTGCCTTTGGACGACGGCGGCATCCAGTCGCAATACCTCGCCGCCGCGAAACAGTATGGCATCGCGTTGTCCGGCACCTGCCTGGATATCCTGCATGTGGACCACCTGAAAGACAACCAGCGAGCCCAGAAGTGGGTCGCGGACAGCATCCCCATAACGGCCAACCTCAAGGCCGAGGTAGTGCTGCTCCCGTTCTTCGGCAAAGCATCGCTCGCGAACCACGCGGAAATGGACTATGTGGCCGGCGTCTTGAAGGAGCTTGCGCCCGCGGCGGAGAAGGCCGGGGTCACCCTGGGTCTTGAGGACACCATCTCAGCCGAGGACAATGTGCGCATCATGCAGCGCGCCGGTTCCCCCGCCGTCAAGGTCTATTACGATGTCGGCAACTCCACCGGGGGCGGCTTCGACGTAGTCAAAGAGATCCGGTGGCTGGGCGCACAGCGGATCTGCCAGATGCACCTGAAAGACAATCCCCATTATCTCGGCGAAGGGTCCATCGATTTCCCGGCGGTGATGAAGGCCATTACGGATATCGGGTTTGAGGGATTTGCCAATCTGGAAACAGATTGCCCTTCCAAATCCGTCGAGAATGACATGACCCGGAACCTGAAGTTCATCCGCGCCCTGCTCGCCTAGCTCCAACCCTGTTCACTTTGGTGGGGCAGACCATCGTTTTTCGTGGTCTGCCGCCTTCGCCCCAATAAAATCTGTTGACTTGCAGTCACTCCAGGTTTACTATTCTAGTTTCGCGTTTTTAGCCTGCACCAATAGAGGGGAACGGCGGTTTACTGGGGGACCCCGTAATGACCTTTCAGATAGGTGAGAAGGTAGTCTATCCCAACCAAGGCGTTGGGACCGTCGAGAACATCCGGGCTTGGGCCCTTGGGAACCAGTTCGAAAAATGCTACCTGCTGCGCATGGTCTACGGTAGCGTCACCGTAACGGTTCCCTTTTCCAAGGTTGCCAACATCGGGTTGCGGCCTATTACGAAAAATACCGAGATTAGCCGGGTATTGTCCTACCTGGCCACCGGGGCCTGTATATCCAGCAGCGATTGGAAGGTCCGCTTTAAGGCGAATTCCGAAAAAATGTTGGGCGGAAGCCTTCTGCACGCGGCCGAAGTTTTCAAGAATCTGCTGGAACTGCAGAAGGACAAGCTGCTTTCCTTTCGCGAAAAGAAGATGATGGATCGGGCGCGCCACATGTTGGTTACCGAGATTTCGATCGCCCGCGCCATCCGCGAGCCGGAGGCCTTGGTCCTTTTGCAGAGGTACCTGGATAAGGCCGGCCTCACGCTACCCCCCGTACTCTAGAGCGACGCCGATGAAACCTCTTGTGCAGTTTGGCCTGTTCTGTTTGCTGGCGCCGGGTCTTTTTGCCTGGCAGCACGCTGGTGTGGGCGCCGCTCACGCGCAGCACAGCCGCTACGGCTACGGAGGCTACTATGAGCCGTTTTACGATTACGGGTATTGGCCCGCTGCGGACGGAGGTGAGGCCAACGTCACGGTAGTCTATCCCCCGCCGACGCCGGTCGTAGCGATCGCCCAAACAGCCCACCCGGTGATCCACGAATACGCCCAACCGGAGGATTACCGGACGCCGCCAGAAGGCCCGAGCCGTCCGATTCTGTATTTGATCGCCTTCCGGGACAGCAGCATTCGCGCCGCAATGGCCTATTGGGTCGAGGCCGGGGCGCTGCATTACCTGGATACGGGCCACCATCTGAAACAGGCGCCGCTTTCATCGGTGGATCGCGATTTGAGCGCACAGCTCAACCGCGAACGCCGCATCCCGTTTGATCTCCGGTGATATTGTCTAGCGCCGTGGGGCAGGCCATCGTTGTTGGTGGCCTGCCGCGCCACGCGCCACGCTATCGGACACGCTCATCGATGCCCACTGCGGATGGAGTCCAGCATCGCCGTCGCCGCCACCGCTTTGGCCGGAAATCCGCAGATTTCGAGCAGGCTGCGAATTTCGGGCAGCCTTTTCTCGTAGGCCGGAAACCCCACCAGTGTGACGGGCCCCGCATCGTGACAAATCTGCGGGTTGATAGGGAAGTCGAGGTGCGCCAGCGCGTCCAGAAGCGCTTCCAGACGCAGCGGCTCAACGGAAATTGAAACGGATACCAGGGCCCCCTCGCTTCCCAAAAGCGGAAGGGGAGCCGCAGTGGCGGTTGACCAGACGCTCATTAGTTCCTCCAGCATCCGGCGGGTCGGCCCACACGAAAAAACCCTGGGGCCAAAGGCTCCCAGGGTCAAGAATTTCGAACAGACCGACTCACCTTTAGCACTTTTTAGCGTGGTTGCAATTAGACGGGCCAAACTTAGCGGCCCTAAATCAATCCACGTTCAACTCCAGAATAGCGCAATCAAGCGCAAAGATGCAACTGCTTTAATGATTGTAAAAATCATCCCCGTACACGAGACGACACGTTACCGCGGCCTTGTCCACGCCGTCCTTTCAGTGCTAAGCTCGACGACTGACCTTGCGACTGATGGAGGATCCATGAGAACACTGTCCCTACTGTTTGTGTCCGCCGCTTTGGCGGGAAGCCTCGCCGGGCAACAAGGCGCGCAGGAACCACCGAAGACCAACCTGAAGGTGGGGGATATGGCGCCCGATTTCACGCTGCCTTCCACGGCCGGCAAACCCGTGACGCTTTCCGATTTCCGGGGCAAGTCGGCTGTCGTCTTGGCCTTCTTCCCGGCGGCGTTCACCGGTGGCTGCACCAAAGAAATGCTGGCCTACCAGGCTAGTCTCGCAAAGTTGGAAGGCGTCGAGACGCCGGTGTTTGGCATCAGCGCCGACAACACTCCCTCCCAGAAAGCGTTCGCGGAGAAGCTCAGCCTAACGTTCCCGCTATTGAGCGACTTCGCCAAGCGGCAGGTGGCCGCGGAATACGGCGTGCTGATCGCGGACCGCGGACTTGCCAACCGCGCCACGTTCGTGATCGATAAGGAAGGACGCATCCAGCACATTGAGGAAGGCAGCGGGGCCATCGACCCCACCGGTGCGGAAACGGCTTGCGCGCGCATCCATGGCAACAAGAAGGCCGAGTGATCGGCGGTGCGACAGGATCAGCCTGTCAGGTGCTGGGAGCGATCTCAGTGATCTCGAGTTCCAGCAGCGACCCGCACTTGCCGCACACGAGGCGCCCGTCCGGCAGCGCATACACCGCCGTGGAATCGCACTTGGCGCAGGCTACCGTGGGGTCGGATGCCTCCGGCAATGGATCGGGAGCCTCCACGCCGGGCAGCCTTCCTCCCGCATAATTCGTTACCGGCTCGAATGTCGCGCCGCATTCGCCGCACACATGGTTGAAGCAGCAGTTGGGCGTGCAACTATAAAACACCTCCGGCGATTGGCACACCGGACAGGCTAGCGACAGTTTCGCGGTCTTCACTATCTGTAATTTACCGCACGGCAGTCCCGCTCCCGGCGCCTCAAGCCACTGCCTGCAGCGTGAGGCTGCCGTCCGGCGTCCCGCACTTGAATTCCTCGACGCGTCCCAGCCACAACGTCATATCGTCATGCTGCGGGTATCCCCCCGCAAACGCTTCGGCGGTTTCGAGAACCCGGTCCACAATATCGCGGGCTTTGCGATAGCTGCAAGCTTGAATGGTCGCCATCAGGCGCTCGAATCCCCACTCCTCTCCACGCGAGTTGGAGGTTTCGCACAGACCGTCGGTGTATGCCACCACCAGATCCCCAGGAGCCATGGACACCACGTTCTCGTGGAAAGACGATTTGCGCAGCATACCGATCACCGGGCCGGTCGGCTCCAGCGCCACGGGACGATACCCGGTGGCCGTCTTGCGCAGCACCACCGGCGGCTCATGCCCGGCATTCACGTAATGCAGGAAGCGGCGGGCCGGGTCGTACCGGGCCACGAACATGCTCGCATAGGAACTATCCGGGCAAACCTCGTAGAACAGTCCATCGATGGCCGCGGTCAAATCGCACAGGCTGCCGTGCTGATAGTGGCGCAGAGCTCGCGCCAGGCTGTGCAGCGACGAGGTCAGCAGCGCGGCGGCCAGTCCCTTGCCGGCCACGTCGCCGATCGCCAAACCCAGATTCCCATCCGGCAATTCGAAGTAGTCGAGATAGTCGCCGCTCAGGCCGCGCGCCGGACGCCAATCGCTGTAGTAATCCAGCCCCGCGATTCGCGGCCGCGCGTTCGGGAATGCGCGGCTCTGAACCTCCCGCGCCAGTTCCATCTCCCAGTCGCGCCAGTCCGCGCCGGGAGCCGGCAGTCCCTCGCCGCCGGGTAGAGAATACGTATGCTGATGAAGAGTGCCGATCATCATGAAAGATTAAATCTCCTTTATATATCGAATGACGCCTCCCCGGTCCAAAGTGGGCACGCGCTTAACAAAAGCTTTACAGCGTTGCGGAGTTGCGCGTACCGGTCCGTACAATGTGGCTGCGCGCTCACACTGCGCCGCGCGCGCTCGTTGTAACCTATTGAAAAATTGCCGTTCCGAGTGGGGCAGGATCGCCTGCAGCGGCCTCGTAGGCCGCCCAACGCGCAGCGCGTTCTTTCATACTCCGTTGTTCCTGCAGGCCATGGCCAGTCACACGCCGAGCCAAATACTTTTGTCCTCCGAATCAATAACTTGGCGGAAATCCCCGGCAGTTCTCTCCTTCGACCGGCCTATGCTTCAGACAGGAGGATCAAAACGAGCTTGCCGATTATTCACAACAGCGCTTTCGTGCGGGAGGGCCGATGTCTGCTGTTCGCCGAGTACTCGCAATCGTTGCGGGATTGTACTGCCTGCCGCACCATTGCTTTCTGCGGGGACTACGACCGCGCCGGCGTGCGCGATGCCGAGCGGTTGGCTGTCACCCGCTGGGAAGACGACGGCGGCATGCCCACTTGAAACGAGCCCGCCCCTTCCGTCACTATCACTAAGCGGGGGGATTATGCCGTTCAACGATAGCCGGATCGAGCACTTCGTCGTCCTTATGCTGGAGAACCGGTCTTTCGACCACATGCTCGGGTTTTCCGGCCTCCCGGGCATCGACGGGCTTACCGGCGCGGAATCCAATCCCGACACTACCGGCGCGCCCGTCAAGGTTTCAAGCGATGCGCAATACATTGGCGACTATGAACCGGACCCGGGTCACGAGCTGTTCGACGTAAACGTCCAGATCTTCTCCAATCAGCAGGCCACTCAGGGCGCCGCGCCGCCCATGCAGGGATTCATCGAAAGTTATTTCCAGATCTGCAACGATCCTAATCGCGCCAAGGACGTAATGAAATGCTTTTCGCCGCAAACGCTGCCCAACCTCACCTACCTGGCGCAGCATTATGCAGTCTGCGATCGCTGGTTTTCGTCCGTGCCGGGGCCGACATTGCCCAACCGGTCCTTCGCGCATGCGGCCACTTCGCTGGGATCGGCTGTGGGACCTCCATTTTTCGGCAATCTGCACACCATTTATCCGGTGTTGAACCAGCAGCAGATCTCCGCCAAGATCTATTACCAGGACTCCACCATCGCGCTCACTTTCAAAGAGCTGCTGGGCAACCAAACGGAATACTTTGGCCTCTTCAATGACTTTCTGACGGAATGCCAGAATGCAACTCTGCCGAATTACTGCTTCATCGAGCCGCGCTACAACGCCGATGACACTGGCGGCGCGCACGAGCCCTCCGACCAGCATCCCGACCACGACGTGCGCGACGGAGAGGCGCTCATTCAGCAGGTTTATGCGGCGCTGACCGGCAGCCCCGCCGTCTGGCAAAAAACGCTGTTGCTGGTGGTCTACGACGAGCATGGCGGGCTCTTCGATCACGTAGCGCCGCCCGCCTGCGTGAGCCCCGACGGCCTGACTTCGGCCGCTCCGCCGTTCGATTTTACGCGTCTCGGAGTACGCGTGCCGGCCGTGATGGCTTCGCCTTACATAAAGCCCGGCACGGTGATCGGGAGCGCGGATAATACGTTCTACGACCACACTTCCATCATCGCCACCGCGCGCAAATTATTCCTGCCGGACTGGCAAAACACGTTCCTCACCAATCGGGACAAGAACGCGGCGACCTTCGACCAGGTCCTGAACTTGCAGACACCGGATAACATCCCCATGGCAGCGCGGGCCGTCGCCCTGCAGGCGCATACCACGATGATGGCGGCGCGGGCCGCCACTCCGCGTTCCAGCAAGGATAAGCCCCTTTCCAGCTTGCAGAAAGATATGGTGACGCACGCCTACAGGGCAGAACAGGAATACCTGCCGCCCGAGCGGCGGACCGGCCAAAAGCCGCCGGACATTCAAACCGAAAAGCAGGCATCCGCTTATTTGCAGGACGTTGCCCTGCGCCTTAGGGGCATCCAATGAAATGCCCGGTCTGGCTCGGCCTGGCGGCCTTATTGATAGCTTCGCAGGCAAGCGCGGAACCCGACGACCAGCTTGCCAAGGAAATCCACAACGTCGACGAATACTGCACACCCGCTCTCGAAGCCAAGCTGCTCGATCGGACCCAGGATGGCCAGTGCGGCCAAGCTATCTTCAACGGATCGCCGCTGCACTTCAATGCGCAGATGTTTGCGCCGGGCAACGGCCTGGGGCTGGGGTTGGGCTACACGCGCCTGTTTACATTCGGACAGGCTTGGCAGAACAACTGGGATCTGGGTGGAACTGGCTCGGTCGGGGGCGCTTGGGAAGGTCATTTCATTGCACAGTTCAATAAGCAGCGTGCGGCGCCGCCCATGACCGATACCACTCCGCCGCTGCACAGGATCGTGGAGAAGCTTCAGATTCAGCCCTACGTCACCGCTCAGCAATTGACCAAGCTGGATTACTATGGCGAGGGCCCGCAGTCGAGCCGTCAGTCGGTCGCGCTATACTCCGAGCGGGATATTCGCGTGGGTGTCGGCGTGTCCATTCCGCTGGCGTGGTGGCTGAACGTGGGCGCCAAAGCGGAAGGTTTGTGGCCGTCGATCGGTCCAGCCTCCACCAGCACCATCCCCTCGGTGGCCGACGATTACAGTGGCGTCCCTTCGCTGGCGCCCGGCCTCGGTGCGCAGCCCACCTTCATCCACTATCAGTTCTATGTGCGCCCGCACTTTCCCAACCAGGAGCCGTTCGGTTTGATCTACAAGATCGGCTACGAGTATTATCAGGATCGCGGCAGCGGCCAATATTCGTTCGGACGCTTCCGCGCGGACCTGCTGCACAACTTGTACCTGGAACATACGGGCAAAGACGTGCGCCGAGACAGTATCCTGTCGTTCTATGGCCGGCTGACGCTGGCGAACACCTCGGCCGGAAACTCCGTACCGTTCTATTTGCAGGATACCCTTGGCGGCACGGACATCAACGGCGACCCGGCGTTGCGCGGCTTTGCGGATTACCGGTTCCGCGACCCGGATAACATGGTCATCGAAGTGGAATTCAATCGGCGGATCTGGAAGCCGCTCGGCATCATGGTCTTCTACGATACGGGCCAGGTAGCGGCCCAGGCCTCGGACCTCAGCCTCGCGAGAATGCGTCAGAGCGTCGGCGGCGGCTTGACCGTCTGGTCGGCCACCAAGGTGGTGTTTCGCGCCTACGTCGGATTCGGCGGCGGCGAGGGCACGCATACTTTCGTGGGGATCCTTCCGCTTCCTGGACCCGTGGCTGCGCCCTATCGCACGTACTGAAAACGTTTCGAAACCGTTTCCGCCCTTCCCGGGTCAGTGCTGCCACTTCGTCTGCGAGCCCTCGCCGGGAAACGGCCAGTTCTTGTCCAGCAACAACTCCTTCTCGCGCTGCGCGCGCGGCACCAGGTCGATCTTCAGGTTCTCGAAGAAATGCACGCCCGTCTTGCCCGCCGTAGCGATGTCGATGTCTCCGTCGCCATCCAGGTCCGCCACCACGAACTGCGTCCCGGCGCCGGCCGTGCCATTCAACGAGATCGGATATCTGGTGAACTCGCCGGTCTTGCGGTTGATCTTGTAGTAGTAGATTACCAGCGGATCGTAGGAGCCCGGGTCGCCGCCGTCGTGTCCCCGGTAGCGCTTTCCGGCCAGCAGTTCCATCTGGCCGTCGCCGTCTATGTCCGCCAACTTCAGCGCATGCACCTGGGAGAACGATTCGTCGATGGTATGCCTGGCCCAGCGGCGGTCGGCGCCGCTGCCCTGTTGCTCCAGCCAGTACAGGCCGTAGCTGTGTCCGCGGCCATAGAGGATGTCCGTCTTGCCGTCGCCATTCACATCGTAGCCGATGATCGGGAACCCGGCTTCATCCAGATCCCAATCGCCGTGCCACTCCCACTGGTCGCGATCGGCGTCGATATTCTTGAACCAGCCATGCGGTGTCAGAAGATCGATTTTGCCGTCGCCATCAATGTCTGCCATGCCGATGCCGTGGCCATCCTGGTCGTGGCCGCCCACGTGGTGGACCTTCGGTTCGGGGCCGGCGAAGTCCACCCAGATGATCCCCGAGCGGCCATAATGCGCCAACGCCAGGTCCGGCTGACCGTCGCCATTGAGGTCCGCCATCCAGCCGCCCTCCGTCTCGACGGAGTGGGTGATGAAGTGGCGCTGCCACATGACCCCCGGCTTCTTCGGGTTCTCGTACCAAAACAGTCCATCCGTCATCCAGCCGGCCGTCACTACGTCCGGCGCGCCATCGTGATTCACGTCCACCACCCACTCGCCGCAATCGGAAACAAATTCTCCGACAATGTCGACGGTGCGGTATTGATGGCGCTTCCATTCGCCGCCCTGCGGCCCCGGATTCTCGTACCAATACGCCCCGCTCAAGATATCCGGACGCCCGTCGCCATTCATGTCCAGGGTGGTGATGCCCTCGGCGTGATCGGCGCTCAGTCGATGGATGGAATAAGTGGTTTGCGGCACGTCGCCGGGCGCGTTGCCCCGCACCTGATTCAGTTGTCCGTGGACGGCGCCCGGAAACGCGGCAGAGGCCAGCGCTGCCAAGCTAGCCAGGAAAAGAGGTCTCATCGGCAATGCAACTCCTCACCCAAAAAGTGTAGTCGCTAGCAAGCCTGTTTGGGAAGTGCCCTGGCGGCGGTATGGGGTTTCGATCGTGAGCCGTCCATCCCGGCGCCGCGCGCCAGACGTACTCGAGTGGTCTGGAGGTTTTTTCCCGCGCGCGCATAAGCTCCCATGGCGTAGTGCGAATTGCACCGCGCCAGCGGGTATGATGAGAATTCCAAGTCTCGAGTCACCCGCGTCCCGCATGGCTCGTGCCCGAGAGAGAAAGGTATATTGCAAGCGATGATCAAGCAGCCGCAGCCTGTATCCACCATGAAGGATCCCGTCACCTGGCTCTACCCCCCTATCGAGCCCTACAACACCGGCCGGCTCCGGGTCTCTCCCGTCCACGAGATCTACTTCGAGGAAAGCGGCAGCCCCTCCGGCAAGCCGGTGATCTTTCTGCACGGCGGTCCCGGCGGCGGTTCCGATCCCAAGCAGCGCCGCTTCTTCCATCCCGAAAAATACCGCATCGTGAACTTCGACCAGCGCGGCTGCGGCAAGAGCACGCCCTACGCGTCGCTCGAAGCCAACACCACCTGGGACCTCGTCGCCGACATCGAGAAGGTCCGCGAGCGCCTCGGCATTGAACGCTGGCAGGTGTTCGGCGGGTCATGGGGCTCCACCCTCGCCCTCGCCTATTCCCAAACTCATCCCGATCGTGTCACCGAGCTTGTCCTGCGTGGTATCTTTCTCCTCCGCAAGCAGGAAATCGACTGGTTCTACCAGCGCGGCGCCTCGGTCCTCTATCCCGACGCATGGGAGCCATATCTCACCCATATTCCCGAAGCTGAGCGTGGCGATCTGCTCTCCGCCTACTACCGCCGCCTTACCAGCGAAGATCCCGCCGTGCGACTCGCGGCTGCGAAGATCTGGAGCGGGTGGGAGGGCGCCACCTCCAAGCTCCTGCCAGACCCCGATTTCGCCGGCCACTACGAAGAGGATGAGTTCGCATTGGCCTTCGCGCGCATCGAGGTTCACTACTTCTTCAACAAGGCTTTTTTCGAAACCGACGACCAGTTGCTATGCAACATTTCGCGCATCCGCCACATCCCCGGCGTGATTGTGCAGGGCCGTTACGATGTTGTCTGCCCCATGGAAAGCGCGTGGGCGCTTCACCGGGAGTGGCCGGAAGCCGACCTCATCATCACGCCCGATAGCGGCCACAGCGCCTTCGACCCTCCGAACAGTCGCGCTCTAGTAGCGGCGACGGACAGATTCGCGCTGGCCGCGCTCGTCATCGCTTGATCATGCTTAATCATGGGGAGGGCACGTTAACGTGCCATTTGCAACGTGTGGCCGACCATGCCATTGCACGCAGCACCGGCTGACCAGGAGATTGTTCAGCGGAAAGCATGCCGACCGGAAACTACTTGCTCCTGCCGCGCACGAAATCAGACGCAGCGTCGATACCGCGTTCCTTCTTTATGCGTTGGAACTCCTCAAGAACGTTTCCCACGGCTTTCTGCCTGCAGCGTAGCTCCGCAGGCGTACTCGCGGTACCCTTGTTTTCTTTTGCGCGCCGGTCGATTTCACGGTTCTTTGCGATACGGTCTGCGAGTCTCTCAGCCGCGCTCATCTCGTTGTATGGTTTGGTCATGTGGGCAGTAGGCGCCTGCGGGCTTCCTGGTGTGCGGCCGTTCTAATCGACGCTAGCGGGTTCGGCGAAATTTTCCATTTCTGCTGTCGGATGGCGGCGGCGACGCTGGAAGCCATGTGCTCGGGCATGCCCACCACCTCCATGACAAAAGTGCGAAACTCTGGAGAGTCGTCCGGCAAATTGCTGGCGACCTCAATTTCCGCGTGAAAGGGCGGCTTTCGTCCACTACGGGTGGGTGCGTAATCTTTCGGAGGGGCCGCGGTTGGGCCACGTCCCACCGCAAATTGCGTTCTCGGGTTCTTGCTCTTGCCGAATCTCAATACCGAACTCCTGTTTATAGTTTAGCGTAACCCCGATCATGCGCGGACGACGCGGTGTCGGATTCCAGTACCGGGAAGAGGCCGAAAAGTTCCTGGCGGATCTGCAGGAGCGCGTGCGGAAGCTCGGGCTGGAGTTGCATCCGGAGAAGACGTGCCTGGTAGAATTCGGGCGATATGCCGCTCGCTGAGCGGCGGGGAAAGCGTGGGGTAGGGAAGCCGGAAACCTTCAACTTTTGGGGTTTCACTCACATCTGAGGGAAGAATCACGCGACGGGGTGCTTCCTGGTGTTGCGGAAGACGATCGGCAAGCGCATGGCAGCCAGGCTGGAGAAGATTCGGCAACAGCTGCGCCAGCGCTTGCATGAGCGGGTCCCGGACACGACGGAGTGGCTCCAATCGGTGGTTCGCGCATCTTTCCGATATCACGCCGTACCGCGCAACGAGGAGCGACTGAAGGCGTTCCGGCACGAAGTGCTGCGCATGTGGTGGTGGCAGCTTCGGCGGCGGGGTCAACGCACCCGCTGGACCTGGAACAAATTCTGGGAGCAACTCGGGTGCCTCATCCCGGAAGTCGAGACTCTGTATCCGTACCCTGACGTTCGACTTTGCGTGGCGACACATCCGAGGTCAGAACCGTGTGCGTTAGGAGCGCTCGCACGGCTCTGTGCGAGGGGTGCCGGGCGACCGGCATCCCTACCGCGACCCCACAAGATCATCCACAACTTGGGCCGTGCTTTCTGGAGAGTTTCGGCCCTGTATGGCGGCTCGGACACGCGCCCCTTTGCGCTTTCTGAGAGGTTAAGCATTCCCTAAGGCCGGGCCATGCAAGCCGACCGCTGCGAAGCGCTAAAATCTACCCATGCGCGCATTCCCAATCGTACTGCTGGCCCTGGCGGGCGCCGCCCTGCTACCCGCCGCCAAGAATCTGGAAATCTACTTCATCGACGTCGAAGGCGGCCAAGCCACGCTGTTTGTGGCGCCCTCCGGCGAATCCATGCTGGTGGACACCGGCTGGTCAGGGAACAACAGCCGGGACGCCAACCGCATCGCCGCGGCCGCCAAGCACGCCGGCGTCAAGGCCATCGATTTCCTGCTGATCACTCATTTCCATGAAGATCACGTGGGCGGCGTGCCGCAACTTGCCCGCAAGCTGCCGATCCGTAACTTCATCGACCACGGCGAGAGCGTGGAGCACGACCAGCGCGCCAAAGAACTTTACAACGCGTACGTTGAGTATCGCGCGAAGGGGAACCACATTCTGGCCAAGCCGGGCGTCACGATTCCGGTCAAAGGCCTGGATGTAAAAGTGCTGACCGCCGATGGCGACGAGATCGAGAGCCCGCTGCCGGGTGCGGGGAAAGCCAATCCGCTGTGCGCGGCGGACAGACTGCAGGCGCCCGACGCGACGGAAAACGCCCGGTCGGTGGGTACCTTGATCACCTTCGGAAACTTCCGCGCGCTGGATATGGGCGACCTGACCTGGAACAAGGAGCACGAGTTGGTCTGCCCCAATAATAAAGTCGGCACGGTGGATCTGTACATCGTCTCGCACCACGGCTCGGACCTATCCGGTTCGCCCGCGTTCGTGCAAGGTATTCATCCGCGGGTTGCCATCATGGATAATGGCGCGCGCAAGGGCGGGTCGCCGTCCACTTGGCAGATCATCCACAGCTCGCCCGGCCTGGAGGACATCTGGCAGTTGCACTTTGCGGTGGCCGGCGGCAAGGACAATAACGCGCCAGACACATTCATCGCGAACACCGATGAGATGGGCGACCAGGGGAATTGGATCCACGTAACGGTGCATCCCGATGGAAGCTTCACGGTGACTAACCCGCGCAACAAATACTCGAAAACGTACGGCCCCAGGGGATAGCGGCGGCATGCCCAAACATCCCGATTACGGCATCGACGCGCCCGGCGTCCTGGTCATGTTCTTCGCGCTCGGCATACTCTGCCTGGTCCTGGGCGTATTCGCGCGGCCAATCGCCATCGGCACGGTCACCCTCGATTTCGGCTCTGCCCCGCAGGTTATGGCTGGAGTCTTTCTGCTCGAAGGCGTGCTGATGTTCATCTACGTGAAGTCGGGCAAGTTCAAGCACCGGGATCGCATGCTGGCGCAAGTTCCGTGGACCGGAAGCGAGCGGGTGCTGGACGTGGGCACCGGCCGCGGGCTGTTGCTGATCGGCGCGGCAAAACGCCTTACTACCGGCCGTGCGGTGGGCATCGATATTTGGAGCACCAAAGACCTATCGGGTAATGCCATCGCAGGCACACAGGCAAACATCGAGATGGAGGGCGTGACTGACAAGGTCGAGCTGCGCACGGAGGACGCCAGCCAGATGAGTTTTCCGGATGGTTCGTTCGACGTGGTGGTTTCTAACTTGTGCATCCATAATATTCCGAAGCGAGCGGGGCGCGACCAAGCCTGCCGCGAGATCGCGCGGGTTTTGCGGCCGGGCGGCATGGCGGTGATCTCCGACTACAAACTGACGAAGAAATACGCGGCGGTGTTCGCCGGGCTCGGGTTCGGGGTCGAATGGCGCGGGCCGTTCTGGCGCGATACTTTTCCGCCGCTGAAGATGTTCGTAACGCGGAAGCCATCATGAAAATAGCGGTTGTGGGCCTGGGATTCATGGGCAGCACGCACGTGCAGGCGTGGCGGCATATTCCCGGCGCGGAGCTGGCCGCCGTGGCGAGCCGCGACCCGCAGCGGGTATCGGGGGATTTTACCGGTATACAGGGCAATCTGGGCGGACAGGGCGAGAAGCTGGATTTCTCCGAGGTTGCGAAGTACGCGAGCGCGGAAGAGGCCGTACTCGATCCGGCGGTGGAGGCCGTAGACATCTGCCTGCCGACGCATCTGCACGAGCGCATCGCGGTGCTGGCGCTGGGCGCAGGCAAGCACGTACTGGTTGAAAAGCCCATGGCGCTGGACGGCGCCGCCGCCGATCGCATGATCGACGCAGCCGAACGCTACGGCCGCATCCTGATGGCTGCGCAGGTGGTGCGCTTCATCCCGCCATACCGCGCCGCTGCCGATATTTTGCTGTCTGGGCGGCTGGGCGCGGTGCGCGCCGCCATTTTTCGCCGGCGGTGCGCCGCGCCAGCCTGGAGCGCATGGCTCGCGGACCCCGCGCAAAGCGGCGGCGGAGTGTTCGACCTGCTGATCCACGACATCGATTACTGCCTGCATGTATTCGGCAGGCCGGAAGCGGTGACGGCCTCGGGATACGAAGATCTGGCGCGCGGCGTGGATTGGATACTGGCGCAATTCCGGTATCCGGGTATAGGCACGGTGGCGATATCGGGCGGCTGGCATCATCCGGCGGCGTATCCTTTTTCGATGGAGTTCACTATTGTGGCCGACAACGGGACGCTAGAGTTCGATTCGGCCGGCACACCGCTGGCCGAATACGGCGCGGACGGCTGCGAGCACGCTTTGGACGTGCCCGGCACGGATGGCTACTGCGCCGAACTCGAGTACTTCCTGAACTGCGCTACGCGCGGCGAAAAACCGCTGGCGTGCCTGCCCGAAGAATCCGCGGCGGCGGTCAGGTTAGCGCATCTTATGCTGGGATCCCGCAAGAAAAATGGAGAGAAGATCGCATGCAACCTTTGAGCGACATGGAAATCGGCGTCATGTTTTGGGCCGGGAGCGATCCGAATGAAACGATACGGGAGCTGAAATCGTGGGGTGTGCGATGCGGCCAGATGGGCATTCCCGGCGAGATGCAACTGGAAGGCGTGGGGCCGCGCTGGAAGCAGGCGCTGGCCGACGAAGACTTTACGGTGGTTACGGTGTTCGCCGCGTATGTGGGCGAGAGTTACGCGGATATTCCCACCGTGGAGCAAACCGTGGGTTTCGTGCCTGCGGCCACCCGCGCTGAACGAGAACTGCGCACATTTGCCGTCAGCGATTTCGCCGCGGAAATCGGTGTGGCGGGGATCGCCACGCATGTCGGCTTCGTCCCGGAAGACCAGTCTTCGGAGGACTACACTGGTGTGCTGAAAGTGGTGCGCCGCGTTTGCGATCACGCGGCCGGATACGGCCAGACATTCGCGCTTGAGACCGGACAGGAGTCCGCGCCGGCGCTGCGAGAGTTTTTGTTGGCCGCCCAGCGCACGAATCTTGGCATCAACTTCGACCCGGCCAACATGATCCTATACGGGACCGGCGATCCGATTGCAGCGCTGGACATACTCGCGCCGCACGTGCTGACGGTACACTGCAAGGACGGCGACTGGCCACCGCGGGCGATACGCGGCGCGCTGGGACACGAACAACCGCTGGGCGAGGGTTCGGTTGGAATGGCGCGGTTCATCGCTAAGTTGAAGGAGATAGGTTACAGGGGCCCGCTCACCATTGAGCGCGAGGCCAGCGACTCCGGGCAACGGCGGCGCGATTTCGCGATGGGCGCGGAGTTGCTGCGGCGGTTGACGGCGTAGTTTTTGTACCGGTTGACTACTAAATCGGCTGGTCGCGGGCCCGGCATCGTCCAACGTCGATTTCATCGAGTTGAAGGGCCTGCGCGATTTCCTGCGCAATGGCTCGGGAATAACCTGGCCGCTCTGCAAGCCGACACGGCAGAAGGATCGGCGTTCTGGGTCCGCTTAATAATGCTGTGGGCAATTTAGAGTTTGCCTGGGATCGACGCAAGGCCCGATCCAACGTGGTAAACCGTGGCGTCTCACTGGCAGCGCTGCTCGAGCGACTGGCAGCCGAGGCCGAACAGGTTCAGCGCCTGCTGCGCGTGGTGATAGCTCTCCAGCAGGTAGCTGGACCTTCGTTTCCCGCGCCGGTGGCATGGGTGAGGTGACGTCGATCTTCCCCGACGGCCATTTGACCGCGAAAAACGTGTGAGCTTTCGGAAGCCAGAGTGCGCTTCCACGGAAATATCGCACTGCTGACAACGAAAGTTCACAGACTCGACCGGATAATCGTCATACGGTAAGCCGTCGGGAAGTGACCAAAAAATGGGCTCCGGAAGGAGCCCATTCTCTACACGCTGAAGCCTGTCCCACACGGAACGCCGTCAGAAGATGAGCTTGGCGGCGAGCTGCAGATTGCGGCGATCGTTTTCGCTGTTCACGGTTCCCGCGGGCGCGCAACCGTAACAGGCCGGAATATACGAGTTGGTCAGAGTATCGGCGGAGGCGCCCTCCACGTAAAGATTCGCGTGATTGAAAAGGTTGTAGGCCTCTCCGCGCAGCTGCAGGCTGAATCGTTCAGTGAACCTGAACGTTTTGTACAGCCCCACGTTCAGGCTCCAATCGCCCGGCCCGCGAAAGGTATTGCGGCCCGTCATATCGTTCGGATAGGGCGGCAGATCCGAGAAGAAGTACGTCGGATTAGTCCAATGGTCCATGGATGCCGCCGACATCGGCAGGAAGTTGAAGTTATCCGGCTGACTAGTGATGGCCGGCGGCTTCCCGTTGCCGTTGACTGAAACAGGCGACGTGAAAGCGGCGTACGGGCAATAGTAGTAATTCCAGGAGCAATCGTAGATGGAATAGGGAGAACCGGTTCGAGCCGTAAAGATAGGCGACAGACTCCAGCCACCCAGGGCTTGCGCGGCAAAGCCATGGCCGGTCTTGTACGCCGGAATCGCCCATACTGCGCTGACCACCACGCGCTGGCGAATGTCGAAGTCGGAATCGCCCTTGCCGATGTTTGGTTCAAAGGGGTTCAGCAGACCGAGTATGAAGTCGCCTCCGCTGGTGGCGAGTCCATTGGTGTCGCTGAACGAACTGCTGAGGTTGTCGATGGAATGCGACCAGGTATAGTTGAAGTTCAACTGCAGCCCGCTATTGGCTACATTGTTGATGACGGAGCGCAGCGTCAGGCCATTGTACATGGAATAGGCTTTATCTCCGCGCACGTTGATGGCACCGTACTGTGGGTTCAATACGGCATTACAAACCCCGCTGGTGCCGCCGGTTCCCTCGTAAAACGCCTGCGACGCGGCATAACTGCAAGGTTGACCGAGATATACGTTGCCGTAGCCGTAGTAGTTCATGTCCGAAATATCATACAGGTGTACACCCTTCGATCCCGAGTAGTCCGCCGCAACCAGGACGCCTCTGGTGAACTGGTGCTCCAGCGAGAGGCTCCACAGGTGCGCATATGCGGTATTGATTTCAGGATCCACATTGCGCAGGCTGGCAGTAGGAAGCGTGAGACTGCCGCTCGTACCAGAGAAGGGGCCGTAGTTACTGGTGGAAATAGGCAGCGGCAGTTGGGCAGATGTGACGCTCACAGTCTCATAATTCGGCGGGTTCTGAATGATATTGAATGTGACATTGCCGAAGTTCCGCTCATAGCCAATGCCGTAGCCGCCGCGCAGAGCGGTAGTGCCCTTGCCGGTAATATCCCAGGCGAAGCCGACGCGCGGTGCGAAATCCTTGAAGTCCTTCTTCCAGAGGCCGCCAATGGGGCTATTGGGAGCGAGTTCGACCTGTCCGCCCGCGATACCCTGCGGGGTGTCGGTAGCCAGCCCGGCGGCGTAGTAGTTGGAATCCAGTTGCGGGTCCTTGTTGTGTTGCACGCCGAAATACTCCCAACGCAGGCCGAGGTTCAGCGTGAGGCGGGGAGTTACTTTCCAGGCATCTTGCACGTATAGAGCCGGTTCGTTATAGCGATTACTGCGGCTGAAATTCGGCGGGCCGATGGGCAGATTCACCGTATCGCCCGGAAACTTGCCCTGGGGATTGATGGCCACCTGGAATTCCGCAAGCTGGCCTCCTACAAAGTTACCGATCGCGTCTCCAACATTGCCCTGGCTGAGATATTCGCCGGCCGTTTCGTAGGCGCCGAACGTGCGGTTGTCGCGGATGTACTCGTAGCTGCCGCCGAAACGGAGATTGTGCTTACCGCGGCTCCAACTCATATCCTCATAGACCTCGGCGAAGTTCTGCGGTCCGCCGAACGGAATGCCCGCGCCGGGAGTGAAAGGATCATAGCCTGGGAAAATAATGCTATTGCCCAGAACCGCCCCGGCGCCTTCGGAGCTGGTATAGAGCGTTGGGACGGCCGGGTACTGGCCAAAGGGATCCACCGGTCCATTGATACGATTAAAAACGGCCTTCGACTGTGACACCCAGGCGGGGCTGAAGGTATGGATCACGGAGAACAGGATGTTCTGGTTGAAATCGTACGCGCCGGTATTGAAACCAGCGTAGGGGCTGGAAGACACCGTTCCGGCCATAAGGTTGTCGCTCTGTAGGGCGTAACGTCCGTAAATCTGAGTCTTGTCGCTCAGGTTATAGTCGACGCGTTCAACGTTCTGATAGCCGTTCTCGGGAGTTCCTCCGCCAGCATCCCCAGGCGCATTGTATGCCACCAAATCGAACATTGGACTGTTCGGATTGAGCGCGGAACATGCCGCCGAGCTGCCGCAGAACGGGCTACCCTGAGCGTTGCCTATCTGATTGATGCTGTAAGTGCTTAGGATGTTGGCGCCCGGCGCAAGTTTGCCGTAAGTGGAAAAAAACTGCTGGGTGTTTGGAGACGCCGCGGCAATCAGGTTGGCGTCCGGCAGCACCACCTCGGTTTCGGCGTTGCTGCGGATGCGGATCCATTCCGTGCTGCTGAAAACGAATAGCTTGTCTTTCTTGATGGGACCGCCAAACGAATAACCGAACTGGTTGCGCACAAAGACGGATTTCGGCAGATCGTAAGCGTTGTTTTGGAAAGTGTTTGAGGAGAGATCCGACACTCTGTTGAATTCGTAGGCGGTGCCGTGAAATTGATTGGTGCCGGACTTGGTGACCACGTTCACGATCCCGCCGGATGCGCGGCCAAATTCCGCAGTGAAATTGTTCGTGAGAATGCTGAATTCCTGAATCGAATCGAGTGGCACGGACTGTCCCGGGAGGGATGTGAACTCGTCATTATTGGCCGCGCCATCCAATAAGATGTTGGTGGAGGACTCGCGCTGGCCATTGATCGCGTAACCCACACCGCGAGCCATCGCGCCGCCATCGGAAGCATTTCCCGAAATGGCCACCAACGCGTAGGGATTGCGGGTCAAGGTAGGCAACTCGCGCAACTCTGTCTGGTCGACAACAGTGGATAAAGTCTGGGTCTCCGTATTCACTTGGATGGCTGCCGCGTTCACCTCCACAACGGTGGAGGCCTTCCCCACCTCGAGGTGGAGGTCGACGGCCAGTTTCGCGCCCACCGTGGCAGTGACACGCTGCTGGATTTGAACGAAGCCGGATGCCGTGGCGCTTACCAGGTATTCACCCGGCAACAGATCGGTGGCGATATACGATCCGCTTACCGAGGTGGTCACCTCTCGGACGACGCCAGTATCCACGGACTTAACGACCACCGAGGCGCTTGGAATTGCCGCGCCCGATGGATCGTAGACCGTTCCGGTGATCTGGGCGGTTTCTGCCTGACCGAAGAGATTCACGTTCAGCAGGCCGACAAAAGCGACCATGCACGCAAAACGCAAGAGTAAGTGCTTGTGTTGTGTTTTCATATAGTTCGACCTCATGGACAAACAGGATAGCGATTCCCCTCCTAGGCGTCGATACAGGACCACCCGAGTAATCGTCTTGGACGGCGGAGGAATCTATTAGTTAGCAACGATGGGCACGGAACGCATCCCGAGGCAGTCAACCAACTAACACTTGTGACAAAGAGCGCGGACTGTAACCGAGCGGCAGTTCCAAAAGTACTCCCAACCATTACTTCCTCCACACCAATGCACAGATTCTCCGTCCGCGGTGAATAATTTGCAATGGATGGCGGCTAACTTGTTTCTATACTGCTAAACAACTGTGATAAAACGATTTGTCTACCTGTCTAAACAGCAGATAAACGGGGTTGCGCGAGTGGGTTACCGCCAGCCATCCACCACGAACAGCTCGGATAGGTGGCGGAGGAAGGAGTAGACGATGGTGTGTTCGTCCTGGGATAGGAGCGCCGGCCAGATATGACTTACGCCGGCCAGATCGAGGGGAGCAATCTCTTTGAATGGCTTGTATCTTCCGGTTTCCACGTCAACGCGAACAAGCATGGCCGGCACCGAATCGGCCTGGGCCAGCAGAACTCTGCCCGACTGGCTCCAGCGCAGCACCGTGGGCGTAAAATCGGTAGCGATCACTTTCGATTCGCCTCCGTCGACGGAGACAAGCACCAACCGCTGTTCGCCGTCGACGCCGGCGATCTGCTTGCCGTCTTCAGAGATAACGGGATGCATGAAGTATGCGCTGGTGCCGATCGGGCGCGGTGCGCTCCCATCGAGCGCCTGAATGAACAAGCGCGCAGGGGCGCCCGCCAGGCTACCCCCCACCAAGAGCCGGTCGCCGCCGGGAAAGAAGCGGGCGAAATCATACTTCAGGTTGTGCCCGGGGAGAATGCGCGGCTGACCCGGCGTCAACGGTATGAGATTCAAAATGGTCTGGTCTACGTCCGGCTTGGTGACTACCCAGTTCCCATCCGGCGAGATGGCCATACCGTAACCGTCTCCGACGCGAATCGCGCTGGCCGTATTGGCGCGTCGGATATAAACTGCGTGATGGGCTCCGCCGCCCTCTCCCGTCTCGTCGAAGAGAACCACGCGTCCGTCGGCCGAGATAGCCTCGGCGGTGGTGTAGTCGAACCAGGAGAGGTCCTGCGCCTTGGGGGTTCCGTCTGCCAGGCGGGTCATCATGGCGTGCAACTGCTCGCGCGCGATCAGGACGCGTCCGGAAGCCGAGATGTCGCAGAGCGTCAGCGTGCCCGGAAAGGCCGCAATCAAGCGCAATTTGCCCGCAAGATCGGCAGCGTAGAGCGCGCGGGTCATTCCCGAGCGGGCGGCGGTGAACCAGACTTCGCGGCCCGAGGGCGCCCAGGCCAAGCCGCTCGCGCTGGCCCAACCGGCCGACAACATGCGGCGCGCGCCTTTGCCGTCGACGGCCATGATGTTCCCGCCATCGTCGCCCATGACGAGGTGTTCGATGAACGCAACCTCGTTGCCGGAGGGCGAAACACGCACGTCGGACAGCCATCCCGGACTTTCGTACAAGGTCTTGCCGCGCGGATACTCAACGGACTCGGGGCGCGGTCCGTAACGAATGACGGCCATTCTCGAACTGTCGGGCGCCCAGTCGGCGGACCAAATGCCGCTGTCGAGAGGTAGAGGCGCGCCACCGTTAATAGGCACTCGGACCAGGTTCCGGCGACCCGCGGATTCGGCGAGCAGCGCCAGTTCGCCGGACCGCGACACTGTTGCAAGCATCGCGCGGGGGAAACCGAGCGGACGCGATTCAGGGCTGACGGTGTTCGCCAGATACAATTCGCGCTCACCGGGATACTCCTGCGCTTCGTATATCACGCTCTGGCCATCCGGTCCGAAGCGCGCACTGGGGATCGTCGTTCGCCGGAAAGTAACCTGGTGAAAGGTGGGCTGTGGAGCGGGTCTATAACGGAACACGAGGAACAGGCCGGCCAGGGCCATCAGCACGACGGCGGCGGATAGCAGCCATCCGCGAAACGATGGCCGCCGAACTGCCTTTTCCTGAGGGAGAGGGGACGCCTCCGGCACATCGTCCGCCCGCGGCTTTTCCGGCGGAGGTGGGTGGCCTTCGCTGACCGGAGCTACGAACCGGTATCCGCTGCGAGCAAGGGTCTCGACGTACCTGGGGCGGTCGGCGGAGTCCCCCAGGGCCAGCCGCAGACGGTTCACCGCGGTGTTCAATCCGCTCTCGAAATCGACAAAGGTGTCGGCGGCCCACAGCCGGTCGCGCAATTCCTCGCGGGTCAGCACTCCGCCGGGGCGTTCCAATAAAGCCTCCAGCAGGTGGAGGGGTTTGCCCTGGAGCCGAATCCGGGTTCCGTTCTTCCGAATTTCACCCGTGCCGGTCTTCAGCTCAAAGGCGCCGAACTGGAGCACACGTCCGTTGCGCTCTTCCCACATCTGATTCACCCCCCAGGCCCCGCTACACTTCTATCCATACTATGACAATTGACGGTCTTGCGCCAATGTGGATAGGGGACCTGAGGGGATCTGCCGGTTGGTGTCGCGAGGAGTCGCTATACGGCCCGCAATAGTCAGTGCGCTACGTTAACAAATCCAACGCCGCCTGAATCTCGCTGCGCGTGTGCAAATCTCCGATGCGGGTGGTAGCCTCGATGCCTTGCCGGTAGAGCGCGCGGGCATCTTCGCGGCGGCCCAACTTCTCCAGCGTCTGGCCGCCGTGATAATAAGCGGCCGAATAGTTCGGATTCACGGCCAGCAGCCCCCGATATTCCTCGATGGCACGCTCGAGCTCGCCCGAATTGGCGTACTCCATCGCCAAACCGTAGCGCGAGAAACTGTCGTTGGGATTCTGTGCCACCATGTTCTTCAGGACTTCCAGCCGGTTGCTCATACCCCTGTGTTACCATACCTGCCAATGGCGTGTCCTTGTTTCTTTCCGCGCGGGCGCATGCCGCTGGCCACCGGGAAGAGGACGCCGCCAATGCCGCTGGGCGATGCGTGGTCGGGTGTTTGCCGCGCAGCGGCGGCAGGCGAGTGGCTGCCGGATCCGCAGACCGTGCAGCAGTTCTGCAATTTCGGCTACGCCAGGGAGAAGTGTGCACGCGTGCCGGTGGACGGCCCGGACGCGGTGCGCTTCGGCATTTCCAACGACCGCGAGGACCTCATTCGCATCTATTGGGTAATGGAGAAAGATCATTTGCCGTTCGCGCACGGTCCACTCGAATATTCGCGCGCGGAGGCAGGTTTCCAGATCCCGCATCCGGATGCCTGCGTCGCGCAACAGGCGCAGGCATACGTCAGCGGCTATCTGCGGCGGAAAGAGGACTGCGCCAGATGAGCGCCCCCGATTCCGACTCCGGCATTGATTTGGCCAAGGGAAAGCCCGTGCGCGAATCCATATCCGAGTATGCGGAGCTGGCATTACCCACCGACGCCAACGGCCTCGGCAACGTGCTGGGCGGCAAGGTGATGCACCTAGTGGATCTGGCCGGCGCGATGGCCGCCATGCGTCACGCGCGCAAGCCGGTGGTAACCGCATCGGTCGACCACATGAATTTCCTGCATCCCATTCACATCGGACAATTGATTGTGCTGCATTCCCAGGTGAACCGGGTCTTTCATACTTCCATGGAGGTGGGCGTGAAGGTGATGGTGGAGGACCTGATGACTGGCCGCAAGCAGCACACATGTTCGGCCTTCCTGACTTTCGTGGCGCTGGACGCGCGCGGAAAGCCAGTCGCCATTCAGCCGGTTGTTCCGGAAACGGAAGAGGAGCGGCAGCGCTACCGTGAAGCGGGCGAAAGGCACGAATACCGGTTGGCGATGCGGAACCGCGCGCCGTAGCTACGCCTTATACATGTACTTGATATTTGGCTTATAGAGCAGCACGTTGGGCTCTCCGGTGCGGTTCACCTTCAAGCAACATTTGTCGTACCACTCGATGACGCCGTGCAGGGTCTCGCCGTCCTTCAGCACGAAGACCATGGGGGTCTTGGTCTGCATCTGTTTTACGTAGTAGAAGTTCTCGGCGTTGGTCTGATCGGGCGGCACGGGTTTCTTCAGCGGGGGCCGGCGCGGCGGGGCAATCTGCTCCTTGATCTCGTTCAAAGAGGGACGGATGAGTTTACGGTTCGCAGATTCCACTGGGCGCCTTCCTTAAAAATGGCAGATTATGACAGGCCCGCGCATTCGCTCACAATGGCAGCGGCGCGAGTTCAGTTGGATCAAATTCTGTCCGACTTGAACATAGGTTTAACACATTGTTACGCTCACCGCAAGGCGTCTGGTTACAGGGGGGCGCCAGAGGTCGGGAACGCCGGCTCACCGGCTGAACCACTTTTTGGCCATGGCCTTGAGGTGGGCATAAAACGATCTATTTTCGGTCACGGGGGCGGGGGAGGGCGGATGGGGACCAAGCAGCGGGTCAAGAACCGCAACTTCCGCGCCGGGCAACAAGCCGCCCGGGGACTCGCAGGGCTGCTCGCCGATGAAACGCACGGTGGTGACGATAAACGAGTAATTGCGCCGCATGCGCGCACCGGACTTGTTCACCACACATACGGAAAAGCCCGCCGGCCGCGCCAAGACGGGGAAATAGCCATCTACATTGCGCTGGATGTAGGCGGTTTCATACCGGTGACGGCGCAGGCTCCAAGTGAAGACGCGGAAGCTGTCGAAATCATACGGATGGTCGCCGCCGCCGATCGTGGTCCACAGCCAGTTGTGTTTCACCGCTTGGTCGTCCCGCACGTCCGAGAGCGCGAAATACGATGTGATGCGATGGCCTTCGGCATACTGCGCCACGTCGTCGGGAATGGCCATATAGAGCCTCCGGCTGAGCACCCATCCGCTCTCGCCTTTAGCGTTGCGCACCAGGCTCCAGTCTTCCGTGGGAGCCGCGATCGCGGCCGGGCTGGAGGCCATCGGCGGCTGCACTTCGGGTGACGCCTTGGAAAGTTCCTTCCAGTTCGCCGGCGGCGGCGGAGGGGGTGGCATCGGCGGAAGCGAGGATTTGGGTTCGGCCCGTTTACGGGTGGAAGGCGGCGTCTTGGGCCTGGGCGGAATCAGCGGCTTTCGTTCGGGCGGCGTTCGCGGAGCGCTGACGTGCGCCACTACGTCGACTTTTTCGGCCTCCTTGACCTGCAGGAAGCTGGGCGACAGGCGGTTGGGCTCAGTATGTACGTTCAGCATTTCGTAAGTGCTGGCCGCCCCCTGTGACGGCAGAGTCAAAGCGCGCCGCTCAACCTCCTTCAACGCGGCAATCTCCCCGGAGCTCAGCAGCAGGTGGTCTTCGATCCAGCCTTCGGCACCGCCCGGCGCGCGGACCTTCAGAAACCGGCGGCGGCGCTGCACGATTTCGAGCCGCTCGCCGTGTTTGACGGTAGCCACGACCGGCGACTGCAGCGGGATGTCGCGGCGCAAGCCCAGTGTGGCCGGGCCGGCGTAAGCTTCGCCGAGCACCGGGGCGCGCGGTGTGCCACTCCGGCACGCCGGCAATCCAAGCAGTACGAGGAGAAGGCCAAAAAGCGGTGCGCGGTGGCGGGTCCTGAGTCTTGGCCCAGGTATTGCGGACGGTTGGAAGAGTTTGCCAGAGCGCATCCTGCACCCATCGACCATCACGTCTTCTCCGTCACGATGGGACGGCCATACACCTGCCGGAAGGTTTCGCCCGAGCGCTCGGCCGCCCATTGCTCCAGGCTGATATCCGCCGCGGAGGAGACTTGCAGTACTACTTGCCCGTCGCGTATGTGGCAGCTCAGCGATTGTACACGCTCCTCGTGACTGACATCCAGGTTGTCGGCCAGCCGCAGCAAAGGAATCAGCAGCAGCACCACACGTTTGTCGTCGGCATTCAACGACTGCCAGTTGGAATGCACCGGCGTGGGCATGCTTTTGCGGTGATAGCGGCATAAATTGGCAATCAGCTCGCGCTCGCGATTGGTGAAGCCGGACATGTCGGAGTTGTTCACCAGGTAATACGAGTGCTTGTGATGGTTGGCGTCGGCCACAAAATGACCGGCATCGTGCAGGTAGGCGGCGGCTTCCAGCAGCTTGCCGAAATGCGGCGGCAACTGGTGCAGCGGCTGCAAGTCGGTGAACAGCGTATACGCCAGCCCGGCCACTTTGCGTGCGTGCGGCAGAGCCACGCCATAGCGGCGGCTCATCTGCTCCACTTCTTTGCGCTGGTCGCGGCTGAGTTGGGCCAACTCGCGGCCCACGCCGCGCGCGTGCAGATCCGCGATGATGCCATCGCGGACTCCAGCCGCCGAATAGTACAGGCAAGGCAGCCGGAAATCCTCGAGCACGCGCAGCAACACGCCCACACCCGGCACGATGATTTCAGCCCGCTTGGGTCCGATCCCGGTGGCTTTGCGCCGCTCGGCGAGGTCCAACACGCTCAGCTTCTTATAGAGGCGGCGCACTTCGTGCGTGGATGCGCGCATGCGGTCGGCCTGATCCCGTTTAATACGCGGGATGCGGTTCACCGCGCAGACCACCGCCGAAGCCGTGGCCGAAGTGGCGATGACGCGGTCCCAATGCGTGTTGCCGAAGCGCTTCGCGATACCCGCCAGCTTCTCCTCGATATATTCCTGCATCTGGTGCAACTCGTCCGGCAGGGGCGGATCGTGACGCAGAAAAATCTCGCGCAGACGCACCGCGCCCAGCGGCTTCGAGAACGAATCGCGGAGCGTGCCGTGATCGCCCGAGATCAGCTCCGCGCTGCCGCCGCCGATATCCACGATCAACAGCCTGCGGCTGGGATGCGGCCAGCGGGCCTCCACGCCCAGGTGAATCAGCCGGGACTCCTCGCGGCCGGAGATGATCTCCACCGGGGCGGCGATGGCCAGAGATGCGCGTTCGATGAATTCGCCCTGATTGCGGGCGTCCCGCACGGCGCTGGTGGCGACCGCGCGCACGCCCACGACGTCCAGCTTTTGATACTGCTGGGCCATGCGCGCCAACACGGCGCAGCTCAGCTCCAGCGAATCCTCGGCCAGGATGCCGTTGCGAAACACGCTCTCCCCCAGCCTGGTAACCACCCGCTCGGACGCCAGCACGCGCATACCCGACCCCGGCAGCACTTCCGCGGCGGCCATGCGAATGGAGTTGCTGCCGATATCGATCGCCGCATAGCGGGGCATATACCAGTTATAGGAGAAATCCGGCGCCCGTGCGGGGCCAATACGGGCTTTGACGGGCGGCCCCCACACCTTTGATACGCTGAATTGGGTGATTTCAGTCAGGGGTGTTTCGAAGAGCTTCGACGGCAAGCGCCAGGTCACTGCGCTGGAGCGGATCGACCTGCAAGTGGCCCGCGGTGAAATGCTGTCCATCGTGGGGCCATCGGGATCGGGCAAATCCACGCTGCTGAATCTGATCGGCGGGCTGGACCGGCCCAGCGCGGGCGAGATCCGCATCGACGGGCGGAACATTGCCAGCCTTTCCGACGACGGTCTGACGCGCCTGCGTCGCGACAAAATCGGCTTCATCTTTCAGTTCTTCAATCTGCTGCCCAGCCTGAGCTGCATGGAGAATGTAGCGCTGCCCTTACATCTGAAAGGCTTGCCAAAAGGGAAGACTACGGCCCGAGCGCGCGAGCTTCTGGACCTGGTGCAGCTCGGCCATCGCCTCGATCACTTGCCCGACGAGCTTTCCGGCGGTGAGCGGCAGCGCGTGGCCATCGCGCGGGCGCTGGCATTCGATCCGCCGATCCTGCTGGCCGACGAACCGACCGGAAATCTGGACAGCCACACGGGCGCGGAGATCCTGAAACTGATTCGCGATCTGCACCAGCGGCTGGGGGCCACGGTTTTGATCGTGACACACGATACCGGCGTGGCTGAAAGTTGCGCGCGCATGGTGACGCTGCACGACGGGCGCGTGGCGGGAGATGTGCGCCGATGATCCTGCTGCGGCTGATCAGTTGGCCTTACGCGCGCAAGCATCTGGTCCGCTGGGTGCTGACGATTGGCGGCATCGTGCTGGGGGTGGCGCTGCTGGTGGGAATGTATACCGCCAATCAGAGCGTGTTG
>Ga0302325_10000981_pt1 | contig 74750 bp, 69 predicted proteins | sample Palsa_T0_2_FD_201948 | JGI IMG/M metagenome (GOLD analysis project Ga0302325, IMG submission 201948) | Peat permafrost microbial communities from Stordalen Mire near Abisko, Sweden - Palsa_T0_2 | ecosystem: Environmental > Terrestrial > Soil > Palsa > Peat permafrost | place: Sweden: Abisko... | reverse complement strand
AAACGTCGGCCTGAACAGCAATTGCTCGGCGTCCGTGCGCCGCAATTTCGCCAACCAACTGATCCGCTTCGCTCTTCGACGTTTCATAATTCACCACGACGTCTGCGCCTTCCTCGGCAAGGCGCAGTGCGATGCTCCGGCCGATTCGCTTTGCCGCGCCAGTGACAAGCGCGACCTTCCCGGACAGCTTTCCTTCCGCCATGCTTCCCTCCCCCACCCAAAAACAGATACGCGCTTAGAGGCTTCACCTTAGCATCCGCGCGACCGCTGTCAACATCGCCCAACATCACCTCGCGTTTGACGGCCCGGCGCGGCATCCCTACAATCACATCTTTCCCACGACGCGCAATAAAATGGAGGAGTTATGAAACTCGACGTGCTGGCCATCGCGGCGCACCCGGATGATGTGGAGCTGTCCTGCGGCGGAACTTTGGTCAAGATGGCCGAGCTGGGATATCGCACGGGCATTCTCGATCTCACGCGCGGCGAAATGGGCACGCGAGGCACGCCGGAGATTCGTGCGCGCGAGGCATCGGCTGCGGCGAAAATACTTCGCGTGAAAGTCCGAGAAAATCTCGGCTTGCCAGATTCGCAGCTCGAAGTAAACGAGGAATTCAAGCGCAAGATTGCGGAACGCATCCGCGCCCTGCAACCCCACACCGTGATACTCCCCTACTGGGAGGGCCGCCATCCGGATCATTACACGGCGGCGCGTCTCGGCTACGAAGGATGTTTCATCGCGGGATTGAAGCAGATGCCGCTAAAGGGCGAGGCGTTCCGGCCGTTCAAAATTCTATACTCCGCGGTATATCAGGATGTGACGCCGAGTTTCGCGGTGGATATTTCGTCGCAATTCGAGAAACGCCGGCGCGCGATTCTCGCGTACAAATCGCAATTCAAGCCGCCGAAGTCACAGAAGCGCTCGAAGGTCTACCTGCCACTCGACCAACTCGAGCACGAAATGAATCTCATCACGAGTTATTACGGGCGGTTGATCGGCGTGCGTCACGCCGAGCCGTTCGTGACGCGCGAAATTCAAGCCGTCGATGACATTGTCAAGATGCCGGTGCGGTCATTCTAGCGATAGCGAGAAGGATTGCGGAGATTGGGGACAATAGCCGGCCGCTCAAATTCCCGCAAATCGCCAGCCAACCGTCAGAATTCGTTCGATTCCTGCGCGAACTTAAATCCCGGTAAGACCGGCCCCGTGGCCGCATTCTGCACCCGAACCCGGACGGGCGCTTCCATCTCGGCTCCGGCCTTGCGCAGCACGGCAAAAGTAGCCAGCGCCTCGCTGTAAATCTTTGTAATCAGGTAGGTTTCGTCGCTGCCGTCCTTCTTCCACACCTGTCCGACCTGTATCTTTCGAGTCGCCATTTGTCTTAAACGAATGTAGACAGAATCGGTTAGGCCGTCAATACGATTGCAAAACTCCGCAAACCGGGAAGAAACTCTTTTCAGGCATCTGACATCGAAGCACTCAGAATCAAATGATGTAAGGGTGTATAATCACGTTGATTCCGGCCGGAGGTGCTCCATGAAATCCTGGACAAGAGAGTTTGCTGCAATTCTGCTGACGATGTCTCTCGTTTATCCGGCCGCGTACGCGCACCAGCAATCTCCAGCTCCGCCCGCACCAGCGGCACAAACGACCCAACCCGCGCCAACGCAGACTCAGCAGACTCAAACTCCCCCGGCGGATACCGCTCCGGCTCAGGACATCGGACCGACGCCATCTGGCGTCAAGGGCGGCAGCGAGGCCGACGTCAACGCCATCGGCAATCGCAAAGTCGGCCACGGGCCCGACATGTACTCGATGGAGCACGAAATCGCCCTGGGCAAGCAGCTCGCTCAGGAAGTGGACCGCGTTTCGAAATTCATCACCGATCCAGTGGTCACCGAATACGTAAATCGCGTGGGGCAGAATCTGGTGCGCAATTCCGACGCGCAAGTTCCCTTCACCATCAAAGTGATCGATTCGGACACAGTAAACGCGTTTGCTCTCCCCGGCGGATTCTTCTACGTGAACAGCGGCTTGATCTTGCGCGCCGATGAAGAATCTGAGCTTGCCGGCGTGATGGCGCATGAAATCGCCCACGTTTGCGCGCGCCACGGCACGCGCAACGCCACCAAGGGCACCATCATGCAGATGGCCACGATTCCGCTGATTCTTCTGGGGCCGGGCGGCTGGGCTGGTTACGGACTTTACGAAGGCTTGAATTTCCTGATACCGGTCACTTACCTGAAGTTCAGCCGCGACGCCGAACGCGAAGCGGATTATCTCGGCCTGCAATATATGTACAAAGCCGGCTACGATCCGAACGCCTTCGTGCAATTTTTTGAAAAAGTGGAAGCCGACGAAAAGAAGCATCCGGGAACGATTCCGAAGCTTTTCTCCACGCACCCGCCCACGCCCGATCGCATTGAGGCCTCGCAAAAAGCGATCGCGACAATTCTTCCGAGCCGCGAAGAATATATCGTCACCACTTCTGAATTCGATGTGGTGAAGCGGCGCCTGGGGGCCATCGAAGCTGGCCAGAAAGTTCAGGAAAAGAAGGTCAGCAAAGACAAGCCCACGCTTCGCAAGCGCACCGACCCGAACGCCGGCGGAACGAGCACCACAACGAACGGCGGCGGAGATGGTACATCAACCAACGGCGGCGACAGCACCACAAACAACGGCGATTCGACGAGCAGCGATGACGACCGTCCAGTCCTGAAAAAGCGCCCGGACTGATTTACTGGCATATTGCATAACAAAAAAGGCGTTCCGACGAACTCGGAACGCCTTTAATTTTTCTTGTACCGCCGGCCTGCCTGCCGTGAGCTTTCGAAGAGAGTTTTCGAAGGGCGTCTTGCTGGCTATTCGCTTTCGACGCCGGTTGAAATCTCAGCGCTCGACGGTCTCCGCCACTCCCATCCGTTTCAATCCCTCAGAATAATACTTGCGATAGAGAACGTCCCACTCCTCACTGCCTTCCAGTATTTCCTTCTTCTGCGAGGTAATCTTCAGGCGCACTTCAGTATCCACCTGCTCCTCGAGCTTGAGCAGCGCCTGCAGGATATTTACGATTTCAAGGCGAATCGTGTCGCGATCTTCGATGAATTCCACTTGATCAAGCGATACAAGCACATCAATAATTTTGTGTGAGAGCCTGACCGTCTTTTCGCGACTGAGCCTCATAATCCTCGCTGGAATATCTTCCTGCTAGCGTAGCGTCAGCTTTCGCTGCCGCGCTAATTCCCCTTTCACTTTCTTGTACATTTCCTGGTACGAAACGCCAGTCCGGCGCATTTCCTCGGCATGCTGGCTCAAAATCTCGCGCACTTCCTCATTCAGCCGGTCCTCGACGCCCAACTCCTCCGCCATGGCTTGTCGAACGGCCAGCGCGACCGATTCCGCCGACTTCGTTTCGATCATTTCGGTCGCTTCGAGGCGTTTCACCACCTCTTTCGCCATGTACGCGACAAAATCGCGAGACAGCAGCATTCACTTTTCTCCGCGCGCTTCGTCCGAACAATTCAGTGTACTGTCTGCGTCTTTCGAGGTCAAGAAAAGGCCACATTGACGCTTTCTGGCCCTTCCGATAAGATGAAAAAGTTATTTCTGGGCGGTTAGCTCAGCGGTTAGAGCATCCGGTTTACACCCGGAAGGTCCAGCGTTCAAATCGCTGACCGCCCACCAGTTTCCCTTCGAAATCCATCTCGCCGCGCCGAAATTCACTGTAGCGAACGCAAGAAAATTGCATCAGAGCCCGGAGGCTGCCGCCTCCGGGACCAATCGCAGTTGACGGCAATCCTCTAGAGATCGCGACTCAATTCACGGCTTAGGATGTGCTGCGAAGAACGACCAGATCAGATCCGTGGCGGGAATGCTGTTGCCGCTGATCCTCAGCCCGGGCCACATATGATGTCCGCCCTGAATTGCATAAAGCTCAATGCCGGTGCCATCCTGGCATCCCGAGTATTTGTCGACGTGAACTTCCGCGGTCTCTTCATGCGCGGGCGCGGCCGAACAGCCATCGCGCTTGACCCAAAAATCGACCGCGGACGCTACCGATTTGTCCTCGCGTCTGCCGCCGATCTGAAAGGGCGAACTGCCTCCATTGAAAGGCACAAGATGATCGGCGGTGCCGTGAAAAATCAGCACCGAGACGCGCGCCGCCGGATGGCAATCAACATTGAGCGCGCCTTCAACCGGCGCAATCGCCGCGATCTGTTCGGACAATTCGCACGCCACGCGGTAAGACATCATCCCCCCGTTAGAAATACCAGTGAAGTAGATGCGCTTGCGGTCGACGGCGTAATCGCGCTCAAGCTTTTCGATCAGCGCGCGCAAAAAGCCCACATCGTCAACGTTGTTCTGCATCGCATAGCCGCAGCAATTTCCGGAGTTCCAGGTGGGCATCGCGCTCAGACGTCCGGTGCCGCTGGGATAGATCGCGATGAAATGCTTCTCGTCGGCCTTGGCGCTCATCCCAGACATTTTCTCGGCGCTCTCGGGACTCTGCCCACCGCCGTGAAGAACAAAAACTAGCGGGAGCGGTGTTCCGGCGTCGTGGGCTGCCGGAACATGAAGCAAGTAGGTGCGGGTACGTCCGCCGAATTCCAGGGAAGCGGATTGCGTGTCCGCTTGGCTCATAGCGTGCGATGCCCACGCCGGCCGATCCGTGGCGCGCCGCCAGACGACTCCGGCTACAAGCAAGCAAATCGCGCCGAGCACAACAATTCTTCGCTTGCGAAAGTTCATGGAGTCGCTCCTCTGTTGGCCCCAAGCGGCGTCGCGAATGGCCGGAATTCCGCTGGTGCAGCCTCGCTTATGGCAGCATTGTACGACGATATCAAATGTTCGTGCCGATCCTGCTGAGCACTCGTTGATTTACCATCAAAGCCCACCGAGGTCCGCTTTACGCGCTTGATGCTTTGGCGAAATAGCTCGGTGCACTACTGTTCGCAAAACCATAAGGCGTCAGTCCACAATACAGATTTTCATGTGCGTCAGCGTGATTCCACAAATCATAACTTTGAGAAGTTGCGTCCGTAAGCCTCGTCGCCACCATCAGCACGCGCTTGATCGGTCGTGGCCTATCCGGTTCAGCTGCTCACCCCAGACATTGAAATCGGTCTAACTTATTCAAGTACCGAGGACTTACTTCGTCTGGCGTGCAGACCCTCGCTTCACGACACCGACTAAGAATTCTGGGCGGATAATTTCATACTTATCGATTGATTGGCTGCGCTAGGAGTCCGCCACGCGAAACTGGGAGCCAAATTGGCAGGGTATTTGCTGGCTCAGGGGAGGCTGCTGCCGGGCCAAATCGAGAACTCACGCGACGGCGCCCCTCCGTTTGCGCACTCTCGCGCGCCGCGAAGGCAACTCGGTAACGGCGCAACTCGAAATTCACGCATCTAGCCGTTGTCCCAGACGCGTGGGGTGACATGATCGAGGATACATCGCGCCCTCAACAATCCGCGCCGGAACCGGCGACTGGGCACGAACTCGCTCCGGCTGGCACGCAAGACTCTTCGAGTTTCTTCCGATTCGAAAACTTTGAAATCGATTGCGTGCGCCGAGAATTGCGCCGGCACGGCCTCAGAGTCCATTTGAAAGGCCGGCCATTTACGCTGCTCGCGATTCTGGTCGAAAGCCAGGGGCGAATTGTAACGCGCGAGCAACTGCGCGCGCGTCTATGGTCGCCCGGCACGCACGTGGACTTCGACGCGAACTTGACGACGGCTTTCTGCACTTTGCGAAGAGCTCTCGGCGATTCTTCGAAAGAGTCCAGATTTATCGAGACGATTCCGGGACAGGGATATCGCTTCATCGAGCCCGTAGTTCAACTGAAAATCAAAAGTCCCGCGATACAGACACCGTCTGACGACTCTTCAATCCCGTCAATAAATCCCGCGCCGGCACATCCTGTGGGCGCGCTTCCTGAAACGCATAGCTCACATGACGCGCAGCGCCGCATTTTTGTCGCCGCGTGTTTCGCCTCGGCGCTGGTTATTGCCATCGCAGGTTTCGGTTATCGCCGCGGCCTGTCAGTGCGAGCGGCGTCGAATCAACCCGTTCGATTGGCAGTATTGCCATTCACGGAAATCGCCCCCGGCCCGGAAGCCGAGCTTATTTCTGACGGATTGCACGACGCGCTCATCACCGGGCTGGCTAACCGCTACCCGTCGCAATTCGCAGTGATCTGCAGAACCACATCCATACGTTATAAACACACAGATGAGACCGTCCAGCAGATCGCCCATGAACTCAACGTTGATTACATCGTCGAGGGTTCCATCCAAACCGAGCACAACCGAACTCACATCGCCGTGCGACTCGTGCGCGCCGAAGATCAGTCCCAACTATGGGCTGAAAGTTACGACCGGCCATTTCAGGACGCCATCTCAGTAGAATCTGAAGTCGCGGACGAGATCGGCTCAGCACTTTCTCTCCGGGGGGTTCTCCCAGCGACGGCCGACAGCCGCAATCGCTCGCCGATTGCACCGTGCAAACCCACGGCCGTGGCCAAGCCTTCGACGTTTCCACATCGTTCCAGCATCTAGATGTGAGATCACTTTCCTCCCCGATCTCTCTCGACCGCGCCCCCTTTCAGACGGCAGACTCCGCTGCTAAGACAGAATTGTCTTCACGCATAACCCCCAGACATTGCCCACCGTCACTTCTTTTTTCGAGACATATCCGAATATCCGAAATCTCTCGCTCCGAAAATCCGCTTCATACCGCGAAATCCGATTTCAGGAAAATTCGTATTGCAAGCAAACCCGCCTGAATACAAGGACATGGGGTACGGATACGAAATTGAGGAGGATTTGTGCGCGGTTTAGTTAGTCCAGCACTCCGATTGCGAATAGCTGCGCGACTGTCGCGGCCAGGGGGCGTTGGCTCGCGAAAGACATTTGAAATCTCCTCCGGAGGATTCGATGATTGTGAAATTCGCGGCGCGTGTCTGTTCGATTCTGCTGCTCCTCATGTGCATAGCTGGACCGCCGGCCGTGGCCCAGACAACTCAATCCGCAGGAACGATCGAAGGCTCGATTCTCGATCAACAAGGTGCCGCTATACCTGCCGCGAAAATCACGATCATAAACAAGGGGACCGGACAAGCGATGTCGGTCGGCCTAAGTTCCGCCGGTACCTACAACTCCGGACCGCTCAACCCCGGAATATATATCGTCCGTGTGGAAGCGGCGAACTTTCGCACATCGGAGACAACGGTCACGGTCCAAGTCGGCGTGATAACCCCGAATACCGTGAACCTGAGCCTCGGCGCCTCGTCCTCAGTGATAGAGGTGACGGGAGAGGAGACGCACGTCAACACCGAGCAAGCAACGATTCAGGGCGTCTTGACTGCGGATCAAATCGACAACTTGCCGGTCAACGGCCGTAATTTCCTCGACCTTGCCCAACTCGAGCCTGGCGTGCAGATCCAGGACGGCTCGACGTTTGATCCAACGAAGAATGGCTATTCATCCGTGTCCTTTGGTGGCCGTTACGGACGCGCAGCTCGGATCGAAATTGATGGCGTGGACATCAGCGACGAAAACGTGGGAACCACCACTCAAAACATCCCGCAGAGCGCCATCGAAGAGTTTCAGGTAGAAGGCTCATCTCTCGATTTGAGCACTGAGATTAGCGGCACCGGCGCGATCAACGTGGCCACTCGATCCGGCACCAATCAGATTCACGGCGGTGGCTTTTATGACTTCCGCAACGATGAGCTCGCCGCGCGATTTGCGCCTACAGCGCTTCCCTTCTCCCGCAAGCAATATGGCGCCAGGCTTGGCGGCCCATTTTGGAAAGACAAACTGTTTTTCTTCGGCGACTGGGAACGCACCCAGCAAGCGGAAGCCGATCCTGTCGTCCTGGGCGCTCCGTTTAATAGTCTGAGCGGCAGCTTCAACGCGCCTTTCAAGGACAATGAGTATCTCGGACGACTCGATTACGTTGTGAAAAACAATTGGCGCATCTTTGCGCGCTTCAACTACGAAAACAATCTGAGCGTCCGCGGATTCGTGGGCAATTCCTACCAGCCATTCAGCAACGGTGACCATACGAAGGTGTATGCGGTCGGGACCGATTTCAATACGGGCACATTCACTCACAGCATTCGGTTCGGCTACACCAAGTTCCACAACATAATCGGCGATGGCACCTCCGAACTTCCCAGCCAGTTCAATCCAGTGCCGGGCCTTGCCATCAACATCGGTAACGACTCCATCTGCCTTTCCGGAGTTGACAATTTCTGCTCCGGACCGAACTTTCTGGCGCCGCAACAGACTTACCAAAGCGATAAGCAATTGAAGTACGACGGAAGCAAGATCATCGGCACGCACATCCTGCGTTACGGCGTCACTTTCAATAGACTCCTTGGCGGCGGCTTTGCTTCGTTTGTGGGAACTGGTCCCGAGGTCAACCCCTTGCTGACGGATCTCGAGCCGGGCGGAAATCCGGCCAACCCGCTGGACTACCTCGCGGACACAGTGATCGTCGGGAACGGATTCGGATACGCCTCCGAAATACCTCAATTTAATTTGCCGGCAGGTGGATTGTTCGACTCGCGATTCGAAGCCTACATGGGAGATTCGTGGAAGATTTGGAGGCGCTTCTCGCTTAGCTACGGTCTCCGCTACACGCGCGATACGGGCCGTTCAGATGCCGACCTGCCGGGTGTTGCCGCGTACGCCGCTTTCAATAACCAATTCATCTCCGGACTTCAGGATCCGGTAAGTCAGCCGAACAAAGATTTCTCGCCAAACGTCGGCTTCGCTTGGGATCCAAGAGGCGACGGCAAGACCGTAATTCGCGCGGGCGGCGGACTTTATTTCGACAACTCAGTCTGGAACAACGTGCTTTTCGATCGCTCCACGCGTTTGACGTCGGGACGATTTCTGACCTTCCCACCCGCGTGCGTGAACAACCAACCAGTACCCGTGCCGCTGTCTCCGACGCTCGCAACTTTCTGCGGACAGCCGATTGGAGCGGTCGCATCCGACATTATTGCGTTCCAAAAGGCTTATCAGGCCGCAGTCGAAGCCGCTGGACCGCAAGCCAATCCAAATTTCATCGGCACGGCGCTCGCTGCCGGCAGCGTCACCGGTACATCGCCGCTTTATCCCGGGTACAAATCGCCGAGAACGTGGCAGATGAATGTCGGCGTCGCTCGCGAACTGCACGCTGGAACCGTGTTGAGCGTGGATTACGTTCGATCCGTGGGTCTGCACTCGCTTCTCGATTACGACACCAATCATATTGGCGACGCGCGCTTCTTGAATACTCCCGCGGCGATAGCGGCAATCAGCACAACGAACGCTGGGCTTGGTTGCGGAAATTCCACCAGCGCCGCATCGATCAACTGCGCGATCGGGGCTGGCGCAACATATCAGAACTACGCGGCGAACGGACTCGATTCAAGTCTCGCTATCACAGGAGGCGCGCCCTGCCCGACATGCGCTTTCGCGGGCGTTAATCCCAATGTCGGTATGAACCAGATGTTCTTCCCCATCGGGCGCTCGCTTTATAGCGGCATGCAGGTTGGCTTGAAATCCGATATCAAGCACCCGCTGCCCGGCACGCACAACTTGAATCTCCAGGTCGGGTACGCGCTGTCCCGCTACAAGGCCACCGCGCTCGACACGGACTTCACTTCCGGTGCAACCGACTTCGCGGACCCCAACAAGTACTTTGGGCCGAACGGCCTCGACCGCACGCATCAACTCACGGTCGGCGCCGTTATGGACCTTCCAGTTGGACTCCAATTCAGCACACTGACACACTGGGCGACTGCGCTTCCAGTGAACCTCACACTGCCGTCCGGAAGCATCTTCACAAACGACATCATCGGTGACGGTTCCTTCGGCGGAAACACGAATACGCGGCCGGGCGATCCTCTGCCGGGAACGAATCTCGGCGCGTACGGCCGCAGCGTCAAGGCGAAAGACATCAACAACGTGATCAACAATTTCAACAACACCACAGCCGGCCAGCTTACACCCGCCGGTCAGGCACTGGTCACGGCGGGCCTGTTCACTCAGGCTCAACTCACCGCTCTCGGCGCCGTCGTTCCAAAAATTCTGCTGGCGCCTGAAGGACAAGTGGGAGTCTCCCCGCTATACACGACCGACTTCCACCTCTCTCTCAGGCTGCGCCCGAACAAGATCTGGCACGGACTCTCGGAGCGGTTTGTGATCGCGCCCGAGGCGGCAATCTTCAACGTGTTCAACTATCAGAACTGGGATCCCGCGGGGAACGTCTTGCGCGGCATTCTGGACGGCAGCGAAGGATCTGCCAACGGAACAACCGCTCACGGCGCCACACCTCGCACAAACTTGGTCACGCTTGGCTCCGGAACGTATGGCTATGGCGCTCCGCGTCAGGCTGAGTTCGGAGTGAAAGTATCTTTCTGAGGAAATCGAGTCCGCCTGCCTCGTGAGCGACGTCGAGGCATTGGACCGGTAGGGGATGCAGACATGATTGGCTGCATCCCCCGCAACCGGCGCCACCCATCGCTCACCACGGAGTTCCAAACCCGCCAAATAGCATTTCGAGTCCTGAATCCGCGACCGCGCGATTGTACCGCACCGCGTCCCATAGCGGCGCGCAGCTCAGATCCGCTGTCTTCGCAACGGTTTCGTTCTGCATTTTGTGTGATAGGATTGATAGTTGTAAGTGCACTGTGAATTTGCGCCGAAAATTTAGCGTCGCCTTTAGTGGCGTGTCGGTTTTTTAGTGGCGGGTTTTCGGTGCACCGGGGCAAGCGGTGCGATAGGCGCGAAACCAGCAATAGGCCCATAAACAAAGGCTTTTCGCGATATCGTAGATTTTGCATGCGGGGCCGTAGTTCAGTTTGGTTAGAACGCCTGCCTGTCACGCAGGAGGTCGCGGGTTCGAACCCCGTCGGCCCCGCCAATATTTTCAAGGACTTACGAGCTGTAGTGTTCTCTAGCTCTCATTGCAATGTACTGGAAAATGTCGGTACCCCGTGACTTTTTCTGCCAGCTTAGTCGCGCTCAACTCCTTGTTGAAATTCTCGATTTTTCCCGCCGCGTCCCGTTTGTGCTCTTCTGCCGGCTGAACGTATCGCGTTGTCGTCTGGATATTCGTGCGGTCAAGCAACGCCGCGAGTGTGGGTAGATCAACGCCAGCCAAAGCGGCGCGAGACGCGTACGTGTGACGCAAACCGTAGAGTCTGAATACATGCTTCAATTTGGCTCTCCGCATGGCTGCATTGTGCGCCTTGGGGACGCTCCCGATCAGACGCTCGGGATTATCGGCAAGGGAGGACGAAGCACCATTTTGCGTTCAACGCGCGAGCTTTCAAGATAGCGTGGACTTCGTCGGTCGTGGTGAGTTTGCCGCGCGCATCTGGCGTTTTCCCAAATGGATTTTGCAAAAGCCTCTCCAACCACTCACTCGCTCCTCTAAACAGTGGCAGTTTCGCCCCTTTCCGGCTTAGAGTGGTGTCTGAGGCGATCCGAATTGCGCGATGAAATCGGCTGCGACAGACGTACTCCAACGTGCCGCAAGAAACGGCAGAAGTTCGGCAGGCTTCTCGCCGAGGCCACTCCTTTTCCCGTCGTGTTGATAGCAAAACTCGACTAGCCGAATCTGATCGGGCCTGGAAGGATAATTCATGGAGAGAGTAGAACAGTCCACCGCAGAAGTCCCATCGCTGGGCTCACCGGCGAAGGGCAACTCGGGACTTCTTTCGACTGAGTCTGTCCTCAACCTGCAAAGATTGATTTTTGCTGGCGCCCCACTATTCGAAATTCTGACGAACATTGCTCTGTTGATTGAATCGCAAGCCGAAGGAATGTCTTGCACGATTTGGCTTCCCGACGAAGACGGAAAGGAACTCTATTGTGCTGCCGCCCCCAGCCTTCCTGGATTCAGGGCTCAAGTGGGCACGATGGCCGTTGGCCCAAAAGGCGGATCCTGTGGCACGGCGGTTTACCGGAAGGAGCCGGTGTATGTGACCGATATCCTCACCGACCCAGTCTGGGAGAACTATCGCGACCGCTTGTTGCCCTATGGAATTCGTTCCGTTTGGTCACGGCCATTGTTCACGAACGAAGGAAAATCCCTCGGCACTTTTTCCGTCAATTATCGAGAATCACGCAGCCCCAGCGCCAATGACTTGCAGTTGATTGAGAATGCCAGCCACATTACCGGGATCGCAATCGAGCGGCACATGAACGAACAAGCGCTGCAGCGCGAACGTGATCGGCTGCGATTGCTTCTGGAAATCACGAGCAGCGTGACATCCAGGTTGGACCTCCGGCAACTGGTTGAGGCGCTTTCGACAAATCTATTGAGGGTGATGCAATGTGATGTTTCCGCATTGCTGCTACCCGACTCCGAGAGCCGCGCGTTGCGCGTCACTATCTTGTACAACCCTGACGCGAGAGGACCGTTCCGCGAGGGATCGTTGGCGCCGATGAATAGTTCGATCTCGGGCCAGGTATTGCGGAAGGGCAAGAGCGTCCGGATCGATAACTTCGAAGAGGTCCGCGAGGATCCTGAAATTTTTGGGAATCCCGAGGGCCAGCTTCTTTACGAGCGCGTGATCGAAGAGGGCCTCAGGACCGGGTGTTATCTTCCCCTCGTAGGGCGCGATCGCGTGCTCGGCGTTCTGATGCTCTCCAGGCGTTCAGACAATGTTTTTAAGAGCGACGACGTCATCTTGCTTGAGCAGGTGGCCTCTCAGGTAGCGATTGCAGTTGAGAACACATTGGAGTACGAAAAGGCGAAAAAGGATCGAGATAAAGAAACGAAACAGAGACTGTACCTCGAGGAGGAAATTCGCGCCGAATTTGGGGAAATTGTGGGAGAGAGCCCGGCGTTGAAGACCGCCTTGAGCCTGGTCTCTGTCGTGGCCCCGACGGATTCTAGCGTGCTCATCCTGGGAGAGACGGGAACCGGCAAAGAACTTGTTGCTCGGGCGATACATAAGCTGGGCAGTCGCAGCGAGAGGGCATTCGTGAAATTGAATTGCGCTGCGATCCCTCTTGGACTTCTCGAGAGTGAGCTGTTCGGCCACGAAAAAGGGGCATTTACCGGCGCCATCGCCCAAAAAACGGGACGGTTCGAACTCGCCGACAAAGGCACGCTGTTTCTCGACGAGGTTGGAGATATACCTCTGGAACTTCAGGCCAAACTGCTGCGCGTCTTGCAGGAGCAGGAATTCGAGAGGCTCGGCAGCAACCGTACCCATAAGGTTGACGTGCGGCTGATCGCAGCCACGCATCGGGATTTGCCCGCGATGGTGAAACAGGGGACCTTTCGCGAGGACCTTTATTATCGGCTGAAAGTATTTCCGATCCAAGTCCCGGCGCTGCGGCAACGTGAAGGGGATATTCCGAAATTGGTGCGGCATTTCACGGCGCTCTACGGTCAACGGTTGAACAAGCGAATCGACGTAATCTCCCCGGAGACGATGGATGCGTTGGTGCGATACCCATGGCCCGGAAACATCCGCGAATTGCAAAACTTTATGGAACGCGCGGTGATTCTCTCGCCGCAATCGACGCTACGAGCGCCAACTTTCGAGCTGGAGCCGTTCCAACCTCAAAAAGGGGCCAACGCCCCGATGAATGGTCTCGCCGAGGTCGAGCGGGATCATATCCTTCGCGCGCTGGAAGCGAGCAACTGGGTGATCGGCGGGCAGAGTGGCGCGGCCGCGCGCTTGGGGATGAAGCGAACGTCGTTGGCCTACAGGATGAAGAAGCTTCGTATTCGCCGGCCTGCCGCGATCCCACACAAACGCAGCGCCGGCGCTGCGGCTGGCGACGACTGAGTTTCCAAGCCGTTGCAGCAGACTGCCCACCAGTGACAGTGAATCCGGCGGAAATCCGTCAGCGGCAAACATCCGTCGGGGATTTGTCTCGTGCGGTTCGAGATTTCGCTGGCTTCCCGCCCCATAAACTTCAAACGCACAACGATTTGCACTGAATTTTATTTCTTCGCGTGAGCTTTGCTTCTTTGGCATTCCATCTGCCCGAAAAGACCGGAGCGCCTGCGGATGCTCAAAGGATGGCAAAAAGCAAAGGAGAAAGCGCGATGCTTCCGAAGTTCAAACTTGCACTGGCGTTTGTTTTGCTGACGCTCGCATTCGGGTCGCAGTCCGTGGCTGTCGCACAGGGCAACATGAAGCACGACAACAAAGCCAAGACCCTCGCGACCGGCAGCTTCCACGGCAAAGTCCATCAGACTTCAGGCCGCGCCACCATTTATCAAGAAGCAGACGGAAAACTCGTACTTCGTCTCACGAATTTCAAGACCTCCAACGGGCCCGATGTCCATGTGATTTTGGTCGCGGCAAAGGACGCGGAAGACGATGCCAACTTCCTGAAGAGCGATACCGCACGAGTGGAGTTAGGAAAACTTAAGGGCAATGAAGGCGACCAGAACTATGAGATCCCGGCCGGTACGGACCTCGCTAAATTTCAAACGGTTTCGATCTATTGCGAACGATTTGACGCGAACTTCGGGGCAGCGCCGCTGGAGAAGTTCTAACTCGGGGAATATTGATCGGACGTGAAAGCGGGAGCTGGGACGTGCGAAATTCGGTACTTGAGAGGCGTGAGCCATGAGTGACAGTGTGAAGTCTTGGCTTTCAGGTAAGAAGTGGATCTTGGCAGGGCTTGGAATAACGGTGCTCATCGCTGCATGGTGGGCTTTTCGTCCAGAAAAGCTGTGGGTCAATGTGAAAATCAATGAGCCCGCGCCGACTGGCACAAGCGCCGATCTTCAACCTCTCTACACCGGGTTACTCGCCGGTAGAGCGCATCCGACGAGCGGGCGCGCTTCGATTTATCAAACACCTGACGGCAAGCGCGCCCTGCGCTTGACGGATTTCATGACCTCGAACGGTCCCGACGTTCATGTTCTGCTTGTTCCAAGCACTGACGAGAACCTCAAGCAGGACTTTGTCAAAGGCGAGCTGACCAGCGTTGAACTGGGCCCGATGAAAGCGAACCAGGGGGATCAAAACTACGATCTCCCTGATTCGGTAGACCTGAGCAGATACGACGCATTGGTCATTTATTGTGTGCGGTTTCATGTTGTATTCGGCTTGGCGAAGCTCGAGAAGTTTTGAGGGACGTACCTGCGCCAGATATCAGAGAGGTCTGGAGAGGAGGACTTATGAGTGATGCAACGTCGCGAGCAGCTACAAAACGCGTCGCGCCAAGCCAGAACGATGCCCGATTCAGCATGTCTCGCACATCCCTTCACAGGGTCCAAGCCGATGGCGTGCAGGTGTTTTATCGTGCGGCAGGTGAAGCAAACGCGCCGGTAGTTCTCTTGCTGCACGGATTCCCGACGTCGTCGTTCATGTTCCGCGAACTCATCCCGCGCCTCGCCGGTAACTATCGAGTGATCGCTCCGGACTTTCCCGGATTCGGATTCACCGAAGTTCCGGCGGAACGAAAATATTCGTACACCTTCGATGGATTGGCGATCACAATCGACGCCTTCGCGCATGCTCTCAAACTCGACCGCTACGCAATCTACGTGTTCGACTATGGTGCGCCAACCGGCTTTCGGCTGGCGATGGCCCATCCCGACCGAGTGACAGCCATTGTTTCGCAGAATGGGAACGCATACGAGGAAGGCCTTGGTGATGCTTGGGCTCCGATCCGCAAATATTGGGCCTCACCCACAGCAGAAAATCGAGACATACTCCGCCAAAGTATTCTGACAGCGGGCGGAACACGCTGGCAGTACACCCACGGCGTAGCCAATCCGGAGAGAGTTCCACCTGAAGCGTACACATTGGATACGGCCCTGCTCGAACGGCCTGGAAACAAAGAGATTCAGCTCGATTTGTTTCTGGATTATGCGTCGAACGTAGAGCTCTATCCGAAATTCCAGGAATATTTTCGTAAATCGAAGCCGCCTTTGCTCGCGATTTGGGGCAAGAACGATCCTTTCTTCATTCCCGCGGGAGCAGAGGCCTTTCGAAAGGACCTGCCGAACGCAAAGGTGCAATTTCTCGATACGGGTCATTTCGCGATAGAGACTCACGCCGTCGAAATTGCGGCAGCGATGAAAGAGTTCCTCGCCGCAAATGGCCGCAACGGGCGCGCCGCAGAACGCGCAGGCCATCGATGACCCGAATCTGGTGGCTTAGCTTCCAATGCGAGAGCAGCAGGGTAGTGAACGCATGATTGGGCTACGCAGACGAAGAAACTCGAAAGAAGGAAGAATCAAAAAAAAGGGAGGAATAACGAGATGAGGAAGCGAATTCTCAGCAGTATCGTCCAGCGAATATTCGGTGGCTTTCTGTTGATGGCAGTGTCTGCCGTATTCGTTCCAGGCGCTCAGGCGCAAGTTGCCCCGCCGCCGGCTTCTGTTGGCGCGAAGGTTCCCCTCACGTATTTCGGACCGGCGCCATCGGACGTTGAGAAAGAGTTGATCGGCCCATTCAAACTTCTCAAGGCCGGTGAGGTCGATTTAAACGCTGAAACCGTGACCTTGCCGTTGTACGAAGGCAAAATGCGGGACGGGCGCAAGGTTTGGTACATCTTGACCGATACCACGGATGCAGCGAACGCGGCGGCACTCGGCTTGAACTTCTCCGCAAAACTCAACTACGCCGGTGTTGGCCGCGCGGCACGGCACGCCACGCTCGAGAAAGATACAACGCTGACGTTTGGGAGCGGCACGGTGGACTTCTCGCCGAAGCGCCGTGTTGTGCCCGGAGACGCGCCGAACTATTTTCCGCCGAAGGTGGCTGAGCCTGGTTCAGTTGGAGATCAGGATTATTCGCCTTTGGTGAAGATTGACAACGCCGGCGGCGCGATCTACAACGCCCCAATCGTTGCGTTCAATGTTGAAGCCAGTCAAATCAACTTCTGTAATGGCAACCCCGACTACTCGCTCGTGCATGACAAAGTGGTGAAAATTTGCCCGTCCGACCAAACGGTAACTCTGCAATTGACGGAAGGCTTCAGCTTTGCGCGACCAGTGCTTTACCTAAGCATGGACGCAAACGATCCGGTTGCTGCAACTCTCGAAGGGGCAACGCTGGCTCCTGCGCTAAAAGACATCACCGTGGGACACGACGACAGTGCGTTCAGCGCCGTCGAACGAATCTTCCTTTTCGCGAACGGTCCCACGGGAAAGGAAAACCCCCAGCGTCAGGGACTGAATAGCGCCATCAGTGATGGTCTCTCTCCGCTGAATGTGTTGGGGGGAATCCCGACTGTGGCGACTGACTACAGCCCTCTCTGGGATCTGAACCTTGGAGTGTGGACGCGAGACGCAATCGACAAGGGCTATCGATCCAGGCTAACCCTGGAATTCGAAGTTCTCGATTTTGTCCGGAAGGGCTTTGTTACCGGACCAAACGGCGGCTCTTTTGGTTCAACCGGACTGATTGTGAATTGCCCGATTGTGTGGCGCTACCTCTGAACCACGGACGCGCGCAATTGTGATCGCACTTAGTGATTTCATGCAGGCGGTATCCTTCTTAGGGCGACGGAGCGGCGGGTTTGCGACTACCGGCCTCCGTCGTTCCATACAAGGCGATCTCTCCAACACGCATCTCGCACCTCAGCACTTGGGCAGGAGCAAGTTCCGCTGGACTTGCTCTGCAGCTGGATGTGGCGTTTTGAATGCGGAGGAAGTGAGGCCATGAGCTCGAGGCATCAAGCGTTCTCTTGTTTGGCGCTGGTCATCCTCATTGTGACCTCGGCCGAACAAGCGGCCGCGCAGGCGAAACCCGATGCGATTTCCAGCATGGCTTCGCTCCCGGCGAATCACGCAGGTAGGGCGAGTCAGGAAATCGATCCATCCCGCTGGGAGCCCATCCTCATCGCGTCTCCGTCGATAATAGGGGTGTCGACGCCCGAGCCGCTTAGTTCGGCAGAAGTTCGCTTCGAGCTTGAAGAGGTTCGGCGAAATCTCCTTTACGCTACGCCCCATCAGAAGGTGTTGGTGAGGAAATGGGTCACCCCGAACCAGGGCAAGCAGTGGCGTGCGCTCCTCGACGATCTCAGCCTGCACAATATCGCGGGAGCCCCATCGACGCTTCGCCTCTATGTCGCACTCCATATCGCGATCGCGGATGCAGAGCTGGCGGCGCGAAATCGGCAGGCGGCTTACCGCAGACCGCACCCCATGGAAATGGACCCTGGCATTCAACCGCTTGTGCCTTCCCTGAGTACGTTCGCGTACCCTTCAGACTTGGCCGCGGAGACGGGAGCTGCAGAACGCATTCTGCTCTTCGCGAGGCCCGAAGCCGCTGGGCGGATCAATGCCTTGGCGGATGAATCCATGCGTGCCTTGGCCAACTCAGGCCTTTACCTGCCAAGCGACTGTGAGGCTGGACGCCGTCTTGGAATCCTTGTCGCAGAGCAGGTACTTTCGGTGTTTGAGAGAGACGATCGGCCCAGCCAGTTGGTGTTCGCCAAGGAGATGCCCTGGGAGCAGCCGGAAGCTCCAGAGACAGTGCGCGCCGGAGCTCGTTTTCAGTTCGCCCACTCGAGCTACGACGACTCTGTGAAATGGACCGCTCCGCAGCAAAGGCAAGGCGTGACCTACGGGGATTTGCCGCCGTGGAACCAGACCCTGCCGGTTGATCCAACCGCTGGAAACTGGAAGCCTGTGATTCTTGAGAGCGCTGATATATTTCACGCCCCTCCTCCGGCCGCGAACAGTTCCGCGCGGACGATTCAGGAAATGGAAGAAATCGCTACGGCGCTGAACAACCGAACCTGCTATACGGATTTTATCGTTTTCAAATGGGCGAACGAGCAGCCGGGACGATGGACGGCTCAAATCATGGACGAACTAATGGAGCGGTATGGTTGGGACGCTCCGACGACGGCGCGCGCCGAAGCGATTATGTACGCCGCAATGTACGACGCGCTGTTGACGACCTGGCATGAAAAGTTTCGTTACCTTCGTCCCCGGCCAGCTTTACTCGAACCGGCTCTCCCGACTGTCATCCTGACGCCAAAGCACCCTTCGTACCCTTCCGGGCACGGAACCTATGTCGCTGCCGCGAACGCTGTACTGAGAAGTTTTTTTCCGGAGGACGAGTCCGAATACGGCTACCTCGTTTCCGAAGTTAACAATGCGAGGGTGTGGGCCGGCGTGCACTTCCGGGAAGACCAAATTGCGGGGAATGTCATCGGCCAGCAGGTCGCCGAGGCGGTGCTGCAAAAAGTGCATCTGGACGGCTCACCAGGCGACCGGTCGAAGCGTGTGCTCGGCCAACCGCTCGTAACGTCCGCTTTCTTTGGAGACGGAGGGCCTCGGTACCATTGATTGTTGCGTGTGCCGATCCGTTCAGTCATTCCAGCCGAGCGGGCAGAACGAATCTCAGTTCAGCGCGCCGCTCGATGAGTTCTGAGTGGGTCGTCATCGAAATTGGGGCGGCGATGAAGGAGTTCCTCGGCAACTCGCGCTGAGGTAGCGAAGACAGATTCCTGGAATGAAAGTGATTGGAACGAGGAGGAAGAAATGGAACGTCGCAGCTTTCTCGGGGCGCTGACAGCTGCATCTCTAGGCGTTGCGCTCGAAGGCTCTTTGACTAAATTTGCGCGAGCGCAAAACACCCCACAGGATGTCGCAAGTTCCCCTGTGCAGGCTGCCAAGACGGGCGAATTTCCCCAGAACTCCACAGTAATTTTGGTGCATGCGGCGTGGGCCGACGGCTATTGCTGGAGCAACATTGTTCTTCCTCTGGAGCGGCGCGGTCTTAACGTGATCTGTGCGCCGATCCCGCTCACGTCCTTAACCAACGACGCTACCGCTTTGAGTTGGGCGCTGGAACGGACAAGCGGACCAGTGGTCCTGGTGGGACATGCCTATTCGGGCGCGGTGATTGCCGCGGTAAAGGAAGAGCGGGTCAAGTCGCTCGTCTACGTCGCGGCGCTGGCGCCGGACGAGGGCGAGACGGTCGCGAAGGTCTTCTATCGCGACACACCCAGTCCGGAAGCACCGAAGATGGTTCCCGATTCCCGCGGCCTCGTATGGATGCCCGACGACGCGTTTCACCGGGCGCTTGCGCAGAAGGCGTCGTCCGATCAGGCAAAGATCGCGGCATCCGTGCAACGGCCGCTCTCAGTTCAGTGCATTCAAGAGCCGGCGCCGGCGCCGCTCTGGAAATCAAAACCGTCTTGGTACTTGGTCGCTGAAGAAGATCGCATGATCAATCCGAAGACTCAGCATTTCATGGCGGATCGGATGGGCGCAACGGTTCGGCCGCATCGTGTGGACCACACGCCCATGTATTCAGAACCGGCGGTCGTGACCGAGGTGATTTTGGAAGCTGCGCGAAAGACTCTTTCGCAATAGCTCGTTGGCCGCGGAGCCGGTGCGAAAGGTCGACCGGGTGCAACACGCTTCCCGAGCCTAGCCCATCTGAATATCTGGAAGAGGCGGTCGTATGGGAACTAAGTCCGTTGCTGTTGTCACCGGCGCAAGTCAGGGAATAGGACGAGCCACAGCCTTGAGACTCGCGCGAGATTTTTCAGCCGTCGTGCTCGTCGCGCGCGACAAGGAAAATCTGGAGACGGCAGCCTCAGAGATTACATCGGTGGGCGCCGAGGCGATGGTCTTTGCCATTGATCTGCGTCTGCCGCAATCCGCGGAGACGATCGTGAAGGGCACTCTCGAACGCTTTGGCAGAATCGATGCGCTGCTCAACATCGCGGGCGCCGTGCCACAGATTGATTTGTTCCAGATGACGGACGCGCAGTGGGATGACGGCGTGGCGCTTAAGTTTCACGGCGCGCGTCGTCTCACGATACAAGCTTGGGACGCGCTAATCGCTTCGAACGGATCTGTGGTTTTTATGTCTGGGAATGCGGCGCTCGATCCCAAACCCGCAAACGCGGCAGTCGCGGCAATAAACGCAGCCATCAACGCACTCGCGAAAGCATTCGCAGAACAAGGAATCAAAGACGGAGTCCAGGTCAATAGCGTCTCGCCAGGGATTGTGATGACGGGACGCCGACAGGCCTTCTTTGAAAAATGGGCTCCTGCCCACAACCTGACGGTGGAAGAAGCAATCAAGAGATTTCCAGAGCAAGCTGGCATCACACGCTTTGGAGGGCCGGGGGAGATTGCCGATCTGATGAGTTATCTGGTATCCCCGGCGGCGAAGTGGATGACCGGCGCTTCCGTGCGTATGGACGGCGGTGAGATAAAGGGCATTTAGCGCAGGCGATGATGGCGGTATCCAACTTCATGCCGCCCACAAAGGAGTAAGCGCAGTAAATGGAAGCCGCAATCTCGAATCGCACCGAGGTCAATCAGAACGGCGCTTTGCTGTCTGTTCTCTCCCCAGCAGATGGTCATAGGACCGAGGAGGAAGCAATGGAACGTCGTAACTTTCTTGGTGCTCTCACATCCGCATCTCTGGGCATTCTGTTGGAGGGGTCTCTCACCGAATTCGCACATGCGCAAAGCATCGTGCCGGGTGACACGAGTTTGGCCGGTCAAGCTGCCTTCGAGACCTCTCAAGTCGAGGTTTCAGGGAACACGATATTCGTGCGTCGCTACGGAAAGGGGCCGGCCATTTTGATGGTGCACGGCTTCCCGCGCACAAGCTTGATGTGGCGATTCCTCGCGCCGAAGCTTGCCGAAAATCACACCGTAATCTGCGTAGACCTGCGCGCCTACGGCCGCAGCGGAATACCCACTTCTACGGACGACCACTTTCCATATTCAAAGCGCGCAATGGCTGCGGAACTGGTTGGCGTGATGGACAAGCTCGGCTTTCCGACGTTCACACTGATCGGTCACGATCGCGGAGGACGCGTCTCCTACCGGATGGCCTTAGACCATCCGAAGAATGTGGAGCGACTCGCCGTATTCGACGTGATTCCGATTCTCGAAGCGTGGAGCCGCTCAGATGCGCGTTTCGCAAAGACCTATTGGCCCTGGATTTTACTGTCGCAGGAGCAGCTGCTCCCAGAGAGCTATCTGCTTGGTGCTCCCAAGGCTGTCTTCAGTAACCCCTTCGGACAGGGTTCCTTCGGCTCAGAGATCCTCGAAGAATACGTCTCGACCTATCGCGATCAGGCCCGCGTTCATGGAATCTGCGAGGAATATCGCGCCGCGGCTACGATCGATGTCGAGCACGATCGTGCTGACAAGGAAGCGTCCAACCGAATCGAATGCCCGATGCTGCATCTTTGGGCTGTGGGTGGCCCGCTCGACACTTTCTACGCAAAAGATGGAGGTCCACTCGGAATTTGGCGGCAATGGGCTCCGCACGCTCAAGGACAGGCGATGAAGGGCGGCCACTTTTTCCCGGAAGAAAATCCCGACGAAACGGCGGTTCTCATCAAAGAGTTCATCTCTGCCTGAGAGAGCAATCGTCTATTTGCTTGTGCTGTCCGTCTCGCCCGATGCGTGTTCGTTGCTCACTGTCTCCTTATCTCTTTCCAGGGAAGCGAAACTCGCGGACCGTTACAAAATGTTAGATAGAAAGCGCCGAAGAACATTGGTTATCCTGATTTCTACGCCCAGCGCAGCTATTGTCAACAGAATTCTGAGTTCTTGGGCGCGCCTGCGGAAAAATCCGAGCCTTCGGTACCCACTGTACAATGCCAGCAGGCGCGCCACTGATTTCTAAGGAGGAGTGAGCGCCGTCGTATATGCGTTGAAATTTCCCGGCACTTCATTAATTTTTAATTACGAGAACAAAATATATTGAGATTCTCGGCGAACATCGGAGACCGGCTCTTCATGAAGAGACTTGCAGCGCTCTTTTTCGTCTGTGCCGTGTCCGTGTTTGGCCAGAGCAATAGCGGTGAATTGCGCCTGAAGGTGATTGATCCAGCCGGTCTTGGCGTAAAGTCATCCGTTCTCCTTATCAGCGATGCGAATCAGTATCGAAATACTCTGGCGACAACTGATCAGGGCGCTCTGGACGTGCGGCCTCTGCCTTTTGGCATCTATCAACTCGTAATTGAGCAGCCTGGCTTTGCCGCCGTATCCGAATCGATCGAAATTCGTTCCTCCATTCCCACCGACTATGCAATCCAATTGAAACTGCCAACTGTGAATCAGTCCGTGACCGTCAGCGCCGATCGCACTTTAATTGACCCCGATCAAGCTGGTGCCGTTAGCCAGATCGGCTCGGACCTCATTCAAAACCGGCTCAGCTCACTTCCCGGCCGTTCCTTGCAGGATCTGGTGAATTCGCAACCGGGCTGGCTATACGAGGGCAATGCGGTCCTTCATCCGCGCGGTTCCGAGTATCAGACCCAATTTGTCGTGGATGGCGTTCCTCTCACCGATAATCGCTCGCCCAGCTTCGGACCGGAGATTGAAGCCGACGACGTGCAATCGATGAGCGTCTATACGGCCGGCTTTCCGGCGGAGTATGGCCGCAAGATGGGCGGCGTGGTCGAGGTCAATACGCTCCAAGATTCACAGCCGGGTTTTCACGGCCAAGTGGTGCTCTCAGGCGGCAGCTTTGACACGGCAGGCGCTTTCGCGCAGGGACAATACGCATGGGGCAAGAATACATTCGGCGCCAGCGCTAGCGGCGATATGACCGGCCACTATCTAAACCCGGTGGTTCCGGAGAACTACACGAATACTGGCACCGTGGGTGACTTCTCCACACATTACGAGCGCGACTTTACTCAAAACGATCGCCTCAGCCTCATCGTCCGCCACGAACTCTCGCGCTATGACATTCCCAACGAACAGGTCCAGCAATCATGGTGCTTTGCGCCGGGAGAGACTTCGGGGACGCCGTGCCAGCGGCAAAATGCGGACAACTTTGAAACCATGGGAATCGTCTCCTACCAGCACATTTTTTCGCCCGACATCGTAGCCAGCTTTCATGGCCTGGTGCGCAACAACTCGAATGATTTCTACTCCAACCCTGATTCAACTCCCATTCTGGTCTTCCAGCACAATTGGTTTCGCGAGGGATATTTCAAGGGCACCATTACCATTCACCACGGCCGCAACGAATGGAAAGCGGGCGTCGAATCGGACAACATTTTCTTGCATGAGAACTTCCACTACATCATCCCGGACATACCTATGGATACGAATCAATTTGACCCGGGCACGCCACTTACTTTCGCCTTTGCCGCGCAACACCCAGACCTCGAACAGTCCGCCTTCGTTCAAGATCTCATCCGCCTGGGGAATTGGACCATCAACGCCGGCCTTCGTTGGGACCACTATCAGCTCCTGCTGAACCGGCAAGCGCTGGATCCCCGCTTCTCGATTTCCCGCTATTTCCCTTCTGCCGGTCTCGTGTTGCACTTTTCCTACGATAGAGTCTTTCAGACTCCCTCTTTCGAGAACATCCTGCTTTCGAGCTCGACGGCAGCCACTACCCTCGACACCATCTCCCTTCAATTGCCGGTCCAGCCTTCCATTGGAAACTATTACGAGGCAGGCTTGACCAAATCCTTCTTCAACAAATTCAGGTTGGGCGCCAACTACTTTCGCCGGCTCGTCAACAACTACGCGGATGACGACCAGATTGACGACACATCCATCAGCTTTCCCATCGCCTTTGAAAAGGCGATTATTTATGGCGCGGAAGCGAAGATCGACTTGCCGGTTTGGAACCGATTTTCCGGTTTCGTGAGTTACACGTATACCGTCGGCAATGCATGGTTTCCGGTGACGGGGGGCCTTTTTCTCGGCAACAACGCCGTGATACCCACCTCAGGCCATTTCCCGGATTCGCAGGATCAGCGCAACACCGTTCGCGGCCGCCTTCGTTATCAACTCGCGCGCCGCTTCTGGATCGCGGGCGGCATTCAATATGACACCGGCCTTCCGTTCGATTTCGACGGTACTTACGCGATGGCCCTCGCGGAGTATGGCCAGCAGGTTGTCGACCGCATCAACTTCGCTCGCGGCCGCATCTATCCTTCCTTCCAGGTGAATGCCTCGGCTGGCGCGGATATTTACACTCGGGAGCGGTTGAACATGCGGTTGCAGATCGACGGACAAAATCTCACCAACATACTGGATGTCATCGACTTCGGCGGCTTGTTCTCCGGCAACGCCATTGGTCCTTCGCGGAGTTTTGCGATGCGCCTCACAACGAACTTCTAGAATCGCTGGATGCGCACAGGCTGGCCCGATGCACGAAAATAAGAGGATTCTAGCCGGACGCTGGACGTCGACGAGGTATGAATGCCCAAATTGCTTTCAGTAAATGTCGGTATTCCACGCGACGTGACATGGAACGGTAAGACTGTCCGTACCGCGATCTGGAAAAGTCCGGTTGAGGGACGGCGAATGGTGCGCAGGCTGGATATCGATGGTGATGCGCAAGCTGATCTCGCCGGTCATGGTGGGGAGCAGCGCGCCGTTTTTGTTTATCAGATAGATGCGTATCATTACTGGGAGCGCTTTCTGGGCCGCAGTGATTTTACTTTCGGTCAGTTCGGTGAAAACTTCACCGTCGATGGACTTCCTGATGACGAGGTCTGCATTGGTGATCGCTACCGCATTGGTGATGCGATATTTGAAGTGACACAGCCGCGCGTAACCTGCTTCCGCGTCGGCATTCGCATGAATGAACCTCGGATGCCAGCCCTGCTCGTAGCACATCACAGACCAGGATTCTACTTTCGCGTGTTGCACGAAGGAGAAGTTGGGGCGGGCGACGACATCGTAAAAATTACTGACGGTCCAGAGCGAATCAACGTTGCCGAGGTTGACGCCCTCCTGTATCTGCCCGGACATTCTCGCGACCAATTGGAACGAGCGCTACGCATTCCTGCACTTAGCAAGGGTTGGCAGTCTTCCTTTCAAGCGATACTCGCGCAAGAGTCGAGCCCGAAACCCGTCGACGGAAATCCGGGACTCGCGAATGAGGAACAAGCGCCAGCATGGCCCGGATTTCGACAGATGCGAGTCGCGAAGATCAATAAGGAAAGCGACAGCGTGACTTCCTTCATTCTGGAGCCGACCGATGGGCAGCTACTTCCTGTCTTTCAGGCGGGCCAATTTGTGGTGTTGCGGCTGGTGGTCGATCCGGGCAAACCGCCCGTTCTTCGCAGCTATTCGTTGTCCGATCTGCCCGCAGCCGATCATTTCCGCATCAGCATCAAAAACGAGTTGAATGGGATTGGAAGTTCATTTCTCTGTAATCGTGCGCAAGAAGGCGATGCATTGGATGTTAGCGCGCCGCGCGGAAGCTTCACTCTGCATCCCGGCCAGAATCCTGTGGTTCTGTTGAGCGCCGGAGTGGGCGCAACGCCCGTGATGTCGATGCTGCACGCACTCGCCGCGGAACAATCGCAACGAGAGATCTGGTGGATCTATGGAGCGCGCAATCGCGTCGAGCATCCATTTGCAGAAGAATCGCGTTCATTACTGAAACAGCTCTCTCGCGGACGAGGATACATCGTGTACAGCAGGCCCTCTGCCATCGACAAAGTCGGGGCGGACTTCGATGCTCCCGGGCACATTGACACAGCTTTGCTAGAGAGAATCGGCGTGTCACAGGGTAGTGACTTCTATCTGTGCGGCCCCTCTTCATTTTTGCAAAGTATGCGCGATGGGCTGCAAAACTGGGGTGTGCTCGCCGGGAATGTGCACACGGAAATCTTCGGTTCTCTCGAGGCTATTACCCCTGGTATGGCGCAGGTTCATCACACTCCTCACCTACCACAAGGGCCGCCGGGATCTGGCGCCCCAGTCTCATTCGCGCGCAGCGGGATTACCGCCGTTTGGGATCCGAAGTTCGGAAGCTTGCTTGAGCTGGCGGAAGCGTGCGATATTCCGGTCAAATGGTCGTGCCGGACTGGAGTCTGTCATACCTGCATAACTGGTCTGATAGGCGGATCGATTATTTATAATCCTGAGCCGCTGGAGAGGCCCGCTCCTGGAAACGTGCTCGTATGTTGTTCCCAGCCAAACGCGGCTGTCACTCTGGATCTATGAGAGAAAAGAATCGAGACGCCCGCATTGGTCAGTTTCTCGGCGTTAGAGTCGCTGGGTTCCCCGCGGACTCATGGGAGGAGTCGAATCATGCGTTCTGATATTGTACCTGGAGCCATTTTCCCCGACTACGAATTGCCCGATCACACGGGCACACTGCGCAAACTCAGCGAACTCCAGGGCGACGATCCGCTGATCCTCACGCTCGCGCGCGGCCACTACTGCCCGAAGGAGCATCAGCAGCATTCGGAACTCGCCGCGTTTTACCCGAAGATCGCGGTGGCGTACACTCAGATCGCCACGATCGCCACCGACGATCACCATACCCTTCAGGAATTCCGTGCGTCAGTCGGAGCCGAGTGGCCCTTCCTCTCCGACCCAGAGCGAAAGGTTCAGAAGGACCTCGACATCGAGGAGTACACCGACCCCGAGCATAATCCGATGATCCCGCATACGCTTGTGCTCAAGCCGGGCCTCCTGATATACAGCATCTATAACGGCTACTGGTTTTGGGGCCGCCCGTCGGTCGCAGACCTCTGGCACGATCTGCGCGCTGTGACGAGCGAAATCCGTCCCGACTGGGACTTGAGCACCCCTGGACTCCGCGAGGCGTGGAACGCCGGCGACTTGTCGCGCTTCCATGGATGGAACAAGCGTGGCGCCGCGAACGCGTTTTCTGCAGGACAGAAAGAGTAACCATTGCTGCCAGCGATAAGACCTGCCCTTCGGGCAGGCGGTTTTCTTGAGGCGAACGCAATACTAGGACGTTGAACGGAGGAATCATGAGCACTGCAACCGGCACCTCTCCCATCCTGCCCGAACCGAAACTTGCCGGACAAACGCTCGTGGTGATCGGCGGCAGCGCCGGCATCGGACTCGAAACCGCCCGACTAGCGCGTGCTGAGGGAGCCAAGCTGATTCTAGCGGCGCGCAACCCGGAACGCCTCGAACAGGTCTCACGCGAACTCGGCACTCTTAGCGCTGCGGCGTTCGACGCCACAAACTTCGATCAACTCAAGAGATTCTTCGACGAGCTTCCAGCACCGATCGACCACGTGATGGTCACCGGCCCAGGTCCCTACTATGCACCGCTGGCAGAACTCGATATCAAAAAGGCGCGGCAAGATGTCGAAGCCCATCTCCTGCTGCCGTTGCAGGTCGCTCGCTACGCCGCAAAGAAGGTTCGCCCCGGAGGCACGCTGCTCTTTATGGGCGGTACCGGTGGCCGCCGTACGGCGCCAGGACTCGCCCTCGTTTCGGCCATCACCGCCGCGCTTCCGGCCTTGACCAAGAACCTCGCACTCGAACTAGCCCCGGTCCGCGTCAACCTCATCGCCGCCGGCTTCGTAGATACTCCGCTTTCAGCATCCCTGCTCGGCGATCAGTTAGACGCTCGGCGCGCACAACTCCGCGCGACGCTCCCGATCCGCCGCGTAGTTGGCCCCGCAGACATCGCCGCTCTGGCGGTCCACCTCATGACCAACACTGCGCTAACCGGCGCAACCTACGACATAGACGGTGGCCAGCAGCTCGTGGACGGGTAAGCCCCACCAAAATTAATGCGTCAATCAGGCGCCTGACTAGCATTTTCCACAGGTTCTCTAAGTGTTTACCGATTATTTATGCACAATTTCATTGACGCCGAATCTCGGAACATCTATCTTCCGCGTTGGATTGAACCGGGAATGTCGGACGGTTTCCAGTTCAGCTTGAGATCAACGCTCTGCCGTCGAATCTCATCGACCCGTAATAGCGCCCGCGTGGGTTTTTGTGTTTTTGAGCCTTCCACGAATCGCAGCCGCCTTGCATATTACCACTGAGTTCTCGCCGTTGGAGAGCCGCTTGGATTTAACGGTCGTGTTGCTGGTCTTCCCAGCTAATGTTTTTTGCAGCTACTAATTAACGTTGTGCAGACGGCGCCGCAAGGCGGTTATTCACGCGGCGGTGGCAGAGGCGAAGCAGCCGGTCTCGAGAAATCGTCAAGGGTAATCAACCCACTTTTCGAGACTAACGAATGCAAAGGAGAATCCAATGACAGCTGCAAACGCGCCTACGAAATCCCCACAGATTCGTATCGCCCGGCGGTCGCCCGCCTATTGGCGTGTCACCATCGACAACCCGCCGATCAACGTGATGGGCCCGGAAATGGTCAAGCAGTTTCAGGAAGTCATCAAAGTCCTCGAGGCCGACGAGCAGGTCAGGGTCGTGGTTTTCGACAGCGCGGTCAACGACTACTTCCTCAATCACTCCGACTTCGAGGCCAAGCTTGAGGACTTGACCTCACTGCCGACGGGGCCCACAGGCTTGCCGCCGTGGCCGGACTTTCTCGTGCGTCTGACCCGCTTGCCAGTCGCCTCCATCGCCCTCATCCGCGGCCGCGCGACCGGAAACGGCAGCGAGATCCTGCTGGCCTGCGACATGACTTTTGCCAGCCGCGAGAAGACCATCATCTCGCAATGGGAGGTGGGTGTGGGCATGGTCGCCGGCGGCGGCCCCATGGCTCGGCTTCCCAGACTCATCGGCCGAAACCGCGCCCTCGAGGTGCTCTTGAGCTCGGAAGACTTCACAGCAGAGCAAGCCGAAGCCTACGGCTACATCAATCGTGCCCTGCCCGACGCCGATCTCGATGCGTTCGTAGAGGCGCTCGCGACCCGGATCGCCAAGTTCGACAAATGGGCAATCGCCCAGACCAAGCGCCTCGTCAACACCAGCCTGCCGCCGGACGTCGAGCTCGGCGCCGGGTGGGATGCGTGCATCGCTTCGCTCGGTCGACCTGCCGCCCAGGATGGCATCAAAGCGTTGATGGCGCGCGGCTTCCACAAGCCGGGCGATGTCGAAAATCGGCTCGGATACTACCTGGGCCAAATCGCGCCCTAGGGTCGGCGCCCGGGGCGATTCTCAACTCCGGGAGGTTGAGGATGAGAGGCGTTCGAAGCCAACCTTGACGGACTCAACGGACTTCGACAGCCTCTGTGATGCGAGAAGTGAATCTTATTCACACTCGAGAGGCCCTGCGTCCCGGATGTTTCGAAGATCAGTGGCGATGTTTTAGATTTCTTGCACGGAGGAGGTTTGAATGTCTCAGAAAGCCAGCGCCGCAAAGCGTGCTCAGCAAGACGAAGTCCGGCCTCACCAACTCGGGCAGGAGGTTTTCAAAACCATCTTGTCCGAAGATGTCGATTGGAGACCGTTCCCGGCATTCCCACCTTCCGTCCGGCTGGCCGTCGTCGTGGGTCAGCCCTCGGAGCCCGGCCCCTACACAATCAGGGTCAAAGTGCCCCACGGCGTGAAGTTGATGCCTCACAAGCACCCGGAGGATCGAGTCTATACCGTGATTTCCGGCATCTTTTATATCGGACTGGGTGATGAATTCGACTCAAGTAAGCTCGAAGCCTATCCGCCCGGCGCCGTGATCGTTCTCCCGGGCAACACGCCCCATTTCCACTGGGCGAAATCCGGCGAGTACGTCTCGCAAGTATCGGCGATCGGGCCACTCGGACTGGAATACCTTAGCGCGAAAGACGATCCGCGAAACAACAACTCGTAGCAGGAGTCCCAACAGCTTTTTGCAGGCCCAAAAGAACCGGTTTTCTGCCCTCAAGAAAGGCGGATGGGCAACCCGGAAAAACCAGAGAATGTCACAGCGCGGCGACAGGAGCGAGGACAATGGCGACGACAAGACAGGACGCGGTGCCGACCCTCATGAAGGCGGTTCGCATCTCGCAGTTCGGCGGCTCCGAACAACTCAAATACGAGGAAGCACCGCTGCCGCAGATCGGCCCCGGTCAAGTACTCGTTAAAGTGCGCTACGCCAGCGTGAATCCCGTGGACTGGAAAATCCGCGAAGGCTACAGGGAGCAAGTCAGCCCAGCGAACTTTCCGCTGACGCTCGGGCAGGACTTCGCGGGAGAGATCGTGACGGGTGGTGGCGACTCGCGCCGTTTCCGGACGGGCGAGCGAGTATTCGGGTTCGGCGAAGGGACGTACGCGGAGTACGCGGCGGCGGCGATTACTTATATCGCGGCGATTCCGGAGAAAATCGGATTCGCGGTGGCCGCGGCGCTGCCAACGTCGGGACTGACGGCCCTGCAAGCAATTCGCGACTATGTGCAGCCGAAGCCCGGAACCCGGATTCTGATCCAAGGCGCGGCCGGCGGCGTAGGCTCGTTCGCAACCCAGATCGCCAAACTCTGGGGCGCTCAGGTGATCGGCACCGCATCGGGCGAAGACGTCGTGTACCTGCGCTCGCTGGGTCATGTGCAGGTAGTGGACTACAAGCAGGAGCGCTTTGAAACCGTGGGGCTGGTAGACGCAGTGCTGGACCTGATCGGCGGCGAGACGGCCACGCGCTCGTTCGCCATAGTGAAGAAGGGCGGCGTGATGGTTTCGACGGTGGGAGCGGCGAACGCGGAGTTGGCAGCGCGGGCGGGGATTCGCGCCGTGAACATGGTGTCGAAAGGAAGCGCGGCGGATCTATCGGAGGTAGCCTCCTTCGTGGAACGCGGCGACGTGAAGCCACGGATGGGCGAGGTATTTCCGCTGGAGCAGGTGCGCGACGCACAGGACGCGAGCCAGCAAGGCCGGGCCAAGGGGAAAATCCTGCTAAAGGTCGCGTAAGCACGGAAGCAGCGCGACTCGACGAGTCGCACACTCCGATTCCGTTAAAGCATTTGGTTTCTTCTCAAATTGAAGGCCCAGGATGAACGATCGACAAGAGAAAGAGCGGGATTCCGGAGCGCGAGATCAAGAGATCCGCGCGGCACTGGATCAGCATTGGGCGGCCTCCGATGCGAACGATTTTAAAACGGAGCATCTCATCTATCTCGAGGACGCGGTGCTGGAATACCCGCAGTCAGGCGAACGAACCCGCGGTCGAAGCAACATCCAGAACCAACGCGCCAGTCAGCCGAGCAAAAAGCGGTTCTCTATCCGGCGAATCATTGGCAGCGGCGATCTTTGGGTCACCGAATACATCCTCACATATGACGGCAAGCCATCCTGCACCGTGAGCATCATGGAGTTCAGCGGCGTCAAGGTCGCGCGGGAAACACAGTACTTTGCGGATCCATTCCCGGCTCCCGCATTCCGTGCTCAATGGGTCGAACGGATGGACGCATAATCTCGAGGCGCGAGGTTCTCCGCGCAGGAGGGTAGTATCGGAAAGGTCTTAATGGCAGCTTGACATTACTTGCGAACAGAGGACGCGAAAGGAAAATCGGAAATGAAAAAAGTCCAGCGCGGAATCAACCCCGCTTCGAAGCCGAGTGGCGACGGCTGTGTCGAATGCCTAGCGTCACCGAAGAGTTGGTGGTTTCATCTCCGTCGTTGCGCGCAATGTGGGCACATCGGTTGCTGCGACAGCTCTCCGAACCAGCATGCGACCAAGCATGCGGCGGCAACAGGGCATCCGATCATCGCCAGCTTCGAGCCGGGTGAGGATTGGTTCTACGATTACGACACGCGGAAGATGATCAAGAGCGTGGAGTTGCTTCCGCCACATTCGCATCCGAAGGATCAAGCAGTACCCGGACCGGCAGGAAGAGTTCCAGCCAATTGGGAATCGCTGCTGAACTAGCTGGCGTCGATCGATTTTTTATGGATTGGAGCGGGACTCGCGACACCGTATTTGTAATAAGCATCGAATCGAAAGGAGCCGTCAATGAACGCGGTACAAGTCGAACAGAAGAGCTATGAGATGCCCCCCAGCGAGGGGTTCAGCGTCGCGTGTTTTCTCACCGTCGCCGACATGGAGCGATCGGCTCGCTACTATGAAAAAGTATTCGGCGCTCGCATTCTGACCATGGGTGACGGCAACGCACCTCCGTACCTTCAGCTTGCGAATATCTGGATAATTTTGAACGTGGGGGGCGGCCCGACCCCGGATAAGCCGACGGTAACGCTCAGCGTCCCCGACCCGGATCACATCAACAGCTTTATGAATTTCCGCGTCGCGGATATTCAAGCTTGCTATAAATTGTGGAAAAGTCGAGGAGCCGAGTTCCTCACGGAGCCGATCCCCAAGTACGGCGAGATTCGCTGCTACATCCGCGATCCTGACGGTTACATTATCGAGGTCGGACAGAGCACCACGCTCAAGTACGGTTAGCGCTTGGCGCGGACTGGATGCCAACGGTGCGACTCGTCGCCGGGCTTCTGCAATCTTTTCCCTGATCGTTGACTCGCTCCGATATCGAAAGGAGTACGAGGTGGATGGCACGACTGGACTGAAAGAAACCACGCTTAGTGTGAACGTTTTTACCGCCCCGGGAAAGACTATGGTCGGCGAGCGGCCAAAGCCCTTCGGCGAACCGCTCGGCTTTGACCCTATCACGTCGACTTTGATCTTCGGCGAGTACGACGCAGTGCTGGTCGACGCAATGGGGACAGTCGCTGAGGCCGAGGCTCTCGCGGATTGGATTGCTCTGCACAACCGCAACTTGGAGACCATCTATATAACTCACGCCCATTTCGACCATTTCTACGGTCTGAGCATTCTGCTCGACCGTTTCCCGGGCGCTCGGGCGATAGCAACGCCCGAGGCCGTGAACGCGATGCAGATGTCTTTCACTCCCGTAGTGGAACGGTTAGCCCGCCGGCTCTTTCCTGGGCAAGTGGCCACAAAGTTGGTTCCCCCCGAGCCCTATGAGAACGACACGTTTGCTCTCGAGGGCCACGAACTGCGCATCATCAAGCAGGGCCGCACCGATAGTCCCGATTCGACGTCTCTACACGTTCCATCGATCGGCCTGATCGTCGCTGGCGACGTTGTATACAACCAATGCCGCATGTACGTCGGCGACACCACTCCCGAGAGCCGGAAGAATTGGATCTCGGCACTAGACCGGTTAGCGGCGCTGAACCCGGCGATCGTTGTCGCCGGTCACAAGAAGACTGGCGCGCCCGACTCTCCCTCGACGATCCAAGACACCAAGCGTTACCTGCAGGACTTCGATCGGCTGCAGAAAACCGCGAAGTCCGACCAGGAGCTGTTCGATCAGATGACGGAGCTATACCCGCATTGGGTAGCCAATCAGTCGTGGTTGATGTTCGGATTCCCGGCACCATAACCTGCAATCGGCCGCTTTGGCCCCTCCTTGCGCACTTTGGAGGAAGCCGCGGACAATGCGCTAGTTCATATTTAGGAGAACAGAATTCGATTTCAAAAAGGAGAACAACAATGACAGCTAAAGGAAAAGTCTTGGTGCTGGTATCGAGCGGTCGCGGCTTGCCATTGAAAGATGGCAAGGTTTATAAGGGCGCTGGCTACTATCTCAACGAGCTGACGGTTCCGGTTCGCGCCCTGATGAAGGAGGGCTACGAAATCACTTTTGCCAACCCCAAAGGCAACACGCCGCAAGTGGATGTGCATTCAGAGGTCGCCGATTTCTTCGGCGGGGACGCGGCCAAGCTTGAGGACTATATGCTATTCCGCGACGGCCTGACTGGGCTCCGAGATCCAATGCGCATCGCGGATGTCATCGCATCGGGCCTGGATCAATATGACGCAGTTTTCGTCCCCGGCGGTCACGGCCCGATGATCGATCTTCTCGATGATCCTGACGCTGGCACCGTGATGAGGCACTTTCATGAGACATCCAAGCCTACGGCAGTGCTTTGCCATGGCCCGATTTCACTTCTCTCGGCTCTTCCCAATTCTTGGGAGGTGGTCGCTGCGCTGGCGGCGGGCGATGTCGCCGGAGCGCACGCCAAGGCTAAAGGCTGGATCTATGCTGGATATAAGATGACTATCTTTTCGACGGCGGAAGAGCAGCAGCGAGAACCGCAGGAGATTGGCGGCAAGGTGCTGTTCTACCCAGACTTCGCCTTGCGTACGGCGGGCGGCGATGTAAGTGTGCTCGCTCCGTGGTCGAGCTACGTTCTGCAAGATCGCGAGTTGATCTCAGGTCAGAACCCGTTCTCGGACGAAGCGCTTCTGAAACTTCTTCTACCGGCACTCGCCGGGAGAAGAAGTCAGGGAGCTGGCGCATCCTAGGCTGGATTGAGTCTTCGCTATTGACGCAGCCATAACCTACGTCAACCGCTGATGCGAATGTTTCCTCGCACATGGCGGAGGATTGTCCCTGGTTGGAAAGGCGCCGGAAATCGCGATGCCGAAGTATCGCGCGATACCGTGATCCAATTGTCTTCTTGCCTCGTCAGGCTTAGATGCCAGCAGGTAGAAACACGGGAGAACCAGAATCAGAAGGTGAGCACTCTTTATCGGAATTGGAGCCTGATTGCTTCCCTTCGAGGAGGGACAAGCAATGGATTGGAAACGGTTGGTCCAGTTTGCACTGCTGGGTAGCAATGATTTGGAACAATATGCCATCCTGCTGGTACGCGTTTCGATCGGGCTGTTCTTCGCTATCTCCGGGGGAAACAAATTGTTTGTCGCCGGCGGCACGAAACCTGTATACGACACGCTCGTTAAGGCCAAAGTTCCGTTTCCGCGCCAGACGGCTTATTTCGTGGCGGGTGTCGAGTTCGTTGCCGGATCATTGCTGGCCGTGGGGTTTCTTTCGAGCCCAGCCTGCGTGGCTTTATTGATCGATATGATTGTCGCCACCCTGACCAGCGCCGTTTCCACCCTGCCTAAGAGACTTTCGCCTCTTAGCTTGCTCGACGATTTCCTCTACCTTCCGGAAGTCCTCTACGTGCTCTTCTTTATCTGGCTGATCTGCTCCGGTCCGGGAAAGTTCAGTGTCGATTACTGGCTCGCCGGCAAGTTGATTAGCTGATCGGCCGACGACCCAGTAATCGAGCGGGCTTTCGCCCTACCTAAAGGGCAGAGCGCTCCGCGGGGTGATTGATTTCGGGGGCGCGCGCCGTTCAGCGCTTCTGGTGCGGGTGCAAGTTGTAGTCTTTCGCCTTCACGGATCGATACCGGCCGAACGCGCAGCGCCGTACGATCTGCTCCGGTTTGTAGCTCTTCTTCGGCATGTCCAGCTCTCCTTTGGAGTGATTTTCTCTCACTCTCGCAGGACTGAATCAATCCTGTCAGGTTAAAAGGACGTGCGGTTATCCAACCCGACACCGGATTGCTTCGTGTGTTGTCTTGCACAGTCCCGGACCGCCAAGCCGCCTGAAACTATCACAAGCCCAGCAACCAGTTGGATTCGGTTAGCTGTAAACATGCTCTGGGTTACGCGGAATATCTCCGTCCATACCAATGTGCTTTCTTATGCTTTCAGTTCCTACAGCGCTTGTCGGTTCGTACAACCCTCGACTCGTAGCTCTGTCTGTTGTGATCGCCGTTTTTGCATCTTATGCAGCTCTCGATTTGGCAGGTCGAGTGACAGCGGCCCGAGGCCGTGTTCGATTGATTTGGTTGATGGGCGGAGCCTCCGCGATGGGGCTCGGCATCTGGTCCATGCACTACGTTGGGATGCTGGCGTTTAGTTTGCCCATACCGGTGCTCTATAACTGGCCTACGGTCGTTTTATCACTCTTGGTGGCGATGTTGGCTTCCGCCGTGGCCTTGTATGTCGTCAGTCGAGAAACCATGGGCGCATGGAGGGCGGTGGTAGGAAGCATCCTTATGGGAGTTGGCATTGCCGCGATGCACTACATCGGCATGGATGCCATGCGTTTGGCTGCGATTTGCCGCTTTGACACTGCCGTTGTGGCTCTGTCAATTGTGCTTGCGATCGTCATTTCGTTTGTAGCTCTTTGGCTCGCGTTCCATGCCAGGGTGGAGAGAAGAGGAGGTGGCTGGCGTAAAATTGCCAGCTCTCTCGTCATGGGGGCTGCCATTCCGATGATGCACTACACGGGGATGGCTGCGGCCAGTTTCGTGCCGACGGGTGAAGTCCCAAATTTATCGCATGCGGTGAACGTTTCAATACTGGGTATGACAGGCATCGTCATGATGACGCTGCTGGTGCTCGGGATAGCAGTGCTGGCGTCCGTGTTTGATCGGCGGTACTCGGCCCAGAAGGACTTCAGCAAAAGCATCGTCGAAGGGCTACCAGGTATTTTCTACCTCATCAACGAACGCGGACAATTGGTGAGCTGGAACCAGTCTTTCAGAGATTTGTCTGGCTACTCTGCTGAAGAACTCTCAAGTATGTCCGTTCTTGATCTCTTCAAAGAACCGGATAAAAGCTTAATCGCCGAGCGAATGCAGAAGGTCTTTTCAACGGGTGAGGCCGTAGCCGAAGCTTCATTCGTCGCCAAGGATCAGACCGCGACTCCGTACCTGTTTTCCGGAAGACGGCTTGTTTTCGAAGGCAAACCCTGCTTGGTGGGCCTGGGGATCGACGTCACCGAACGCAAGAGCGTAGAGGCATCCCTCCGAACCAGTGAAGAGCAGTTCCGGCAGTTGGCCGACAGCATCAGCGAGGTCTTCTTTGTCACGACGCCGGAACCGCTCCGAGTAGCGTACCTCAGCCCGGCTTACGAAGAGATTTGGGGGAGACCACGCCAGGAGGTGTATGACCGGGCAGCCGCGTGGATTGAGTCTGTCCATCCGGACGAACGCGGAAGAGTCGGTAGTTACTTTGGGCGGCTAATGCAAGGTATTCAATCAGAGATGTCATACCGCATAGTACGTCCGGATGGCTCGCTTCGCTGGATTCACTCTCGCGGTTTTCCAGTGCATGACCCGCAAGGCAAGTTGGTTCGAGTCGTCGGGATCGCGGAAGACGTTACAGAGCGACAGCGAGCCGAGGCCGACCTGAAGAAAGCCAAGGAAAACGCCGAAGCGGCAAATCGCGCAAAGAGTGAATTCCTGGCCAACATGAGCCACGAAATCCGGACGCCAATGAATGGCATTATTGGCATGACCGATCTGGTGCTGGAGACTGAGCTGAATTCCGAACAGGTCGAATACCTCAGTATGGTCAAGGGATCTGCGGAAGCGCTGTTGACCCTCCTTAATGACATTCTGGATTTTTCCAAAATTGAAGCGGGCAAGTTAGAGTTGGAATATCTGAGCTTTGACTTGCGGAAGAGTTTGGGAGAAGTGGTTAAAACACTTGCGATAAGGGCCCAGCAGAAGGGCCTAGAGTTGATTTTTGATGTGGCTTCGGAAGTGCCAACGTACGTCGTCGGCGATCCCGCCCGGATCCGCCAAGTCCTAGTGAATCTGGTCGGTAACTCGATCAAGTTCACTGAAAGAGGCGAAATAGAGATCAAAGTACAGACGGATGCACAAACGGCTGAGGGAGCAGTTCTACGCGTCAGCGTCCGGGATACCGGTATCGGAATCCCTGCGGACAAACAGCAAAAGATTTTCGAAGCGTTCTCCCAGGCAGATTCTTCGACCACACGCAAATACGGCGGCACCGGGCTGGGTCTGACAATCGTGGGTCAACTCGTAGGTCTGATGGGCGGGAAACTTTGGGTCGAGAGTGAAACCGGAAAGGGCTCAACTTTTTATTTCACCGTCCAAGTTGGCTCCGGAGTCGCCGCGTTGCCAACTGAATCGCCAGCTATTTCAGTAACCAGCGGCGATCACGACGCATGACTTAGCATGAATTTCTAACATGATCGAATCGCTTTGCTTCAAGGGGCCTTCGGCAGCGACAGCGACGATTGGCCAAATACATACTTCCAGCCTGCGGCCGTGCGCACGTAGGTGTCGCTGAACCAGAACGTGTGATCGAATGGCTTTCCGCCGTCTATGCCTTTTTCCCAAAGCTTAACTGTGACTATGGCTGTATCGCCCCAAACGCGCACTGTTTTTTCCAGTTCGTCATTATGTTCGTACGGAGGATTTCCGCTGCGGGCATCCGCAAGCAGATCCGCTTTGGTGTGAGTCTTGCCGGAACCCGTCACCAGGACGAAATCGTCCGCCAGGATGCGATCCATTGTGGCCGCGTCGTTCTTTTTCACCGCCGCTTGGTACTCCGCGTCGAGTGCCGCGACGGCCTTCTTGTCATCGTCACCAGAGGCGTTCGCAGCGATCGCAGCATTCACAGCAATCGCAGAGAATATGCCAGCCGCTATGCACCACACAAGCAACTGCCGCCGGGGAAAACACTTACGTCTCCACCCAGGAACTTTAAGTGCCGATGGCTTCGTCTGCACTTGAATCTCCTTCTTGAATTCGAGAAACGGCGACGAGTCTACACCCAAAGAGCGTACGAAAAAATACTGGCAGACGAAGATCGCAGCTTGCATTCAATTGTGCGTGACTCTTGAATGACCCTTGCCACCGGAAAACTAAGATCACTGGACGGTGATGCTGACTGTCGCGGTGGTTCGTCCGAAGGCATTCGTGGCGTAGAGAGTGTAGGTCGTAGTTGTTAACGGCGTCACTGTAACGCTTGTGCCGCGCACAGCGCCAACGTCGGGCGAGACGATCAAATACGACGCGGAAGTCGTACTCCAATTCAGCGTCACCGGCGTTCCGGCGGAAACGGTTGTCGAGCTCGCCGTGAAGCTATTGATCGTGGGCGCGGCGCCCTGCGGCACGTTCGATGCCGTATAGATCGTGGCCATCTGCACGACTTCGAAATCCGATGCTGTCACGCCTTCGAGAAGATGCAGGTCATCGTTGTCCCAGCGATCATCCGGCGCGCCGCTGATGTACATCGAGCTGCCGTTATCGGCCATGATCATGCCGTACTTTTTCAGCGCCGTCAGAATCACCTGATTGGCCGGCGAGAAGCCGCTTATGTCGAAGCTGGCCTGCAGACGCATCCTCATGCCCATCGGCGCGGCATTCGCGTTCGTTGAATTGGCCGCCCAGTGCGTCGCGGGCAGCACGAACGCCGCCTGGCTATCCGCCAGCGTGAAGCGAATCGCATGCTGAATCGCGCCGGCCGCCACTTCGTCGTAACGCACGAGACCCGGGAAAATCGAAAGCCCTGCGGCATCGGCGGACGTCCACGTGTACGGCCGCTGCTCGTCGTTCAACAAATCCCACACTGCTGTTGAAGCGGCATTCCAGCTTCCGTCACTATTCGGGTAGCTGCTATAGAGTTCGTACAGCCAGCAATTCGAGTTGTCGAGCACCAGCACGTGGCGGTCGCCGCTCCCCGGATTCGGATAGCCCTCGATCGGCGCATCGGACGGAACCGGCATCGGCCCTGGATCGCTTTCATCGCCGTAAGCCGTGAAATCGATGGGAACGAATGCCTGCCCGCTGCCGACAACGACGTACGGAATCCCGATGGAACTCCCGTTATATTCGCCCGAACCAAAATCCGGATGCAGAACGATGCTCGGTCCGATGAAATTTATGATGGCGCTCGAATTCGGATCGACCTGCGCGCCGGAAATATCGGTATTCCATGCGTTGTCGGCCGGGAATGGAATGAAGCCGTTCAAGCTCGCGCCCTGGCCGAGACCGATTGTGCTGCACGCGCTTGTATTACTCGTCGAATCGACCTGCAAGTTCACGCTATTCGAACCGGCGCTGCCGGGATCAGGATTCACAACGCTGACCGCGAAAGTTCCCGCAGACGTTGCCGTGCCTGTCGCCGTCAATTGCGTCGCCGAGACGAACGATGTGGCGAGCGCCGATCCCGCCAGCATTACCTGCGCGCCCGAGACGAAATTCGCGCCGCTGACGGCGATCGAAAATGCGCCGGTGTTGATAGACGATGGCTGAATGCTGGCGATCGATGGAACCGGGTTGAGAACATCCACAGTGACGGTGCTGCTAAGCGATGAATCGCCGGTGCTCGCCGCTTGAATGGTTACGGAGTTTGGATTCGGAACGCTTGCCGGCGCGGAGTAGAGACCAGCGGCGTTGATCGTGCCTGTCGCAGCAGCGCCGCCCGCAATTCCATTCACCGACCAGGTGACGTTATTATTCGACGCTCCCGTCACCGTCGCGGTGAATTGCTGCGTCCCGCCGGCGCGCACATCTGCGCCTTGCGGAGCGATCGCAACTCCGGAACTCGAGCCGCCCGAACCGCCGCCTGAACCTCCACCCGATCCACCAGAAGACCCGCTTTTGCCGCCACCGACCGAGCCGCAGGCGACGAGAATTGCGCAGAGCGCGGCACACAACATCAAAAGCGCTCGCTGGATTATTTTCTGCGCCCGGCTGTCGGTTGGGTAGTTTTGCATCTATGGCTCAGCCGTCGCAGGTTCGCCGCGTTCTTTGCCGATGCACTAAACGAGGCGGATTGCGAGGGAGCCAGATTATGAGCGATGCAGAGACCTGCCTCTACTGGACGGATGGCCTGTATCGGTACAGTGCGCGGCAGCCTGTACGCCCGAGAAGAAAAGCAAGCCAGGATGAAGATCGCGGAGAAAAGGACTGTTGCCTGTCTGAATTAGCGCAGGCCGGCAAGCCAGGTGATGATCGCGCTCTCGAGCGCGATGCGATGGTCAGAGTAGCTGTGATCGGTAGCGAAGTGCATCTCCGTGACCTTATGCCCTCCCTTTGCCTCGATGGCGTGCACAAGCGCATCGGTAGTAGGCGCGAGCCCGTCGTCGGAAGTCAGAGCGAGTAGAGGCGTGTCGATCAACCCCGCCGCAGCGTTTTCAAAGCGAAATTCCTTTGCGAGTGTTTTCACGTCGCTGGCCATGCTCTCGGCAGTGACGCCCGATAGGGCTTCCATATTGTCCGCCATTAAAGCCAGAAGACGGTCCTGCGGCGCATTGCCTTCGCCACCCATATCTGCCGCCGAGATGATGATCGCGCCGATCAGCCCACGATCGTGTGCCGCCGTATTCACCGCCACCCAGCCGCCCATGCTGTGGCCGGCGATGGCGATGCGTTTCGTGTCAATGCTGAGCCTCGCGGAGTTCGCGGGGTCACGAAGATAAGCGAGGACCGCGCCGGCATCCTCGAGATTCTGCGCGAAGCGAAACACGCCGGGGCTTCCCCACGAGCCGCGATAGTTGAAAGTTGCCGCGTTCCACCCCGCGCGGCGCACCGCCTGCGCAAGATCCAGATTCTTCTCGTTCCCCGGCAAGCCGTGACAAATGACCAGTGTGGGGTGCGGCCCGGCGCCCGCCGGTTGGTACACGAGACCATTGATCAGCAGACCATGCGACGGAATATGCAGCACGGTCATCGCGGCTGGATGCGCGGCGTCAGCGGGAGGGTCGGTGTAAATCGCCGCGGGAACTGACTGCGCAGAAGCCGCTCGCGACGCAATCAAAAGAATTGCGAATACGGCGACCAGCTTTAATCGCGCGGAAGTGCTCCGCGCCGGGATGTGATGGAGTTTCAAAATATTCGGTAAAATTAAAATTGTTCTGCCCGGCAATGGAAATTCGCGGTTGAGACTTGGACGCGGCACCCGCCGGCAATCATTACGACGGAAGTGAGCCAGCGGTCAAGAAAAAATTGGGCGAGGGCAAGCAGAGACACGAGACCAGCGTATTGCGTTCGAATGAACCCCGCCTTGTATCGGACGCCCGAAGCTTGGAGAGAAACGGATTCTCTCCCGGCACCTACATCGCTTTCATCTTCATGTAGCGGACCAGGTCGGGGAGCTCCACGAGAAATACGATGATGATAAAAAGAGCGATGATCCCGCCGATTACCAAATCCACGAGCCCAAACATTTGCATCGTCATTTCTCCCCTCCCCGGAGTTCCTCGTTAGGGCGACCCGGCGCACAAGGCCGGGCCGCCACCGAGCATCACATTCGAAGACGGCTGCCACTATACAACGATTATTGCAATCTGCACGCCAGGATAGTTCGGATCGCACAGGTAATAGCTGCCGTCGATAAAGATTATGTAGTACTCGTCGGTGTATGCCCAACCTCCGGGCCATGCATCGACAAGTTCAAAGTTATAGCCGCCGTACGCGAATCGCCGCGCACCATTACCTCCAGAGAAGTGAACACCGTGAAAGCGATGCTCCTGGCCAAATTTGGCTTGGTAACGGTCATCGGGGATCTGCTTGCCTCGGTTTACCTTTCCTTGAGCTGGAGCCTGAGCTTGTTTCTCCTGCTTCGCAGGCTTCGCTTCCGGCTGCGGCCTGGGTTCGGGTTGAGTCTTGGGCCGCGCATCCGGCTCGGGTTTCGGCTCGGGTTCAGGTTTCGGTTTCGCGTCTGGTTGAGGCTTCGGCTCGTCTTGAGGAGGTTTCGCATCTTGTGGCGGTTTGGCGTCCTGCGGCGGCCTCGCGTCCGGTTCGTGTGGCGCCGGTTTGTCGTCCTGCGCCCGGACGTAAAGTGAACCCGCGCTACCCATGAACACGAGCAGCGCCGCGGCACCAAGAATCTTATGCATTTTCATCGTGTGTTATCTCCGTTCCTGACTCGCGGGGAAGCGTGCGCGGGTCTGAGGCATTCAATAAAACACGATTCCCCTCAAGAGCAAATGCGCGGAAGCCCTTATGCATGAGTGGCAAAACACTGTATGAGGCAAGCTCGAGCTTTTGAACGGTCGTCCCCTAAGGCAGCGAAGGTAAAGTGGGAAGTTCGGAAGTGCCTTCTATCACTCACGAATTAGTGGAGAAATAGGTTTTGTGTTCGAGGCAGCGGCCCCGAGTCCGCTTTTCGGACGAAGCGCAGCGCTTCAACATCGCGCGCCTCGCGGTAAAGTTCAGGAAACTCATAAAGCGCCATTTCAGTCCTGTGCTCCACTAACATGGCGAGAAGTTCTAGGGTTTTCGCAGTATGGAGGATTGGAGCGCTACAGCGTACAAACGCGATGAGCCAATGGAGCGCTTCGCGCTTCAAGCTCTCAGTCGAAACAACCAGTCAGTTTCGAGGAGGAAATATGTTGCGTTGGGCGCTCGCGTTCTTCGTGGTCGCGATCATAGCAGCGGTTTTTGGTTTTGCCGGCATCGCGGTTGCCGCGGCCGGAATCGCGAAGCTTCTTTTCTACCTGTTCTTGATTCTGTTTCTTATCGCGCTCGTCGGCGGCCTGGTTCGCCGCGCTTGAATGCATTATCCAGTCTTTGAAGCTGGCTTGCTCCGCGACGCTGGCACACCGGCGTTGGCTGCAGCGAGAATCGCCGGCAGACTCCGGCGATATGGCGGTATGAACGGCGAAGCAGAGTTCTAGAAACCTGAGGAGGGTTCATGCGGCCTGCATCTCTGATCGCAATCGTGCTGTTTATCATAGGGATCATTTCGCTCGGTTACCAGGGGATCACCTACACGACGCAGAAGAAAGTCGTGGACATTGGGCCGATCCAAGCTACAAAGCAAGAGCACAAGACGATTCCATTGCCTCCAATTATCGGCGTGATCGCGCTCGTTGGAGGAGCCGTCTTGCTCGTGGGAGATCGGCGATCGTCGTGACTGCGGACCCCCGAATTGAATCTTCGATGCGCGACACAGAATCAAATTCGGCTCCAGCATCTGTTCCCGCGCAACCGACTCCTGAAAATCCTTGGATTTCGCACGAAACAACAACGAATCCAGCCCCAGTGACTGAAGAGCAACCGCAGACGACGCCCGAAACGCCGGAAACGCCAAGCCAGCCGGAATCGAGCGGGCAATAGGCAGCAATTGCCGAAGACGCCGAACAACATCGCGCATGATCCGTCTAAGGATCGTCGAGCTGGATGGCCAAACGGGATAGCCGAGCGCTCGAACGAATCTTGCTCGGTGAAAACAAGAGCGTCAGCGCGCCGGCAATGAGGTGATATCAGTTGTTTACGCTACTGAGGCCTGGCTCGCATACCCCATGCCAGCCAGAACGCCTCTCATGTAAGCAAAGCTGCTGATAACTCCCGGCATCGGATCGTCGGGATGAATCTCGTATTCCAAATCGACGAAGCCGTCGTACTTTATCGCGATCAGCGCTTCGAACATTCCGCGCACCGGCATGATTCCGTCACCCACCCCGACCTGGCTTTCTTTGCTCTGGAAGTTCGTGAGGTCCTTCATGTGCACGTTGAACACCCGCGGCCCTGCTTCGCGGATCGCCTGAACTACATCGGTCCCGGCGCGAGCCGCGTGCCCCACATCAATGCAGCAGCCGATGCGCGGATCCATGTCCTTTACCGCCCGCAACACGTCGAGCGGCGACGGCCATAACTTATCTTCCGGGCCGTGATTGTGGATCGCGATGCGAATGTCGTATTCCTTGACGAACTTTTCAATTCGCGGCAGCGTTGTTATCGCCGGGTCGCCGGCGACAATCACCCCAATTCCCGCTCGTTTGCAATATTCGAACTTGCTTCGAATGTCGTCATCTTCGTCTTTCGCGAAATAAATAGCTCCGGCAGCGTGGAGCTTGATTCCCGCCGCGGCATAGTCCGCGAGCGCAGCCGCCTCCGCCTGCGGATCCATTGGAAGATGATCTTTCGCGTCCTTGGCGTTTAGCGCGAACACGTTGAGCTGCCTCATGAAGCTAATCAATTGCGCGCGGCTGAAATTTCGGAAAGTGTAGCTGGCCAAACCTAAACGAATTGGCGACGCTTCATCCGCTGATGCCCGTGCCTGTGTCAGCGCGAAAACGTCGCTCGCAGCAGCGAACGCCGCCGGAGCGATTGCCACGGAGCGAACAAAATCGCGACGCAAAAAACTATTTTTCATAAGCGGCCGCTCACTAAACTCCGGGCCCTGCTCATTCTAAACGTGCGGCGCCCAGCCCTTCTCATATTCGCGTCCCCACATCTTCATCGCCTCCGCGTCGCCCTCGATCCGGCCATCCTTCGTGTCGAGATGCAGTTCCCTGCTCACTTCCCACGCGATATTCGAAAGCTGCAGCATGGTAACCGCGATATTGCCGTCGGAAACGGGAGCATTTAGCTTCTCACCGCTGCGTATCCCCGCGATAAAATTAGCGAAGTGCGCGTCCGTCATCGAATCGCGGCCGATGAGATCCGCGGATGCAGATGAAGTCGAGCTGGCAGCCTTGAACTCGCTCGTCTTATTCCCCTTGAGGTCGTAAATCTCGTAGCCACCGCGATCGACAAGCACCGTCCCATCGGTCCCCATAATCGCCGAACCGCGATCGCGGCCGTAATATTTCATTCCCTCGCAGCTCTTCCCTTCCCACGTGATCATTCTGTCTTCGTAATCGAAGCTCGTCACCAGCGTGTCATAAAATTGCCAATCGTCCTTGAATTGGTATCGCCCGCCCGATGAGGTGACCTTCGCAGGATAGTCAACGCCAAGCGCCCAGCGGCAGACATCCACCTCGTGCGTGCCATTATTCAACGTTTCGCCCGTGCCCCACGTTCTGAACCAGTGCCAATTATAGGGATGCACATTGTCGCGATAGGCTTGCCGCGGCGCTGGCCCTTGCCACAAATCCCAATCAAGCTGCGCCGGCACCGGCACTTCTTTGCCCGTGCCAATAGATTTCCTAACGTTGCTATACCATGCCTTCGCAAAATAGGGTTTGCCGATAATCCCATCGTGAATTTTTTGAACGATCTCGATCGTGTGCGGCGAAGAACGCTGCTGCGTGCCCATCTGCACGAGCTTTCCATACTTCTGCTGCGCCTGCACCAACATCACTCCCTCAGCGGGATTATGGCTGCACGGCTTCTCCACATAGACGTGTTTGCCCGCTTGCAATCCGGCAATCGCCATCGGCGCATGCCAATGGTCGGGCGTGGCAATCGTGATGGCGTCCACATCCTTCAGCTCGAGAATGCTGCGAAAGTCTTTGCCGGTCGCAGGCGCCTCGCCCATCTCCTGCTGCGTGCTGGCGGCGAATTTCAGAAGAATATTGGCATCCACATCGCAGACGTGCGAGATGCGCGCGGCGCTGCGGTTCGCCTTGAGCGCCGAAAGATGAGCGTAAGCGCGGCCGTTCAGCCCGATAACAGCAAAGTTGAGCCGATCGTTCGCACCGAGAATTTGCCTGTAGCTCTTTGCCGTGGCATTCACCAACACCGTCGCCGCGCCCACCGCAAGTGAATCGAGGAACTCACGCCGCGTGATCATATTTTTCCTTTAGGCGGCCCGGCGCTCTAGTAGCGCCACGAACGCCCTACAAAATCGAACGCAGAAGCGCCACAGTTGTCATCCCGAACGAAGCGAGGGATCTGTAGTTCCTTCGGCGCCAACAAGCGTCTCCACCCTCTAACTTTTATTTGAGCGCTCAGTAACATCAGCCTCTAAAATCAGCAGGAGATTCCAGCCTTCGCGAGCGTCTTCTTCAGTCCGTCCATGCTCACACGCGTCGATGCTTCAGGCGTACCCGCCCCCCGCCAGTGAGTTTCGAGGCTCAGCGCGAAATGGTAGCCGTCGCGCTGCAACGCCTGCAATTGCCCAACCCAATCGACAATGCCGCCGCCTACCGGAGCCCAATCGTATTTTTTATCGGGCTTGCGCACCACGTCCTTGCAGTGGCAATGCCCGATGCGTGCTTTGGGCAGCAAATCGTAGCCCGCGGGATAAGGAGTGCTTCCAATTGCCGCGGCGTTTCCGGGATCCCAGTTCAACATGAAATTTTTATTGGGAATCGCTTTCAGCACGGCAGCAGATTCTTCGCCCGTCGCCGTGTTGCAGGACATCTCGTTTTCGAGCAGCAGAATGATATTGTCTTTAGCGCAACGCTCCGCGGCCTCCTGCAATTTGGCATTGATCTCCGAACGATACGGCTTCTGATCTTCCAGACGCCAGAAATCGAAGCACCGAATCCTGTCCGTAGCAAAAAACTTGGCAAGCCAGATACATCGCTGGAGCAACTTGTCCTGTCCGCTTGAATCCACGTCGGAATGAAACTGATCGCGGCTTTCGCTCTGTGACGATCGCGGCGCGCCCGGCCAGTCGGTCTTAAACAGTGGGCTCGCGATATCCGTCACCTGAAGTTTGTGGTCCCCCAGAATCTTCCGCGCATCCTCCAGTTCTTTCTCGTTGAGTTCGGTCACGTTCTTGTTCCACATCGTGCGCAGCTCAATCCAATGCAGCCCGAAATCGCCGGACACGATCTGGCACGCCTTCTCGAAATCCTGCGTGATCTCATCATTGATCACCGCCAGCCTGAACGGGCACGTGTCCGCGTCTGCTGCTGCCGCGCGCGACGCTTTCACTGAGTTCACTATCGAAGAGTTTGATGACGAGCATGCTGCGGCTTTCCTGGCCAGGGGTGGCATCGCCGCTTCAAGCGCTGCCAATCCCAGGCCCGCAAGCACCTTGCGACGTGTGTACACCATGCTTATTACCTCCAGCTAACCGCGCGATTCGGCGGCGCGGCCCTCGATCCCGCGTCTTTTATAGACCGGCAATCGTCCCTCACGCCAATAAATTTGTTCTGACAGTGGCTGCGCGCTCGCACGAAGACCGGACCAACAAATAGGAGTTGCCAATCTCTGAGGGCGTTATTGAGTATTTGAAATAACGGGATTGGCGATGTTCACTGCTGCGGGCTGCGTTTCAGCGGCCTGCCAATCGCGAGCAGGAAGATGGCGCTCTTCCCTTCCGCGTGCGGCGAAAAGAATTGAATCACATCATCGTCGAAAAACGTCAGCCCGGACGCGCCAAGCCGCTGCGTATATGTAGCCAAGTACATTCTGCCGCCGATGGCACCCGCTTCAAGCTGCACTGCACGATAACCGCGATTCCCGTACTGCTCCAGGATGCGTTTCAAATCGGTCAGAAAGAAAATGTCCACGCAGGCGTCCGCCGGCAGTTCCTGCTGCAATCCAAGATAGCCCGCCTCAGCGCGGAATTCGCCTCCTTTCAAAAGTTCCAAACTATTCCGCGCACGATCGAAAAAATAAACGCCAGGCGCAAGCCCCTCCACCGAGTGCGCGATCAGATAAAGATCGTTGAGCTGCGCGCCGGCCGGCTGAAGAAAATCAGCCGGAAGACCTCTCGTCGCGGAGTCGAGAATTGTTGAGAGCTGCGCGAAAGTGATGGAAGCCTTCTTATCGAACCTGCGCGTAGACCCGCGCCGGAGGATTACCTGTTCGATCGAATCCTTGGGTTGTTCTTTATCCTGCAGCGGCTGAAGTCGAACGCCCTCGGCTGACGTAGCAGGAGGTGAGTGCTCTGGTTGTCTCCCGCGCCACTCACGTACTTCCTCTGCAGTCTCAAGCGACGACGCTTCGTGCATCTGAAGCATCGCGGGGTATTCCACTTCACTCCGCGAAAGTGGAATCGTCTCCAAGCCGAGCGCCGGAATTTCCTTCGCGGCAGGCAGCGAGCTCTCGGATGTGCGCCCGATCGGCACAAGGCACAGCGAAACTTCGCGCCGCGCATCTAGATCAAGCAATTGATTCACGTCAGCGTCCACAAAACCAAGCACGATCTCGGCTGGCAGCCCCGACGCCGCAGAAACCGCCAGCATATTCCCCAACTGCATCCCGTTGTCCCAGCCGAAATGCCGGTAAGTCCGCGCCTGATATTTCCACGCATTCCTCCAGTAAGTTCCCGTGCAAATGATTATCGCGGGCGCGTGAGCCACCGCCGGTTCCATCGCCGCCGCTCGCGCCAGATTTCCGCGATAATCTCCTTTCCGCAAAAGCCGCAGCGACACATCACCCGGATTGAAGTGATACACGCCGGCCTCGAGCCCCGGAAGATCGGAAGTCACAACGTACAGCTCGATTTCGTAGAGGGCGCCCGTGCAGGCCGCAGCGCGAAAATAAATCTCCCCATCCGGATACACGCGCTTTCTGGTAATCCCCACCGAAAAAATGAGAATACGCGCCAAATCCTGAAGGCTGGGAATCGCATCGCCCCGCAACAAATCCACAGGCGCCGAAATCGCCGAAAGCGCAGCCACGCCGGTTTGCGATACGTCCTGCGGCAAGGGGATCGGCTCTATCTTCGGATAAATCTTGAAAAGGAGCGGCCGGTTGGCCCAATCCATGAAATGAGGATTCGTGCGAATACTTAAATAAGAATGTTTCGTGCCATCGTGATACTGCCAGGCGGCGTCAATGTCCCGGTTTTTCATCGCTCAATGCGACAGACTATCACCCGCAACGCACGACGGGCCTGACAAATGAATCTCCGTCCGCCCGCAAGCGATTACCCAACATCATTCATTCCCCTGGCAACTTGTCCTCCAGCTCACTCGCCAGCTTATGCACATCCGTCGTTTTGCTAAGCGACTGCACCTCTTGCTTGGACGAGTCCACGTTCACGCCCATGTGCTGGCAAAGTTTCTGCAGCATCTGAAGGATCGTCGTCAACTCCTGCTCGGAAAGCATGCCCACTTGAAGGTCCAGATGCGAGCGCCGCTCGGACTGCCGGGCCATTCGGCCCTGGCTGATGAGCACGAAAACAGTCAAAAACACGCTCTCGAAGGCGACGACAAGCGCCAGAACTCCAAAAGGAAAAGGATCAAACGTTTTGAGCCCCGGAATCACGCCAAGGTTTAGCAGCGTCCAACTGGAAATCAGAATAAATTGCGCCGCCAGGAATCCCATATTGCCGACAAGCCTTGTAATAATATCGCTCACTCGCTCCGAAGCGCTCCGGCGGCCAAGAGCGTCGTGCTCCAACCTTGCGATCGCTTCAATATTGTACTGCGTAGGATTAGCCGCCCGGCTTGGCATTGGATTTTCCACTCGCTATCTCCTCGATACTTATTTTGAAGATGCTCCCACGGCCTCAAGCGCATAAATCGGCACTCTCCAGCGAAGTGTGACAACACTATTGCATTTGCGTCAATCAGGGGAAGGCGGTAGACGCCCGCGGCTAGATTATTGCCATCCGGCGAAACGGGAAATTTCGAGGAGAGTCCTTGACAACGTTCGAGTCTTGGTGTGACCCTTACCGCCTCTCTAGTTAGCGAAGGAGTTTATATGCCAGCCAAATCGAAGTCGAAAAAGAAATCCTCAAACGTCGAGCGCCTCGAAACTGCCGGCGTCCTCGTCTCCGAGCAATTTACCGATGACGACAAGAAAACCGTCGAGAAACTCAGCGAAACCGAAGTGACGGCCCTGATCAAGCTAAGGAAAAAGCGAGGTTCCGCGCCCGAAGGGAAACATCATCTTCGGCCGAATGTTTTTGTGTAACCCGGCGAAACCTGCCCGAGGCAAACCGGCTATGGTGAGGTCATGCTTGGCCGCGAAGGATTGAACGCATGAATTCTCACGATCATAGCAGACGGCTGCGCGCGAAAATCCGGCTGGCCGAGCCGTATCTACTGAAAGTCTCGGATCAATTCTGGACGCATCCGCAGCTCGCGCAGATGTTTCCCGAATTTCTTTTCATGATGCATTCCATCATCCGCAGCAGCGTCTCGCTGATTAACGCCGCTGCGATTTCAGCCCAACGCCGCGCCGATGATCAGGATCCTGTCTCCCAGAATATCGTCAGCTACTACACGACGCACGCCCTCGAGGAGGCGCACCACGACGACTGGCTACTCGAAGATATCGTTGCGATGGGAGCGGATCGCTCCGATGTTCTCGCGCGTCTGCCGTCACCGACGATCGCATCGCTGGTCGGGGCCCAATACTATTGGGCGCTTCACGTCCATCCCGTCTCGCTGTTCGGATATCTCGCCGTGCTGGAAGGAAATCCATCGTCGGTAAAGCAACTTAGCAAAATCCGTACCAAGCACGGGCTTCCGCTGGAAGGAATGCGCACGATGGTCAAGCATGCGCGCCTCGATCCCTATCATCGCGACGAAATCTACGCGCAGCTCGACGAGTTGCCTCTAACCGAAAATCTTTCGGAGCTGGTCGCGCTCAGCGCATTTCACACCATCGAACACATCGCCCAGGCCCTCCAGGAAATCCTCGATTCTCACAGCAACGAGGAAGGAATTGAGGAAGCTATCGAGCAGGCAGTCTAAAGAAATCGCGAAGCCAAAGATTCGATGCAGCGGTCTTACAAATTGTTCGCGCTAGTAAATCGGGATCGCGAAGCGCGCATTGGCGCTAGTGCGATTTGCGGCCGTCCAGCGCTTCAAGCAAGCGCTCCCCCATCGGTGAACCCAAACCCGTGCAAGCATTCCAGCCCGGCCCTGCTCGATAAGCACCGTTCTCCCCGTGCGTAATCGGCCGGAAACTTCCTTTTCCGTTGGATTGTCCTGCCAGCTTATACAGCAGCGAGTTCAGATGCCCCGAGCCCAATCGTGCGCCAGTCGCATGGTTGAGCCGCGCGACAAGCGCCGCCCAAAGCGGAGCCACCGCGCTGGTCCCATAAGAAATGGTATCCACTCCGCCCACCACTATGCGGCAACCCGTGTGAGGATCGGCAACGCCAGCTACATCAGGCACGCCGCGCCCACCAGTTTTTGAACTGGAACGTGGCACCTCAAAATCCTGCTGCCAGAATGGCCGCTCGAACATCCGGCTGACGCCGCCGCCTGTCGCGCCTCGCATCCCATCGAACACGGAATTCCACACCACTTCCGCTTCGATCTCGCTTCCGGAAGCTTTGAGCGTCGTTCCTCCGCAGCCCAAGGCGTTCGGACTGCTCGCCGGAAAATTCACGGAGGGTTTCCCGTCGGGCGAGCCATTGTCGGCACCGGAGTCGCCTGATGAAACGCACACCGTGACGCCCACTGTCGAGAGGTTCTTCAACACATCGTTGATCAAGCCCATGTACTTCGGCGACCAACTCGATTCCTGCTCGCCCCAACTCAGCGAGAGCACGGTTGGCCGGTGTTTCTTGTCGGCGAGTGCGGTGGTGAGCGCGTGGTAAACGCCCTGCTCGCTGCTCGATGCGAAATAAACGACCATCTCAGCCCCGGGAGCAAATGCGCCCACGAGCTCAACGTCCATAGTCGTCTCGATTGTGGAGAGCAACAGGTCCGCCAAGCCGCTCGATCCCGACTTCCCGCCCTTTGCGGCATTGATGGCGTTCTTCTTTCCACTGTTCATTGCCGCGACAAACTTGGAGAGGCTCGCGAGGTCAGCCGGCGCGTTCTTCATTCCGTCCGCGGACACGTCGGTAATCTTCGGCATCGGCATCTTTAACGATGAGAAGAAACTTTCGAGATCGCTCCGATGATAGCCGCCGCCCAGTTCGATCACGCCGATGCACTGCCCTTCGCCGTTCGCATGCTTGGGAAAACGATAGAGTTCGGCAACATCGTGAGGCGAAAAATGAGCGCGCACCGCCTTTTTAACCCCGGGCGCTGCCATATGCCGCAAGGCGACGGGCCGATCGTGCAGTCCGAGCACGGTTTCCACGGAGCCAGCAAGTTCCTTCGGAATATGAATCGGGCCGTTGATACCGCGGTGCCGTCCTCCCTCGTGATCGTACTGGTGCATTTCCACGCGAAACACTTTGCTGAATTCGCCGGATTTGCCCCGCAGCCTAACGCTATGCCGCGCCGCGGATGTCTCTACGATTTCAAATCCGTGTGCCCGCGCGAAACTTTCGATCTGCGCCAGGTCATCCGCGTGGGCGCCATGCTGCGCCTCGAACTCTTCGCGGGAAAGATGACGGCGATCGCGCGGAAGCAAATCCGCAAGCTTCGCGTCAGAGTGCAAATCCGGCGCCGGACGCCGCGGCCTAACGACAATCGTGACGGTAATTTGCTCGTGCGGATCAGCCGGAGCAACAACACTCGCCCCAGCTACAGGCACATACTCGCTTCCAGGAATTGGCACATGAGAATCGCGAGAAGCCATAGGATTCCTCCTTCTCGCCCGGGGCTAGGCACAGCAATGGTATCACTGCCGCCCTGCGCCGCATCGCGAGGGAAAAAGGTTTTGTTCAAGGGAATTGTTGGCCCCAGTTACCCAAGTCACCCGTACCATCCAAATGCTCTCGCCAGGTTGCTTGCGCTGCAGTATCATCCCTCGAACATACCGCACTCCGACGGAGGAAAATCTGATGCTCAAATTCGAATGTATGCCCACTCGGCGCAACTTCTTGAAGGGCGGCGTCGGAATGGCAGTTGGACTCTCCACACTTGCCGTTCTTCCCCTATCAACTAACGCTGCGGAAAACGCATGGATTGTCGGACCGCAACCCGGCTTCACGCCCGAGATCGGAACGTTGACGTCCATGCTGGCCTTCACTCGCGAGCAGGTCGTAAATAACGTGAAGGGCCTGTCACAGCAGGATCTTGACTTTCTGCTGGATGCCAATGCGAACACCATCGGCGCACTGCTCCTACATCTCGTGGCCACCGAAACTTACTATCAGATGAACACCTTTGGCGGGATGAAATGGGACTCGTGGTCCGACGAGGTAAAGAAAAAGTGGGACGTTCCCATGAACCTCGGAGAGCCGGCACGCAAGGCAATTAAGGGAAACAGTCTCGACTATTACCTCGATGCCTTGCATCAAGTCCGAGAGAAGAGCCTTGCCGAATTTCGCAAGCGCGACGATAAGTGGTTAGCGACGCTGGTTACGGACGGCGGCTTCTCGGCTAACAATTACGCCAAGTGGTTTCATGTCGCCGAACACGAATCCAACCACGACGGCCAGATCAAATTCCTGAGAAAGCGCATTCCAGGCGCAAAGCCATCGTCCGAATAAAGAAGCAGGCCCTACTCCTGGCAGAAGGTAACCTCTAATAACATTTCGCCTCGTAAGTCCTGATTAACGCTGCGAGCTCCACGCGAAATCAGTTTCGCCCGCGGCCACTTCCTGGACGCGGACATCTCAGGAAGTGGCCATTGGCACTGCTTAGGGGCGACGCGCTGTCTGGGAAACCTTCATGAGAACGGGGGAATCTTAGCGGAAATTGTTGACGAGCATGATGTCGGAGTTAGCTTGGTCGATTTGCGAATAAAGCATGTAACGGCCGTCGGGGGAGATGGACATGCCCTCTTCGAGGTCTTTGTCTGCTCTGAAGATTACCCGGGTCTGTCTCGAAGCGAAATCGTAAAAGCAGATGCTTCGCGGGGCGTCTAGAGGACTGAAGTAGATTCCGTTTGGCATTAGCGTCCACTTGGCGTCCTGGGTGATTTTCGGCATTTGCGGAACTTGTTGGGGGGTCGCATCGAGGCGGTCGAGCGCAAGCATGGTGATATTCGAGTCGCTCGAAAGGAAGTACAGCCACTTGCCATCGGAAGATTCGATTGGGAGCCTTACGTCCTGGGATGCGGCGAGAAGAGTGGCGTCACCACCCCCCGCAGGACAACGGTAGAGCTGGCGGCCAGTGCCTTCGTAGCCGCGAAAATAAATCCATTTTCCATCATGCGACCAGTAAGGATTGCTCGACTCGCGGACGTTGGTTTTCAGTTTGTGTGGTACACGATTGGAGATATCCACGGTGTACACGCCAAGGTGACCGCTCGGCCCAACCATCTGGAACGCGATCTTCTGCGAATCGGGCGACCAGCGAGGGTAATCGGCGAGCCCTTCCTGCGAAATCTGAACTGGGTTGCTGCCGTCGGCGTCGGCCACCCAAACGCTCCAGGTTCCAGAACGAGCGGAAGCGAAGGCCACATGTTTGCCGTCCGGCGAATATTGCCCGTTATTTTGCTGACGCGTGGAGACATACGCCTGCACCGCTGGAGCTTTGGGATATTGCAGGTCTTTTCTCCATATGTTGACGTGGTTGTCAATCACGCTGAATGCCAATTTGCGCCCATCGCGAGAAATCGCGGGCCAATATCCCGTTGTGCCTAAAAGTTTATGCACTGCGCCGTCACGAACACGTATTTCATCAAATTCGTACCCCTTTGCCGTTGCCGCCCCAACAATCAGCGACTTATCGTCAACGGTCCAAAGCGGTCCGCTGACAAATTCAGGAAGGGTGATCAACGATCGTTTGGATTTTCCTTCCAGATCGCTAACTAAGTACTCATAGGAAGTCGTGTTATGGACACAGATGAATGCCAGTTCCTGCCCACCATGTGAGAACGTCAAGGCTCCCTCGAGCCTGCAGGACGGATCATGCGGAAACTCGTGACTTTCTAAAGTCTCGACGTCTAGCAGAAAGGCGCGATTGCCGGGTGCACCGTTTTCCATGCCGCTGTAGGCGATCCATTTCTCGTCGGGCGACCAACTGAGAGGAGCAGCAAGATCGTAGGGTGCGTGGGTGGAAATGAGTTTGCGTTCCGGCCCTCCTAAGGCCGGCACAACATAGATGCCGGTGTCGTCAACGGCCAACCGATGAAATGCGATCTGCGTGCCGTCGGGCGACCACGTCGAACTGATCCAATCGGAAGGATGATTCGTCAGACGGAGCAACTTTTCGCTTCCGATCACCTTTACGTACAAGTCGTATTGCGACCTTCCGGAGCGATTGCCAGTTCCGTTGTCCCAAGCGAAAGCAATCCGCGAGCCATCTGGCGAAAACGAAGGGGCTGTTTCTTGCCCCAAGTAGGAAGTGAAAGGAACAATTGTCATCGGCTCGGGATCGCTAGTCTTGAGAGACAGCCAGATGAATGGGACCGCGGCCGCTACCGCGACGGCTACTGCCGCCAAGACAAGGCGCCACTTCCCATTCATTCGGCTTTTCGGCACGGGAACGGGCACGAGTTCCACAGATTCTTGGGCAACCGGTACGGGCATGACCACCGGCAGTTCGGGTCTGATCGTTCCGATGAAACGGTAGCCTCGTTTGGGAAGTGTCTCGATGTATTTGGGATCGTCCGCCGTGTCTCCCAAAGAATCGCGAATCTTCTTTACTGCTGCCGACAAACTGTGCTCGAAATCGACAAAGGTATTGGCAGGCCATAGTTCACGGCAAATCTCCTCGCGGGTGACCACTTCGCCGGCGTTTGCTAGCAGCAAAACCAATAGCTGAAAGGGTTGAGCCTGCAAGCGAACTCTGTAGCCGTTCTTGCGAACCTCGCCAGAGCGCAGATCGATTTCGAAATTGTTGAAAGCAATTCGCTGCGGCCGTTGCGAAGAGGGCTGGAGGTCTTTGCGAATCGAGGAAGGCATTCGGCAATCCTAAACGGCTACTTGCTTCGCTATCACTCGCATCCGCTGCGTGCGACGCTACGTCCAGGCTTTCGAGCCAGCTAGCCGGGCAGTGTTGGTCTGACTAGAGCTAGCGACTTTGGGCCGAAACGCGGCGCTCGGGAACGAATTACTCTAAAGTTATATAATCTGCGGCGGATGGCGCAGATGCTAACATTGCCGGAAAACATGGTCAAGCGCGAAAGCTTGGCGCGCAGGCCTCTGAAATCAATAACTTAGCAGATGAACAAAAATTAAACGCAAAGTGACCTCCGAAGCATTGCTCTTACCGCCCGCATCGACGAAATTGCGCGGGCTCCGCGAGACTTCGTCCCCCGGGGGTCCAAGAACACAATAATCGCGATAGTTCGACTAAAAGGAGAAGAAAAATGAATCGAATGAATACCTGTCGGCTGTTTTCGCGCGGGCGTTTCTCCGCCCTTGTTGCATTGATGGCAGTTGGAATTTTGCTCACCGCTTCCGGCGCCAAGGCCGGTGGTTGCGGCGTTACTTCTTCCAAAGCCGCAGCCGCTACCCCGGCTCCCTTCGTCAGCCTGCACGTCAGCAATCTGCAACTGGGCAACGATTTCTTAGACCATACCATCGTCGGTATGTGGCATGTGATTTACACCGCAAATACCGATAGTAATTTCCCTCCAGGAAGCCCTACCCCGCCAACACCCTTCCAGTTCAACGAATCCATTAAGACCTGGCACGCGGATGGAACTGAATGGGAAAACGCGTTTCTTCCACCGGCCGGCGGGAACATTTGCTACGGCGTCTGGAAGGCCGTGTCCTTCCACACTGTGAAGCTGCACCATCTCGGTCTGATGTTTGCCGCCGATGGCAGCCTCTCGGCCACGTTCACGGACGACGAAGTCAATACGCTCAGCTCCGACGGCCAAAGCTACACGGGAACCTTCGTGTTCAAACTCTGGCCTCCCAGCTTTGCCGCTATTGGAGTAGGGACTCCCATCTCGGAGGTGACGGGGACAACCGCCGCTACCCGCATCACGGTAGATTGACCGGCTCCCATCCCGGAGAATGCATTGCGCGCACTGCGGCAAAGGGGATTGCACTTACGTCCCCTTTCGCTACGGTTCGCCGAAGTAGCGATCGCTGACGTTCGGCGGTGTTGCATCGACGTCGCAGGTAACGCCGCTTAGGAAGCGTTTTTCTTGCGATATTCGATGGCTTTGAGCTCGACCGCCACCGCGTCCATCACATCGACGACTGGCTCAACCCTATTGCGGAGATGGCTTGGCCAGGTCCGGAGAAACGGGTTCTAGGAAGTTAAGAAAGCGACGGACAGCGCCGCAACGATGGTCTGCGCATAACGAAACGAACCGGAATCACGCCTCCGCGTTGACTTGCCGCCTAGCGGGCCCTAAGATTCTCTCGAGTGCCTGATTCCCGCCCAATTTCTGGCGAAACTATTTCCCACTATCGCGTGCTCGAAATGCTTGGTGGCGGCGGTATGGGTGTGGTTTACAAGGCGGAAGATACGCGCCTCCGCCGCCCCGTCGCCCTGAAATTTCTTCCCGACGACCTCGCCCACGACGAACACGCGCTCGAGCGCTTCCGGCGCGAAGCCGAAGCCGCCTCAGCGCTCAATCATCCGAATATCTGCACCATTTACGATATTGGCGAAGACAAAGGCCGCGCCTTCATCGCCATGGAATTCCTCGAAGGCAAAACTCTAAAGCATCTTATTGACGGCCAGCCGCTCGAGATCGACACCTTGCTCGATCTCGCCACCGAAATCACCGAAGCTCTCGAAGCCGCCCACTCAAAAGGCATCATCCACCGCGACATCAAGCCCGCAAATATTTTCGTCACCGAACGCGGCCACGCCAAAGTCCTCGATTTCGGCTTGGCGAAACAATTGCCGCGCCCCTCGGACGCCGCAAACATTTCCGCGACAGGCGACGCCCCAACTTTAGCCGCAAAGGAGTTGACCAAGCCCGGCACCGCCCTCGGCACGCTCTCCTACATGTCTCCCGAGCAAGCCCTCGGCAAAGGCCTCGATTCGCGCACCGACCTCTTCTCCTTCGGCGTGGTGCTCTTTGAGATGGCGACGGGCAAGCAGCCATTCCGCGGCGACACCAATGCCGCCCTCCTCGATTCAATTCTGCACAAAGTGCCCGTCGCGCCCGTGCGCCTCAATCACGATGTCCCCGCCAAGCTCGAAGAGGTAATCAACAAAGCTCTAGAAAAAGATCCGCGACTCCGCTACCAACACGCCGCGGACATGCGCTCCGACATACAGCGCCTAAAACGCGACACCGTCGCCATGAGCATCTCCGCGGCAACACACGCCGCCGCGCCCGACGTGCCGCGCGACGTCTACCCGGCCAGCGACTCCCCAAAATCCGCCAGCGCCACATTCGCAGCCACCACAAAGCGCAAAAACTGGATTCTCCCCGCAGCCGCAGCAACCGGAGCGCTCATCATCGTCGCCGCTTTCGCCTTCACTGCCTACTATTTCCTCCGCGGCCGCGATACAGCCATCGATTCCCTCGCCATCATGCCCTTCGAAAACGCCAGCAACAACAAAGACACCGAATACCTCAGCGACGGCCTAACCGAGAGCCTGATCAACAGCGCCTCGAATCTGCCTCATCTCAAAGTCATCGCCCACAGCTCCGTCTTCCGCTACAAAGGCCGTCCCTTCGATCCCCAAGCCGTCAGCCGCGAGCTCTCCGCCCGCGCCATTCTCACCGGGCGCGTCCTCGAACGCGGCGACACTCTCTTCGTCAGCGCCGAGCTAATGGACTCCAAAAATGATCGCCACATCTGGGGCGAGCAGTACAACGAGAAAACTTCCGATCTCCTCGCCATCCAGGAAAATATTTCGAATGAAATTATGGCGAATCTGCGCTCGCATCTGGCCGGCGATGAGGAGAAGCGTCTCTCGAAGCATTACACCGACAACAACGAAGCCTATCAGTTATATCTGCAAGGCCGGTACAACACCGAGCAGTTCACTCAAGAAGGCGTGAACAAAGGCATCAACTATTTCGAGCAAGCCATTGCCAAGGATCCGAATTACGCACTCGCCTACGCAGGGATCGCCGAAGCTTACTTCGAGGTATCGAGCCAATTCGTTCCGCCAACCGAAGCCATGCCTAAGTTGAAAGCCGCGGCATCGAAGGCGCTGAGCCTTGATGATTCCCTGGCCGAAGCCCACACACTGATGGGCATGGCCGGCGCCGCCTACGATCACGACTATCCCGCTGCCGAGCAGGAATTCAAGCGCGGCGTCGAACTCAATCCCGGATCGCCCTTCGTCCACCAGTGGTACGCCTACTATCTCACCGCCATGGGCCGCAACGACGAAGCTCTCTCGGAATTAAAGCGCGCCAAGGACCTCGATCCGCTTTCTGACACCGTTGACATCGTCTACGGATTGAACTACGTCTTCTCCGATCAATTCGATCGCGCCATCGAGCACTCCCGCAAAATGATCCAGGCCGACCCCAATTTCTGGTTCGGCCATTTCTTTCTCGGATGGGCCCTCGCGCGCGAGGGCAAATATGACGACGCCATCATATCTCTGAACGAAGCCATCCGCCTCGGCGCCAGCCCCTACGCGCAAGGCTACCTCGGCTACGCCTACGCCCTCTCCGGCCAAACCGCCAAAGCGCGAGACGTCGTGCAACAAATGGAGCAAAGCTCAAAACAATCCTACGTCCCGCTCTATCAAATCGCGATCGTCTACGTTGGCCTCGGCGATAAAGACAAAGCCCTCGAGCTGTTGCAAAAATCCTTCGACGACCGCGAAGAAATTATGACCTTCCTCAAAGTAGACTCCACCTGGTCCCCCCTCCGCCCCGACCCCCGCTTCCAATCCCTCCTCCACCGCGCCGCCCTTCAATAATTCTCTGCTCTGCGCCTGAAGGCATTTCGTGAAGGGCGCCTTTGATATTGTTTTGTTCCGCAGGAATTCCAGTCGCGATGGCAATCTGAAAGGCGTTATCTAGCGGCGTGTCTTGCTCAAACGAGAAAAGGGGCCGGCGCTGATACAAGCCGCCGGCCCCAGTATCTCGATCTCGTTCGGCTGCCGAGGATCCGGCGCCGACCGCGTTACTTTATTGCAACGGCGCGGACGTCGCTGATGCCGCACCAGTCGCGTTGAAGCGGATCACACCCGTCTGGTCGGTGTAGAAGTAGCGTTGACCAGTGGTGCCCGGCGTAACCGGCTGTGCAGTGATGGAGTACAGGTTCCAGCCAGCGCAACCGCCTGTCGGGGCCGCGTTCGGTGTGTCGCCAGTTCCATCCTTGTACGTGAAGCTGTAACCGCTCTTAATTCCGGTCGTCAATTGGTTGTCGATCAAGAGCGCTTCGCCGCAGCTTGCCGTCGTGTCGCCAGCTGCCGCAGTGCCCATGTTCGCGAGCCCCGGAGGAAAGCCGTTGCCGTACGTCGAAGCAAACGTGACCGCAGCGGTGTTCATCGTGCGGGACGAACCCACAGCCGAGGCCTCATTGGCCGCGATGCGGGCGCGGAGCAAGTTCGGAATGGCGATCGCCGCGATGATCAAAATGATCGCTACGACGATCAACAGTTCGATAAGTGAGAAACCCTTCTGGTTCTTCTTCATGTTTTTCCATCTCTCCTTGGAGATATTGACTTCTTAAGATCGTTTTTATCGGGCTCCCTGGCGGGGTGCCGTAGCCTATATGTGCACGTCCTCCGCCATCAGCTCCGCCCGTCGCTTGAATTGGCTTTGGCCCCGCTAAAGTAAAGTGACTGCGTGCTTTGCGAGGCCATTCCGTTCGGATGGCGTTGGGCGACTCGGCTTGTACCATTCGAAACAACGAGAATTCTGACGTTTTTCGTCATACGCATCAGCCCCGTTCTGGCACTCTCGCAGTGTAGCAGTGCGGCGCGCACCCTTCGCCGCGAAGGGCTCGCTCCGCAAGAGCATCCCTCTCTCAAATTCATCAGAGCCCAGAGGCTCCCGCCTCCGGGAACACCGCGCCGGCCGACGCCTCGCATCTTGGCCGTCCACCTCCGCCAATCACCACAACCTTTCGTTCTACCCATTTCGGTACCCGTGCTCCATTGCCCGAAATGGACGCTCGCCCGATCATGGGTTCATTGAGTTGTACCTCTTACCGGGGCGCACGTGGCATCCGGAAGACCGCAGGGAAGGAAAGACAAATGCAAATCAAAATGACATTCAAAAAGGCACTCTTCGTTGTGATCCTTGGCATCGCCGCTTTACCCGCGATCACCAGCGCCAAGCCGGTCCGCGATAACCACAACGTCACGCCTGCCAGAAAGGCTCATTTCGCGAAATTGCACATCGGGCGATAACCGCAAACGCGCAACGCACGGTTAATATTCCATGGAGGCCGTTTTGGGTGCTTCCATGGAAGTAGGCAAGTTGTAATGCTGGCTGGCCCCGCGTTACGCCGCTCCATCGGGCCGCGATGCAATAAGAGTTCGTAGCGGCGCCCGCCGTGGCGGACTGCCCCCGCCTATGACCTTCCTGTCTTGCCAGCTCCCATCCGGAGCTGGCCTTTTCCGAAAATCGGCGCGGACAACCGGTGAACATCGCGAGCTCGAAGAGTTGGCGAGGGTTTGTGCGGGTTCATGCTTTCTAAGCGTTGCCATTACCCGCACATTTGGTTTATTCTGACAATTCGCCGTGATCGCCGGCGTATATCCGAGCGTCGGCTTGGCGCTTACTCCACGAGAAAATCCGATCGAACGCATCGGCGAAAGACGCAACAGATGAAATTCAGCACGCGGTCACGTGCGGCTACTTGAACTGCGCCCGCCCGCCCGGAATCGGCAAAGATTCGAGTGAATTGTAAGACGTGAGCCGCATTTCTCCGTCTAAGGTATCGCGGCTTCTTGCAAGTGTGCGAGCACCAAAAAATGTCTAGCGAAGCGACGAAGTGGAAGCTTTACCGTCTACGCGGTAAGCGCAAGGTCCATTCTGTAAAGGGATCCGCGATGCTGTGTGGCATGCTCCTCGTCGCGAGCGCTCCCGCGGGCTTCTTTTCCTCTCCGGCGCGCGCACAGCAGAGTGATCCGGCGGCCCCTGTTGTAGTGCAGCCGGGCGCGCCGGGTCAGCCGAGCAAGACGCTGCCGCCATCGACGAGGGCCGCGCTGCCCCAACGGTCGCCGGCAGATGTGGAGTTCATGCAGGGCATGATCATGCATCATTCGCAGGCTGTGGAGATGACGGCGCTGATTTCTTCGCACACGGACAACAAAGATTTGCACTCGCTGGGGGCGCGAATCAGCAGCTCGCAATCGGACGAGATAAAGTTCATGCAGCGGTGGCTGGCGGCTCGAGGAGAGCCTATTTCCACGGCGATGCCGGGAATGCCGGACATGAACATGTCTGGCCAACCAATGACTCTTATGCCCGGCATGCTCACGCCGGAGCAAATGGACGCGCTGCGGAACTCCAAAGGCGCGGAGTTCGACCACCTGTTCTTGACCGGTATGATTCAGCATCACAATGGCGCGCTGATCATGGTGAAAGATTTGTTCGATACGGCGGGCGCGGGCCAGGACGCCGACGTATTCAACTTCGCGACCGATGCGGACAACACGCAGCGGGCCGAGATCAAAATTATGCAGTCTATGTTGGATAAGAAACCGTTAAAGGACAAACGATGAAACAAGTGCAGCGCGTTGCTTTCCATCTCGCGGGCGTGGCCGCGATTGTTTTGTGTTTTAGTGTCAGCGGGATCCAGGCGCAGACGCCCCCATCCCCAACACCTGCCCCCGCAACCCCGCCTTCCACGGAGGCACCCGCGACGCCGCCGCAGATGCCGCAGAATCCATTCGCGCCGCAGCCCGCTCCGCCCCTGCCTCCGGGAATGACGGGATCGGATACGAACGATCCACGCTTCAAGCTGACTCCGGGAATGTATGACGCCGGTGAAGCGTCGATGGGCATAAAGCACCTCCTGCTGCTCAAGAAGCCTGGCGCATTTCAACTCGGGAGCGATCAGCCTGACGATCCGAAGGTGGCGAAGGCGGTTCAGCAGCTTGGTATCGGTATGAGTGATATCACCAAGATTCCGAAACCGCTGCTGATGGTGATCGCGCAACTGGCTTTCGCGAACTCGGACATTGCATTCCAGGGCAATCACCTTTTCCTGGGGAACTTTTACGGCGTGAATATCTATGACATCTCCAATCCGGCGCAGACCGCGTTGGTAACTTCGATGGTTTGCCCGGGCGGGCAGGGCGATGTATCGGTATACAAAAACCTGCTGTTCATGTCGGTGGAGATGCCCAACGGCCGCCTGGATTGCGGCGATCAGGGCTTTCCTCCGGAGCCTCCGCCGGCTCCAGGCCACGAGAAAGAACGCCGCCTGCCGGTAGCCCAGAAGGACCGCTTCCGCGGCGTAAGGATCTTCGACATCTCCGACATCAAGAACCCGAAGCAAGTGGCGGCGGTGCAGACCTGCCGCGGCTCGCATACGCACACGCTGGTGGTCGATCCCAACGATAAGGACAACGTTTACATCTACGTCTCGGGGACATCCTTCGTGCGTCAACCGGAAGAACTGGCTGGGTGCTCCAAAGAGGCTCCAGATAAGGATCCCAATACCGCGCTATTTCGTATCGAAGTAATCAAGGTGCCAGTCGCGGCGCCGCAGGACGCGAAGATCGTGTCGACCCCTCGCGTATTTATCGACGCGCGGACGGGCGCGCTAAACGGCCTGAGCAACGGCGGCAGCCACGACAAGGAAGAAGCGAAGCCAGCGGACACGAATCAGTGCCACGACATCACAGTCTACTCGGCAATCGGCCTCGCCGCGGGCGCCTGCTCGGGCAATGGAATCTTGCTGGACATCAAGGATCCTGTTCATCCGAAACGCGTGGACGCGGTGAACGATCCGAACTACTCCTACTGGCACTCGGCTTCGTTCTCGAACGATGGGACCAAAGTCGTGTTTACCGACGAGTGGGGCGGCGGCCTGGGCGCGCGCTGCCGTCCGAACGACCCGAACAAGTGGGGCGCGGATGCCATCTTCCGTCTCAATGACGACAAGCTGACCTTCGCCAGTTATTACAAGATGCCCGCCGCGCAGGGGGACACCGAGAACTGCGTCGCGCACAACGGCTCGCTAATCCCGGTTCCCGGCCGCGATATCGAAGTTCAGGCCTGGTACCAGGGCGGCGTCTCCGTAATGGACTTTACCGACGCGGCCCACCCTTTCGAGATTGCCTACTTCGACCGCGGGCCGATTGATCCCCACATGCTGATTCTGGGCGGCGACTGGTCGGCATATTGGTACAACGGCTACATCTACGGTTCGGAAATCGCGCGCGGCCTGGACGTCTTCGAACTGGCGCCCACCAAGTTCCTTACCCAGAACGAAATTGACGCCGCGAAGTCGGTTCAGGTGTCTGAGCTAAATGTGCAGGACCAGCAGAAGCTCAACTGGGCTCCGACGTTGGTTGTGGCCAAGGCCTACGTGGATCAGCTGGAGCGGTCGCAGGCTCTGCCCGCGAAAGAGATCGCGGATCTGCGTAAGGCCATCCAAAGCGCGCAGAGTTCGCACATGAGCAAGAGCAAAGTCGCGAAGTTGGGGAGCATGGCGCCCTCGTTGGAACAGAACGCTGCCACGGCGAAAAGTCCGGCTGACTCGACACGCTTGCATGCTTTGGCCGATATCCTGAAGCACCCGTCAGCGTGACCACATCGCGAACCTGGCGGCTTCGCGTTTAGCCGGAAGAGCAGAGCCTGGGCTCCGCAGCCGGGTTGCCTTGCGCAATAAAGCGAATATCGAATGCGCTAGCTAGCCTCAGACCGCTTCTCTTGGTGTTCAGCAACTGCTTGAATGGTGGCTTCCACTGAGCTAATTGTGTGCGTGTCGGCGCCCACCGGCTGGAATTCATCTCCGAAATCGTCATCCCCCCGGAAAACGCGCGCAATTCCGCGCCGTATGGCGATGCGAATAAGAAGGACGAGGACACAAAGCAGGGCGATTTCGATTAGGATAAATAGCAGGAACATTTCATTCTCCCTGCGATCCAAAGAATAATCAGAGCCCAGAAAGGAAACGACACCAGGAACGACCGGCGCCGTTTAGTACGCGCATCATAGATGCAATCGCCGAAGTGTAAAGTACTGAATTCAAAGTAGCTAGGCTAGTACGGCCATACCGGGTGCCGGGTGCCGCACCCTTCGCCGTTAAGGGTGCGGTTCTTGACTGTCTTTGTCTTCGCCCAACCCTCGATCACTTTCCCGATTCGGGCCACGCAATCTTCCGTTTTCCTGCTTCCGCCCGACTTTAGTCTTTTTCGAGAATTTATTTTCCCGCTCCTCTGCTTCTCGGCTCGTAGGTCTAGGACCTAGTTCAAACCTGCCTAAATCGAATGTCGCCACGAACCCTTTAATATTCATTGGCTTATGCAGAACGCGACAAGACTGCAGCTTTTCGTCGTCCCTCGGCGTATGACTCTTACTGCCGCTATTTTTCCACAAATCTGGCAAGAAACTTGCCTCCCATTCGAAATACTATGAGTGACACTACCCCATCCGCGACCTGTGTTTTCCCGTGCGGCGCTCCGGTGCCCCCGGAGCTTGCCACCGAAGGAATGTGCGTCTTGCATTTCACCCTGTGTGTCGAGCGCAGCTGCGCTGAGATGCGTCGCGAGTCTGCCTCTGGCAGATTGACTTCCGCCCGCCAGGCTCATATCACACGCGGCTTAGGCGGCTATGCCGCAACGTTAGCGAGCGTCGGAACCGGCACGCAGCGTTTGTCCGACGAGCTGAAGCGGCGCATCTTGAGCACCTTCTTGACCGTGATGGTCATGCGCGAAAGCCTCTACCGCAGCGCCGAATCCGAGGTCGCCAAGTATTCTTCCACCGCGCACCTCAGCCGCACCGCCTAACGAAGATCTCACAATCTGCTGACGCCACGAGCGCGGCTGTGGGTGCCGCACCCTTCGCCGTCAAGGGTGCGGTTCTCGACTTTATTTTTCTTCGCCACGAAGCCGACGGAAGCTAACCTCGATATCCGTCGTTGTACGTTCCTCTTCCGTTACAACTGACCCTTTGGACAGGTCTCTCTCGCTCCGCAAAACCCTCAAACTGAAATGAAGGATGCCTTGCACCCATCGCGGCGTTCTCAATAGGCGAATGAGAGGAATGAATATGACGCGACTATCGTTGCTTATCTTGCTGTTGGCAGTTCCGGCCTTTGCACAGACCGCTCCGGCCCCAGCGCCTGAACCAGCCCCTACTCAGCAGCCGGCGCAGAACGCGCCGGGTGAGACACGACAGCCGCCTCGCGTATTCTTACAATCGGCCAGCCACGGCAATAATTGGAACGCGCGCCGCGACCAATCAATGGAAATGTCCAAGGACTTCACGAAATCGTGCCCCGATGTAAAATTGACGATCAATCAACAAAACGCCGACTACACAGTACTCCTGAACCATATCGAGGCCGGCTTCTCCCGCGACAACCAAATCCAGGTAGCCGACAAAAACGGCGACATCCTAAAAACGAAAGAGGGCGGAAGTATAAAGGGAGGCGTAAAGAGCGCCTGCACTCTCATCCTCGCAGACTGGAACAAGCAGTAACCAGAAGGATTGCTAGCTGAGCCGGGGCCGGAGCAATCCGGCCCTTAGCACGTTGGCTGACTCTTCTGGGGGTCGAAGCTTCAGCTCCCACATTCACTCATCCCTTCCAACACTGTCATTTGCGCTGTTTGCTTCCCGATCCATCGGGACCGAGGATGATTCCGGCGAGGATCGGACGAGGAATCTGTGGTTCCTTGGGCCCGCATATGAACTTTGTAGACAATTAACTAGAACAATTAGGGAGGCAAGATCGCCTTCCATGATCTGTCCATATGCATCTAGATTCATCTTGACCCAGCTGGATTTGACCCCTATAATCATCTGGCTCCAAGGATCCCCACATGACCAAGGAAGCTCGCAAAAAAGTTGGACTCAATATGCGCGCCGCTCTCTACGACGACTTGTCCAAGCTGGCCAAGGACAACGGTCAGACCACCACATATATCTTGGAACGCGCAGCGGAACACTACATTCAGTTTGTCGCCCCCAAAGAGAGTGTCGTGCGTCCTGAAATCATGACCCACGTCCGGCAGTCAATAGACAAGAACCGCAAACTGCTTCAGCTTTTGGCGAAAGAGAAGATCGCAGAGAAAAGCTCCTCTCAGTAAATGCCTTTCCGCATTTATCCCACTGTCGCAGAAGTAATCGAAACTCAGCGTTTGCTAATCAACGAATTCGGCGGGCTCCATGGCATTCGCGATCGCGGATTACTGGAGTCCGCCGTTTTCCGCCCTCGAAGCGGCTACTACACCGGCCTAATCGAAGAAGCATCTGCGCTGATGGAATCGCTCGCAAATAATCACCCTTTCATTGACGGGAACAAACGCCTCAGCTTCGTCATGACTGACGCCATGCTTCGAGCCAACGGATATTTCCTGGACGTAGGGCCATCCGAGGCCTACAAATTCATCACCGAAGCGATGGAGCGCCAGGAATTCCGCTTCCCCACAATCCGCGACTGGTTAACTTCAATAATTAAGCCGGCTTAGAAATTCCCACCTCTCCACAAGCCAAGACCGAACGCGAATTCCGGCTTGATTGCCTTGACACAGACGAAGGCGGGGCTCACACTCCGCACGCTTGGCGATACACTCTGCAAAAGAGAGGAAAAGAGACGTTATGCCTTCCATCAAAGGATTATTCTCGGGAAAAATCACGAAGCAAACCACCATGTCACTCACCGACCAACCCGCCCACGACATGAACATTGCCGAGGTTTCCGGCACTCAGCAATCGGCCGATGCGCTCTGGAACAACTCGAAGATCACCTATTGGGGTGTGACCGACTTGCTCGACGGCCAGGGCTCGCAGCGCGGCTACTTCAATAATATCCATCCGGATGGAGACCGCGACTTCGGAAAGTTTGAGGGCAAGGCCACGGCTACGGCGAGCGGGATGACCGTTGAAGGCACGTACGAGTTCACTGGCGGCGTTGGCGTATACAGTGGCATGAAAGGCGGCGGGAAGTTCAAGACAACGATGAAATCCGAGACCGAACTCGAATGCACCTGGGATGGCGCCTACGAACTAGCCAAAGCACACGCAGGCTGATCGTCGAACACGGTTGCTGATCACCGCAGCCACTGCGACCCTCCACAACGTTGTCATCCCGAACGAAGTGAGGGATCTGCGGTTATCTTCTGCGCCAAGCCAAAAACACCATCAGAGCCGGGAGGCTCCTGGCTCCGGGAACACTTTCCGATCTCAAGACCCATCTCACTTGAAGGGCTCGTTCTCCAATATCAATGCGGGCACTCCAATGCGGAGAAGCCACCGATGCGAATTCTGCCGTCCTGCATTTCGGTGGGAGCCTCCTGCTTCAGCAGGAAGAAGCAGGACTTTACAGGCTGCGGAAAAAAGCATAAATGCAGTCATCCCGAGCGAAGCGAGGGATCCCTCTTGGTGTAATTGCTCGCAAAAAGAGGGATTCCTCGTCGCTGCGCTCCTCGGAATGACGGCGATTGTGACTTTTTCCGCAGCCTCTTTAGTCCAGCGGAAGAAAGCTCCTCTCTTGTAACGGGCTTTCAGCCCTGGGACCTCTCAGTCCCACCGCCAAAGCACGTCGGGCCCTAAGCCATGTTCGCTTCCTCATCAAATTCAAAGCCCAATTTTGTAAATTTTTCGCGCCCCAATCCTGCTGATTCCCCGGCACTTTCCCTTAGCTCCAGTACCCAGCTCATTTGCTGGTACCCACGGGGTGCATGATATAATTACTCGCAAATTATGATAATGCGAGAGTTAACATACAGAGCGCCAGGCACTTACCGCCAACGGGCACAGCTTTACCCTCAGGCGGCCGAACGGGCCACGGCGCGCACCTCGCTGACCACGCTGGCCCCGCAAATTTGCGGAGTCCAGTACTCGATCCCAAACGCATTTCTAATCGACAGACTAAAACGATTAGAAACGGCCGCAACTCACAGAAAACAATCGTCACGAGTCATTTCTAATCGTATGAAAAAGAGGGGGTCTTACGACGCGCGATTGGCCGAGTTTCGTAACGTGCCGGCCGGCTCCGGTTTGCGCGGGATGCGCGAGCGGGCAAAGCAGTTGGGAGGCAATCCGGCAATCCGGTCGAATGGAAAAGGAACTACTGTGATTGCGACAGTTCCCTTTGTAGAATCGAGGAATGGTGACGGCGAATCAGTCAGCAAACCGCCCGGCGGATCTTCGAGGCGACAGACAAATTCTCCCTCACAATCCTCGTGGCACGTGCTCGACCAACTTCCCGAAACAGCGCGGCACGCTTTGCCGCCAATTCAAGCGAAAGAACACATGAGCTACGTAGAATCGAACTTAGTTCCCGGTGAAACCGTAATTTACCAGACGCGGCTCCATTGGATCGTGATGCTGGGCCACATGATTGTGGGAATCTTTCTGCTGGCTCTGCCTGGAGCGGTTCTACTCTATTACGCTTTCGCGCACACTGAAATTGATCCCAGAACTTTGCAAATCATGAAAATCGGCGGCATAGCGTTAATCGTTGGCGGCGGCGGCGCGATTCTAGTCGGCATGGTGCGCCGCAGCGCGACGGAAATGGCGGTGACGAATCGCCGCGTCGTGATCAAGACGGGCCTCGCCAGCAGAAAGACGATCGAAATGATGCTGAACAAAGTGGAAAGCATCGAAGTCAGCGAGCCCGCCGCCGGCAGGATGCTAGGCTACGGCTCGATCGTCGTAATCGGAACGGGCGGCACTCCCGAGCCATTCCACAAAATGGCCCATCCGCTGGAATTTCGGAGTCAAGTCCAACAACAAATCGAAAAGCTCCCGCGCTAACCCGGAATGCAAAATTCCTTCGTGGCGCCGAACCCAGTCTTCGTCGAACGAGTTCGCGAGGTAAGACTACTTCAGATCCTTGCCGGTGCTCGTCACCACCAGTTGTCCGTGCTTCACCCCGCGCAGACTGAGAATATGATTCGCAAGGTCCCGGAGCGCGCCGCTTCGGCCCTTCATGATGACCACCTCGAGACAATTGTGATGATCGAGATGCACATGAGTGGCCGCAAGCACTTTGCCGCCGGCGTGATGCTGCGCGTCAACCAATTTCTCGGTCAAATTCGGGCGATGATGATCGTAAACGATAGTCAATGTGCCGACGACGACTTCGTTCTTGTCGGCGGCCTCAGAAACCAAGTGGTCGCGAATCAAATCGCGAACCGCTTCGGACCGGTTGTTGTAGCCTTTCTTTACGATCACGCGGTCGAACGCCGCCAGCAATTCCCGATCCAGCGACAATCCCGTACGAGCCAGCTGTGCCATAGCGCGTCCCTTTCTCTCCGCTCAACTGAAGCAGGCGGCCGAACAGCGAGCATTCATCTATAGCACGATTCCCGGACGCGAATGTATCGCTTGCCTGTGTGTTCCATTTGGGCCGCCGGCTGCGCCGGCAGAAAGGCTCAAGGACAGTATCGGGGAATCCCTGATAGCACGATTTTATAGAACGTGATACTCAACCCCTCGCATTTGGTAACACGTTTTGTAGAGTCGTATGCGGAGAGCCGATGCGACCGATGCGCAGAACAGGCGGGCTGAACACCGGTATCGCAGGTCTCGTACTTTTCGTCGCTTTGACAATCTCTTTGCGGGCAGCGGCCAACGGCAACCTCTCAGGCACGCTTACCGATCCTACCCGGGTGGGCAGCTATCTCGCGCCGAACAATTTGCTTCTATTCCCCCAAGGAATCACTCAGCTATCAGGAACCGTCGTTGACACGTCTGGCGCGGTGATTGCCGGGGCTACCGTGCAAGTCAGAGACGCGAACGGTACTGTAAAACTGACGATAAAGTCAGACGCGAACGGCTCTTTTATTATTTCTGGCACTATTTCTGGACTCCCGGCAGGTGATTATCGGCTGGTGGTATCTAATCCCGGTTTTGAAACCAAAGAAATCCCTATCACCATAGGAACCAGCGAGGCGCTGGCCCCGCTGCGCATCTCTCTGGCTGTGAGCTCGGTGAGCACCACCGTAAACGTGCAGGGCCGTGAGGACAGCCTCATCGGAATTGCCGAATCCGCCACCCAGGGAACGGTGGGCGCATCGGAACTACAAGATCGCCCGATTCTTCGTTCGGGAGAAATTTTGGAGGCGGTTCCCGGTCTCATCATCACGCAACACGCCGGCGGCGGCAAGGCCAACCAATATTTTCTTCGCGGCTTCAATCTCGACCACGGCACAGATTTCGCCGTTTTCCTCGACGATATGCCGCTTAACCTGCCGTCGCACGCGCATGGCGAGGGGTACTCTGATATGAACACCGTCATGCCGGAGTTTGTGCAGCAGGTGAACTACGAGAAAGGTCCTTATTACGCGGATGTCGGCAACTTCGGCTCAGCTGGATCGGCGCATCTGGAATTCTTCAAGACGCTACCCGAGAACTTCGCCCAGGTTGAAGGCGGGATGTATGGCTTTGGGCGAATCGTTTTCGGCGTATCGCAAAAGCTCGGCAAGGGCCATCTGCTTTACGGCGGAGAAGCGTATCACGAGGACGGCCCGTGGACGCATCCGGACAACTATTACAAATTTAACGGCCTTGTAACCTATAGCCAGGGCGGAGACGCCAATGGTTTCAGCATCACGGCCCGCGCATACCGTGGAACATGGCACTCGAGCGATCAACTCCCCGTTGACGCCATTCCCCTCGTTGGTTACTTCGGCACACTGAACCCGGCGGACGGCGGCGAGTCACAGCGTTACAGCTTGCAGGGTGAATGGCATCGCCAGAACGAAAATTCCGAAACGAAAATTACAGCCTACGGATTTTATTACGATCTCAACTTGTTTTCCGATTTCACTTACTTCCTGGATGACCCCAATAAGGGTGATCAGTTTGAACAGCAGGACAAGCGCTGGGTGGCTGGCCTGGACGCACACCACACGATTTTCAGCCAATGGTTCGGCCGCAAGGTGGAAAATACGTTCGGCCTGCAGGTCCGGAATGATTGGATCCACAACGGGCTTTACCGGACGGAAGATCGTGTGCGCGCGGACAAGCTTGATATCGTCGCCTGCTACACCAACCCCGTTCCCGCCTGCGATCCTAACGGGACCATTAACGGAAGTTATCCGATCTTGCCCGCGGACACGGATTTGAATAACTTCAGCGATACGATGCTCGGTTTTTATGCGGAAAATAAAATCCAGTGGTGGGAAAAACTTCGCTCGGTCCTGGCCTTCCGCGGCGACGAGGCAATTTATAACGTCACCAGCTTGACTCCCCCTTATGTCGCCAGCGAATTGCCGGGCAGTCCGGTGGTCAACTTTGCGGCCGCAAATTCCGGCACGGCCACCAAGTTTCTCCCCAGCCCAAAAGGAACGTTGGTTTTCGGCCCGTGGGCGAAGACTGAGTTGTATGTACAGGGTGGATTTAGTTTTCACAGCAACGACGCGCGCGGCGCAACGCAAAGGGTTGAACCTATTTCGCCGGACTATCCTTTCCCAACGTCGTCCATCCCAATTCCTGCGTTAGTCCAAACTAAAGGCGGGGAATTCGGTGTGCGCACTTCGGCCGTCCCACATCTGCAAAGCACGCTTTCGTTCTGGTATCTATACAGTCATTCCGAACTGCAGCAGGATGGTGACACTGGAGCCACGGTCGCTTCAGCATCGCCGAGCAATCGCTATGGCATCGAATGGGCGAATTACTACACGCCAATGGAACATTTGGTATTTGATTTAGACATGGCGGACTCCCGCGCCCAATTTACAGAAATCGACCCCGACGATGCGGCGTACACGAACGTGGGTGGTGGCCAGTATCCTGTGCAAGGCCTGGGCGGCAAGCTTGTTCCCGAAGCGGTTCGGGTGGTGATTTCGTCGGGCATCACACTGCACGATTACAAAGGATTTACGTCGACTCTCCGCTTGCGCTACTTTGGCCCGCGCGATTTGACGTCCGACGGAATAAATCGCTCAGCGTCTACGCTACTGCTCAATATGGGGCTCGGTTATCAATTCAACAGGCACTGGGGCATCGCGGCCGATCTTTTGAATTTGACGAATCGCCGCGCTGACGACATCACCTACGCCTATGTCTCCCGAATAACGCCAACAGCCGCGCCGGAATTCACGAACGTTTTCCACCCCACGGAACCGTTCCAGATGCGATTCGCGTTGCACTACCGATTCGGAAATAATTGATTCACTGTTCAACCTGTGAGGAGTATCGCGTTAACGCGATGTGCGAAGTGAGCGCAGGGCTGCCGCGCCTAGCAATCCGGCGGCGACGATGACGGCGATCCAGAGAACGGCGGGATGGCGCTCGCTCCATGGGCGCGGATCTTCGTACTCGGAATTGATTTGTTCGCCTCCCAGAGTGGCTATTGGCAGCTTTTCGAAATCTTTCTCGCGAATCGTTCGTTCGAGATCGTACTGCGGCGGCTTCGCTTCGCTCTGGCCGTAGAGAAGTAGATAGTGACGCGCGGGAGCAGCGCGAAAAACGAGGCGGCGCGGCGTCATGTAAAGGATTACTCGTGCTGCAGCGAGCGGCGCGTTGTTGCCGTTCATGACGTGAACGCGCCAGTGCGATGACCACCCGCCACCGAAGCCAACTTGCAGCCATTCGCGGAGAACATCGTCGTGATGGAAACGGTAAATTTCGCCACTGCCGACAGGAGTCCATTCTTGACCGTCCACGCTCGAGTCGATGGTGACGGAGCGTGAAAATTCGGACTCATCGGTTTCGAAGTGGACTTCGTTTAAAGGCAAATTAGCGGATAGATCGGCGCGCCAAACGCTTTCTTGCGGATTCGTTGTTTGCGCGGCGTGGAGCTGAGCCGAAACTGGCACGCGTTCTTCGGGCGTGGTCTCGTCGTAGAGCACATTTATGCTGGTGACTGGGAAGGGATGCGAGCCTTCGAGAATGCGCAGACGGATGTAACGTGCATTGGTCTCGGAATAATGCAGTGTCTGAGTTCCCTGCAAATTTTGTTTGTTGAAACGAAACAGAGGGGCGCGATCGCAGACGATGCGCCACTGGCGCGCGTCGTCGCTTACGGCGACCTCGGCCCAGGTGATGAAATCGGTTTCGGAAGTATTCACAAGAATGGCGTTGTGGAAGGGAGCGTTGGCACCGGCGTCGAGGACGAACTGAGTGAACTCTCCCGGCGTGAAACTGTGCTCCTGCATGCGGGCGATGCGACGATCGGTGTGCGTGTGTCCGCTTGGA
>Ga0302325_10000980_pt1 | contig 74903 bp, 67 predicted proteins | sample Palsa_T0_2_FD_201948 | JGI IMG/M metagenome (GOLD analysis project Ga0302325, IMG submission 201948) | Peat permafrost microbial communities from Stordalen Mire near Abisko, Sweden - Palsa_T0_2 | ecosystem: Environmental > Terrestrial > Soil > Palsa > Peat permafrost | place: Sweden: Abisko... | reverse complement strand
ACGAGATCGGCGGTCTGCGCGACTCGATCACCGAGGACCTTGCGACGTCGCTGTCGTTCCACTCCACGAAGGATCCGCGGACCGGGCGCAACTGGCGATCGGTCTACACCCCCGACGTGCTCGCCGTCGGCGAGGGCCCGTCGAACTTCACCGACTTCTTCAGCCAGCAGCATCGCTGGAGTCGCGGCACGTTCGAGAACTTTCACGGCCACTTCTGGCGCAGCTTGCGGACGCTGCGATGGGGGCCGAGGCTGCACTACGCGTTGATCACCTCCTACTACCCGACCGCCGCGATCGGCTGGGTGCTGGGCGCCGTCAACTGCGCGATCTACTTGATCCTCGGCGCAAAGGGCGTCGTGATCAACCCGCGGGTCTGGATCGCGGTGTACGTCGACCTGGCGTTCGTCCAGTTCGCGCTGTACGCGTCCAACCGGCGCTACAACGTCTCACCGCACGAGGATCCGGGCTCATCGGGGGCGGCGGGCATGTGCATGTCGGTGATGGCCGCTCCGATCTATGTGGTCGCGTTCGTCCAGAGCGCGCTCGGCCGCTCCAGCGCCTTCGTCGTCACGCCCAAGGGCCGGCTGAGCTCCGCGGACCGGCTGTCGACGTTCCGGCTGCACCTCGGCTGGGCGGCGATGCTCGTGGTCGCGCTCGCGCTGTCGTTTCGGGGCACCCGGCCGGAGACGACCATGCGGCTGTGGTCAGGGATGCTCGTCGCGGTCTGCCTGACGCCACTGGTGATATCGCTCGTTCAACGCGCGCGGCTGCGCCGATCGGAACGTCCGGTAACCGTCCGCCGCGCTCATCGCATCCGTGCGGGTGCTGACGGCGCGTCCGCTGTCCAGGTCACGGAGCTCACCTGAGATGACCCCAATCCAACGTCGTCGTCGTCGGCGCTGGACCCAAGGCGTCGTCGGCGTGCTGCTGCTCGCCGCGCTGCTCGTGGTCAACGGTCCGCCGATCTTCAGCTTCGCGAAGTCGACGTACCTGAACTGGAAGATCAACACGGCCAGCTACAAGCGCCAGTACGGGCACTGGGTCAACCTCGACATCCCGGACCAGGACAAGATCAACGCCGTCCACGCGGTCATGCTGAACACCGGCAAGGTGCTGATCATGGCCGGCTCGGGGAACGACATCGGCAACTTCCGAGCGGGCCGGTTCGTATCGGAGGTGTTCAACCCCGCGAACAACACGTTCAAGAAGATCCCGACCCCCTACGACATGTTCTGCTCCGGGCACTTCATCCTGCCCGACGGGAACGTGCTGATCGCCGGGGGGACCGCGCGCTACGAGGTCCTCGCCAGCCAGATCAGGTACGCGGCCGGAGTGATGACCGTGACCAATCGCTCGACCACGCGGCGGCTGGTGCTGCCGGTCGGGACGACGTTCGCGTCGCCCACCGATCAGGTATACCGGTCGACCAACCCGGTCGCGGTCCCGCCCGGGCGCCTGGTCCGGCAGCGCGTCCGCGGCAAGATCGTGCAGTACGTGCAGCCGAGCTACACGCCCGACTGGGTCAAGGCCGAGCAGCCCGGCAACGGCTCGGTCTCCAACGTCAATCGGGACTACACGATCCTCGGCGTCTCCGGCGCTGTCGCGTCCGACCTCCAGGCGAGCTCGTTCGCGATCAACCGCGCCGAGCAGAACTTCTGGGGCTCGCGCAAGTCCTACGTGTTCAACATCCACACCGAGACCTATCAGCGCGTATCGAACTTGAGCCTGGCGCGGTGGTACCCGACGCTGGTCGGGCTCAAGGACGGCAACGTGCTCGCCGTCTCCGGCCTGAACCAGTTCGGCCAGATCATCACCGGGCACTCCGAGGAGTTCAACCTCAAGACGCAGCGGTGGACGCTGGAGCCCAAGCTCCAGCACTCGTTCCCGACGTATCCGGCGCTGTTCCTGATGCCCAATGGCGATCTGTTCTTCACCGGCGCCACCACCGGTTACGGGCCTGACAAGAAGTCCTGGCGCGAACCCGGCATCTGGAACCCGAACACGAACGCTTTCCGGCCCGTGACCGCTGGGCTGCAGGATCCCAATCTGATGGAGACCGCCGGCAGCATCATCCTGCCACCCGCACAGGATCAGCGCTACGCGATCATCGGCGGCGGCGGCGTCGGCGAGTCGCCGTTGTCGACCGGCCGGATCGACGTCGTCGACCTCAACAGCAAGGATCCGCGCTGGCGGCCCGACGGCAGCCTGCCGACCGGCACCCGCTATCCGGAGGTCGTGATCACCCCCGACGACGGGGTCGTGATCTCCGGCGGCTCGAAGTACTACCGCGGGATGCACGGCTCGGACCTGATGACCGCTCACATGTGGACGCCGAGTACGGGCCAGGTCTCAAACCTCGCCGATCCGCTGGTTGGCCGCGACTACCACTCCGAGGGGCTGCTGCTGCCCGATGCCCGGGTTCTGACGCTCGGCGGAAACCCGCTGTATGGCGACAAACAGGACACCGAGCCGCAGATCTTCCACCGTCAGATCTCGATCTACAGCCCGCCGTACCTCTACCACGGCCCGAGGCCGCGGCTGACCGGCGGGCCGACCTACATCCGGCGGGGGCAGACGGCGACGTTCACGACGCCCGACTCGGGCTCGATCGTCAAGGCGCGGCTGATGCACCCGAGCGCGGTGACGCACGTGACCGACGTGCAGCAGCGTTCGGTCGCGCTGACGATCAAGCGGCAGCCCGGCGCGGTCGCGCTGACGATCCCCGAGGGACAGGGTCTGGTGCCGACCGGCTGGTACATGCTGTTCGTCGACAACGGGCGTGGCGTACCCTCGGTGGCGCGATGGGTGAAGATCTCTTGATCCGCCGGCGCCGGTGATGCATGCGTGGACGCGCGGACGCAGCGCGCTGATCGCGCTTGCGCTTGCGCTCGTCGCGATCGCGGTCCTCGCCGCGTGCGGCTCAGGCGCGAACGCAACGGGCGCGACCGACCCACCCTCCACGGCCGGCCACGGGTCAGGTCCGCTCTCCAGGGTCAAGCTGTGGGTCAACCCGGACTCGCCCGCGGCGATCCAGGCCCAGTTCTGGCGCCGGGCGGGGGACAAGCGCGACGCCGCGCTGGTCTCGCGGATCGCCGCGCAGCCCACCGCGAATTGGCTGACCGGGGGCCAGCAGCCAGCACAACAGGTGGCCGCGTCGTTCGTGGATCGCGCTCAGCGCGCGCACGCGGTCGCACAGCTCGTGCTCTACAACATCCCGGACCGCGACTGCCATGGGCTGTCGGGCGGGGGAGCGGCGAACGCGCCCGCGTATCTCGCGTGGGTGCGCCAGGTGATGGCCGGGATCGGCGACCACCAGGTGATCATCATCCTCGAGCCCGACGCGATCGATCAGGCCGGGTCCGGCTGCCTGAGCGCTGACGACGCCCACGCCCGCTACGGGATGCTCGCCAACGCGACCAAGCTGATCGAGCGAGATCCGCACGCGCGTGTGTACCTAGACGCGGGGTCCGCGGGCTGGCTGGCGCCGAAGCAGATCGCGCAGCCGATGTACCTTTCGGGAATCTCCGACGACGCCGGCTTCTCGCTCAACGTCGCGAACTTCTACACGACCGCACAGTCGATCGCGTACGGGCGGGAGCTGTCCAAGCTGGTGGGCGGCAAGCATTTCGTGATCGACACAAGCCGCAACGGCAACGGGGCCCCACCGGGGGGCCCAGGCGTCAACGAGTGGTGCAACCCGCCTGGTCGTGGTCTCGGACACGCCCCGACGACCGATACGGGGTTCCCGGGCGTCGACGCGTTACTGTGGGTTAAGTATCCGGGCCAGTCCGACGGTACCTGCAAGCCCGGTCAGCCTCCCGCGGGGACCTGGTGGCCCTCGTACGCCCTGTCGCTGGTCCGCGACACGCACCACTGATGTGCCGGCTCGGCTCAGCCGGCGCCGACGAGCGAGAGCGCGTAGGACAGCCAGAACTGGCCGGCGGCCGGACCGCCGTTGCAGGCCCCGTCGCTCTCGCCGACGTCCTTGATCCACAGGTATGCGTCGACCGCGGCGTTGCCCGTGGCGGCCGTCGGATCGGCGCCGATCGCTGCGCCTGCGGGATTGCACCACTGACCGGCGGCGACGCTGCCGCCGGCGCGCGAGGTGTCGATCACGAAGTGGCGACCGCCCGTCTGCTGCGAGATCGCGTCCCCGTACGCGATGTCGGTCGCTTGCGAGGAGAAGCTCGAGACGTTGACCGCGAAGCCGGCCTTGGCAGAGCCGATCGCCTGCTGCAGCAGTGCGGCTTCGGTCGCCGCCGGCTGCCAGGTCGGATTCCCCGCGTCCACGTACGCCGAGGCGTCGGCGTCGGTGTCGATCCGCTGCACGGCGTAGCCGATCAGCTGGTCGTAGGTCTGCTGCTGCGAGCTCGACAGGCAGCTCATCTCCGTCAGCGCGTCGGGTTCGACGATCACGACCGCCTTACCCTGCCCAAGGTCGGCGGTCAGCGAATTGATGAACTGCTCGTAGTCGGCGGCATCGGCGGCGCCGCCCGACGAGTACTGGCCGCAGTCGCGCCAGGGGATGTTGTAGGCGACGAACACGGGGACGGTGCCGCTCGCCGTGGCCGCGCTCATGATCTGGGGGACGACCGAGGGCGAGCCGTCGCTCGTCAGCCAGATCGCCTCCGGCTGCGAGGCGATCTTTTCGATCGCCGCCGCCTCGGCGGTCTGACCCTGGACCTGCAGTTGCTGTTCGGCGACCACGGCGGAATCCGACGGGTCGACGTAGAAATGGTCTCCAGCGAGCGCGTCGCCCGCGGGCGACGCGATCGGGACTGGGGCCGGTGCGGCCGGGGGCGCCGGAGCCGGAGCCAGAGCCGGAGTCGGGGCCGGGGTCGCCTTCGGGCTGCCAGCGGTGGCCTGGTGATGGCGGTGGCGGCGGTGATGGGCCGGTTTGTGGTGATGGGCCCGTTTGTGATGATGTGCCGGTTTGTGGTGATGTCGGTGGTGCTTGTGCTTGTGCTGGTGCTGCACGCCGGACGGCTTCACTCGCGCCTCCGAGGTGGCGCCCCCGGCGATCACGAGGACGACCAGCGTCGTGAGCACGATCGCGACCACGCCGAGCGCCCGGACGAGCGTTCCCGTGTGATCTCGGCGAGTCATCCCGGGTCGTTATCGGCCGGCCAATGCACCGGACTTGAATCCGGTTCGTCGTTGCTGGACATGAATGGGCCTGGAATGTTGTCGAAAACCTGCCTATCTGGACATAGAGCGCACAACACCTGATGACGGCGCGATACGATCCAAAAATCGGGGCGACGGATGTCGATACGTACGGCTCAGGAGGAGCCGAGACGGGAAACGGGGGCAGGCAGGCGGGCTGCGCACCCTCCGCGCCGCGGCGCGTGCTGACCGTCGTCGCCGCTCTGGCAATCGCCGGGATGGCTCTCGTACTGCTGGCGTCGTGCGGCGGCGGTCACCGCGCCGGCGCCGCGAAGGCGGGGAGCCGGGTGCCGGCGTACGCGAAGCCGCGTGTGTACGTGGTGGGCCACGACCATCGGTCGCATGCGAAGCCCCAGTCGCGTGCGAAGCGCCAGTCGCGTGCGAAGCGCCAGTCGCGTGCGAAGCGCCGGTCCGACCCCGTGCATCGCACGCACGGCGCCGCGGCGATCGGCGGCGCCAGCGCGCCGCTCACCCACGCCTTCCCGCTCGGGACGCAGAAGCTCTGCTGCCGGGCGCACCCCGCGACCGGCCGGCACTGAGCGTCCGGCTCGCAACTGCGGCGCGGTGCCCGCGTGCCGACCCGCCCGTGGTGCTGCGTGCCTCTGATGTCCGTGGTGCTGCGTGCCTCTGATGTCCGTGGTGCTGCGTGCCTCTGATGTCCGTGGTGCTGCGTGCCTCTGATATATCACCCAAGGCTCCATCGTGGGCTCGTGCTGGGGGTGTTTTGGGCGGGGCCAGCCGCGCAAAACGCCCACGGCAGTAACCGAGTGCCGCAGCCTTGGGTGATATATCAGGCGGCTCGGCCGTGTGGGAGCCGGTCGCTCCCAGACGGCTCGGCCGCGTGGGAGCCGGTCGCTCAGCGCTCCGGCGCCGACAGGAACTCGTCGATCACGGCCGCCGACGCGGCCGGGTCGGTGATCAGGAACAGGTGGCCGTCGTCCAAGAAGTGCGTCCGGCTGTCCGGGATCGCCCAGGCGAGCAGGTCGGCGTTGGCGGGCGGGACGATCGGGTCGGCGGAGCCGGCCAGGATCAGGGTCGGCTGGCGCACGAGCCGGAGCCAGGGGAGACTCGTCCAGCCGGCGACCGCGAGCTGCTGGAGCAGGTAGCCGGCGTAGCGGGTGCGGCGGAAGTGGGCCAGCGCGGTCGCGTTGGAGGCGACGTCGCCGCCGTAGATCTCGTTGGCGATCGACGCCATGTAGCCGGGGTCGTTGAAGCGGCGCGGGGTCATGAACTTGGTGAGCACCGAGAGCTTGGGCGGGACCATCGTCACGCCGGCGCAGGTCGCGGCCAGCACCAGTCGTCGGCAACGGCGAGGGTTCTGGAGCGCGAACTGCTGGGCGATGCCGCCGCCCCACGAGACGCCGAGCACGTCGATCCGGTCGTACCCGAGCTGATCGAGCAGTTGGTCGGTCATCAGCGCGAGCATCCAGAGCCGGTAGGGGATCGGCGGCAGGCCCGATTCACCGGTGCCGGGCATGTCAAACGAGATCAGCTCGACGCCGTCCAGCGCATCGGCGAAGGGGCCGAGCAGCTCGAGGCTCGCGCCGATCCCGTTGAACAGCAGCAGCGGCGGGCGATCCACCGAGCAGGGCCAGACGCCGACCCGTAGCGTCGTGCCCCAGATCCGGATCTCCCGGATCTGAATGGGCCGCTGCGAGATCGGGAGAACCGGTGAGGCGACCTCGTCGTCCAGCGTCGTCATGCGCGCTCGTGCACATAGGTGCCGGGCGCCTCGGTCAGCGCGGGCAACTCGTCGCTGCCCGGCGCCGCCGGCGCCTCGATCAACGCGCCCGATCGCTCGACGGTCCACGCGACGCCATGGTCCCACCACGAGCCCTCGTGACGCGCGGAGCCGGCGAGCCACTCGTCGGCGGTGCCGCTCAGGTCGGGATTGGTCGAGAAGCTCGCCTTGCGGTTACCCGGTGGGCAGACGATCGTCTGGATGTGACCGCTGTTGCCGAGGACGAACTGACTGCGGGGGCTCAGGAGCTGGGCGGAGCGGTAGACGCTCTGCCAGATGCACAGGTGGTCGTTCTTCGCGCCGATCACGTAGCTGTCGAAGCCGAGCTTGGCCAGGTCGGCGATCGGCTTGCCGCGGACCTCCATGGCGCCCCTGGTCACCAACGGGTTGTCGTCGGCGAACTGCGCGAAGTCGTGGTTGAACTGGGCGGTCATCCCGGTCGCGTCCTCGTTCCAGTAGAGGACGTCGAACGCCGGCGGCGTCTTGCCGAGCAGATAGTCGGAGACCCAGTAGTTCCAGATCAGGTCGTTGGCGCGCAGCATCGAGAACAGCAGCGTGAAGTCACGTGCGGTGATCCGTCGCTGGCGCATCCTCCGCGCGATCGGCGCGGGGGCGGCGGGGCTGTCCTTGTCGATGAACGCTCCGATGCTGGGCGCCTGCGCCATCGCCTCGGTGTCCAGTGGCGCGACGAACAGCAGCAGCGAGTTGATCCGCCGCCGGCGCCGCGCGGCGTAGTGCCCCGCCAGCGACACGGCGACCGGGCCCGCGCCGCAGACCGCCCACAGGTTCACCTTGCTGACGTCGGCGATCGACGTCGTCGCGTCGATCGCCGCCTCGACAGCGTCCTGGTACTCGGTCATCCCCCAGCGATCGTGGCGGGGCTGCGGGTTGCGCCACCCGATCATGAACACGGTGAGGCCGGCGCGAACGAAGTACTCGACCACGCTGCGCTCCGGGGCGAGGTCGAATATGTAGAACTTGTTGACGATCGAGGGCACGATCAGGATCGGCAGCTCGTGGACCTGTGGAGTCTGTGGCGCGTACTGGATCAGCTCGAACATCTCGGTCCGCAGCACCACGTTGCCCGGCGTCACCGCCAGGTTCCGGCCGACCTCGAACGCCGAGCGGTCGACCTGGGAGGGGATCGGCCGGCGCGCGACGACGTCGCCGGCCAGGTTCCGCGCGCCCCTGAGCAGGCTCATCCCGCGGGTCTCACGCGCCGTGCGCACCGCGAGTGGGTTGCCGAGCAGGAAGTTCGTCGGGGCGACGGCGTCCGCGATCTGGGACATCAGGAACCGGATCCGCTCGGCCTGGCGCGGGTCGTCCGAGGAGCGCTGGGCGTATCGCTCCAGCGATCGACAGAACGCGAGATAGCTCTGCAGCAGGCTGGAGTAGACGCGGCTGTTGCTCCACGCCTCGTCCTTGAAGCGGCGGTCCCCGGGCGCGGGCTCGAGGCTCTCCTCGCCGGCGGCGAGCAGGCCGAGCTCAGACAGGAACCCGAGCGAGGAGCGCGCGACGGCACCCGGCGCCGTGATCGCGCCGCGCACCACCGACCCGGCGGTCTGGACGAGATCGCCGGGATGGAAGTCGCCCAGTATCTGCTGGCCGAGCACGTTGTCGATCGAGCGCTCGTCGTCGTCGTCGGCCGGCTCGGCGGCACGGGGCTTGGCGATGGGTTCGTCGACCTTGCCGTTCGTTGAGGTGCTCGTGGAAGCCATGTCCCGATCGTCTCACATAGGGCGACGCGCGCCTTTGGTGACCGCACCAACACGCGCGGACCGCCGCTGTGTGAGCGACACAAGCGGGCTGATCACGGGTGCCCGGCGGCGAATACGTCGAACGCCGGCTTGGGCCGGCCGTCGGCGTATTCCAACCCGCCGTAGATCGGAGGCTGGTCGAACAGGTGGATCCAGCCGAGCGCGTAGACCTGCGGCAGCTCGTGCACGACCTGCAGGGCCGACGAGAGCCAGCTGGCCTGCAGCTGAGGGTCGACCCAGTAAGGGAACTCGCTGTTGCGGTGGGTCGGGATCGTGTACTCGGACAGGAACAGGGGCACCTTGCGGCCGTGCCCGAGCACGCGGTCGACGAGCGTCGACAGTCGACCGAGATCCGAGAAGTCGACCTCGCCGTCGGGCGATGGCGGATCGGACAGGTCCGGCCGCCGGTAGCCGAACGGATTGTGGCCGTACATGTCCAGCGGCGGCGTCTGTCCATCGGGGAGCTTGAGGTTCTCGATCCACTGTTCGGTGTCGATCGTCCCGCCGGTGAAGGTCATCCCGCCGATCACGAGGTTCCGACGGTTCACTCGCTTCAGGGCGTGGTAGGCGGCGGCGAGCAGGCCGGCATAGATGTGAGGTCCGCGTGCCTGCTGGGCGGTCAGCCGGGTTCCCGGCTTGGCCGCCATCAACGGCATGAAGTCCCCGCGGCGGTTCGGCTCGCCCCAGATCATCCACAGGTGCACGCTCGGATACCGGCGGGCAGCGGCGGTGGCGAACGCGGCGAAGTCCGACGCGTGCCGGGGTGCCCACTTCGTCGATCTGTGGCCGTTGGCCCAGCGCGGCGCTCGCCATAGCTCGATCGCGATCTGTACGTGGTAGCGCTTGGCACGCGCGATCGTACGGGTCAGCGACCGCGGCCAGTCGTACGCGAGGGGAGCCGGCCGGCGGCGGTGATCGGCAGCGCGCCGTCCGGGCGGACCGTGGGCATGTCGCGGCCGGGGGGCGACCACGCCGCGGCCGTTCGGGTCGTCCGGGTGAAGCGGACGCTCGGGGGCGACGACGCTCCAGTCCAGAGCGGTCTCATAGATCCCGATCCCCAGCCGGTGGTACGTCGGCCACAGCGACTGGCCGTTGCGGACGTCCGGGCCCCAGATCGCCTTGCGCGGGGAAAACCGGGCGCTCGCGGCCGGCGCCGTGAGCAGCGACGCCGAGACGAGCAGCGATATCGGGATCGCCCATCGAACGGCGACGCGCCACCGACGAGCCGTCATCGATCGTCCGCGCGGCGGCGTCGGGCGATCAGCCAGAGTCCGAGTCCGCCGGCGCCGCCGAGCGCGAGGACGGCCAAGACCAGCGTGAGCGCGTCGGTGCTCGACCCGCTCTGACCCAGCGCGGCGATCGCCTCGTCCTGCTCGCGTCGTAACGCGGCAGCGCGACGGGACCCGGATCCGGGCCGCGTCCCGGTACCCGCGTGGTGGGGTCCGCCGGCGTGTCTGCCCGAGGTGCGACGGTGGTCGGTCGCGCGCCCGAGTCCGACGCCGAACAAGGGGCCCGATCCGGCCGACGCGCCGGCGCTCGACTGGCCGCCGAGTTGTTGGCGAGTGCTGCCGAGCGGGAACGAATACTCGGTCCCCGAGGGGCTGTGCGGGTCGACGTGGACGCCGGGCTCCAGCCCGACCGCGGCCGGCGCGGCGATCAGCATCACGGTCACGATCAGGCTCAGGACGGACGCCGTACGCAGACGCATCTAGCACAGAGGTTACGCCTGGCCAACCGCTTTACTGCGATTCGATGCCCGCGATCCGCTGGTTGCAGGCCGAGCAGCGGGCGCGCCGCGCGCTGGTCGCCGTGCTCGGGTTGGCATTCGGCGCCGCCGCATTCGAGTCCGGCTTCTATGCGGACTCGTGGTGGATGCCGGCGTGCCTGGCGTTCCTGGCGGTCACGCTCGCGCTGTGGCTCGGAATGCGGACCCACCCACCGGCGCCGGCATGGCTCTCGGTGAGCGGGCTGGCAGGCCTGTGGCTGTGGTCGCTGATCTCCAGTAGCTGGGCGGACCGTGCCGACCTGGCGCAGCAGTCGGCCGACCGGTGGGCGCTGTACGCGGCGATCGCCGCGACCCTGACGATGATCGTCGGTGGCCGAGAGCGGGTCGGGCGCTGGCTGCTGGCCGCGTGCGCCACCGGCGCGATCGCGGTCGCGGCGATCGACCTGATCGGGATGCTGACCTCATCGGCCCCCGGGTTGTTCCTCGGCACCACGCTGAACGCCCCGATCGGCTATCCGAACGGGACCGCGAACCTACTGCTGCTCGGGTTCTGGCCGCTGGTTGCGGTGGCGGCCGACGTTCGTCGGCCGCTGGTCGCTGGGCTCGCGATCGGCGGCGCGACCGCGATCGGGGGCGTGCTGCTCGCCGACCAGCGTCGCGGGACCTTCCTGGCGCTCGCCGCCGGCGCCGTGATCCTGATCGCGCTGGTGCCTGGCCGGCGTGGGCGGGTGTGGGCGCTGCTGGCGATCGTCGCGACGGTGGCGCTCGCCTCCGGCTCGATCACCCCTGTCTACCAGCATCTCGTCGATGGCGCGTCGACCGCAGCGGCGATCCACCGTGCGGCGCGGGCCAGCCTCCTGGCCGGAGCGGCGCTGGCGCTGGTCTGGGCCGGGTTGCTGGCGGCGATCGGCGCGGTTCGGGAACGGTCTGAGGCGGCCGGCGTCGTCCTGGGTCGGGTCGGCTCCGGCGCGCTGGCGGCGTTCGCCGTGATCGCGATCGTGGGGCTCGTCGCCGATGCGCATCAGATCTCGCACCGCGTCTCCGATCAGTACCACGCGTTCGTGCACCTGTCGGCCGAGCCGGGGTCGTTCCGGCTGTTCTCCGGCGGTGGTAACCGCGACGACTACTGGCGGGTCGCGCTCAAGGAATTCGACGGTTCGCCGGTCCGGGGCGTGGGCGCCGGCAACTACGACGTCGGCTACTACCGCTACCGGCACACGACCGAGGACATCACCCAGCCGCACTCGATCGAGTTGCAGACGCTGGCCGAGCTCGGACTCGTCGGCGGCTTGCTCTTGCTGGCGTTCATCGCCGGACCGATGGTCGGGCTGTGGCGGCTGGCGCGCCGGGCGCGCGCGCCGGGACCGCAGCGGCTGGTCGCGGTCGGGGCAGGAGGGATGTTCCTGTCATGGCTGGCGCAGACGAGCGTCGACTGGATGCACCTGATCCCGTCGATCACGGCGCTCGCGCTCGGGGCCGGGGTCGTGCTGGCGTCCGCGCGTCGCGGACGTCAGGACGAGGCGGCGCAGCCCGAAGCGTCCGCGTCGGGTGGGGCGGCCGGGCCGAGACGGCGCGGCCAGGGCCGCGGTCGGATCGAGGCCCGGGTGGCGGTGTCGGTTGTGGTGACGGCCGCGGTCGGAGTCGCGGCGTTCACGACGGCCCGGATGGAGCTGGCCGACGGCCACCAGACGCGTGCCCAGCACCTGCTCGTGAGCGACCCGGTCGCCGCGGTCCGCCAGGCCGACGACGCGATCGGCCTGGAGGGCGACAGTGTCATGGCCTACTACCTGCGCTCGGCGGCGCTGGCGCGACTCGACCTCGCCGGTCCGGCGAAAACCGCAATGCGCCAGGCGATCGCCCACGGCCCGAGCGACTGGCTGTCGTGGGCGCTGCTCGGCGACCTGGAGACACGCACCGGCGATCCCCGGGCGGCGCGCCGCGCCTACCGTCGCGCCGCTGCGCTGGACCCGCTCGACGCACCGGTCCTGACCGACCCGGATGTCCGCTGAGGGCGTCACCCCCAGCGTTCGCTCGTCGTCGCCAGAATCGTCTTGGCCGCCTCGTCGGCGTCGCCGCGCTCCCCCTCGAGTACGACGCAGCCGCGCGCGGCCGTGGCGACGGCGGCGAGCGACTGGCGTGGCCGCTCCTGGGCCGGCACGGTGTTGGCCAGCAGCGCCAGCGCGCCCTGGCCGGCGGTCGTCGCCCGCGGGGCGAACACCGCGCCGGGCACGTAACGGGTGACGACGATCGCGCCGAGCTCAAGCGGCGTGCGGGCGTCCACGACCTCACCGAGCTCGCTCGGCTGCTGCTGGAGCTCATCCCCGCCGTCGCGGATCGTCAGCCGCCGGAGAAACGGGTGGACACGCCCGTCGGCGTCGAGCGGCGCGTACTCGTCGGAGACATAGGCCGCGCCTCCTCGCACAAGCGCGGCGACGAGCGTCGTCTTGCCGCTGAAGCTCTGACCTGGGATGGCGATCGCGCGGTCGCGCCAGGCGACGACGCCCGCGTGGACGAACGCCAAGTCCGGCGACCGCGCGGCGACGAACAGGCGGACTTGGGCGTCGAGCAGACCGAGCGCGACCTCGCGTGACGCGGCAGAGACGAGCATGACTCCGTCGAGCACGACGTCGTGGTGGTCGCCCGGGTGTGCCGTCAAAGTGAAGTTGCCGCCGGCGTCGTCGCCTGTCGCGGCCGGGCCGGTCGCCGGCGTCGTCCCCGGCGGCAGGACCGCCACCAGCGCCGCTCGTAGCTGCGGCTCCTCGCAGGTCAGCGAGAACGTGACTCCGAAGGCTCGGTAGCGCGCCGCACGCGCGGGTGCCCGCCGCCGAATCCTCGGTGCCACCGGGCCTATGATGCCAGGGGATGAGCGGGGTTCTGCTTGCTGCCCGGTGTGCGCTCGCCGCCGTCTTCGTCGTCGCTGCGGCTGGGAAGGCTCGGGATCAGACGGGGGCCCGTGATGCCCTGCGTGCGTTCGGCGTGCCCACGCGCATTGTCACCGGCGGCGCAGTGTTGCTCCCGGTCGCCGAGACGATCGCGGCGATCGCGCTGCTGATCGCGCCGACAGCGGCGGTTGGCGCGGCGCTGGCGCTGGCGCTGCTGGTGCTGTTCTCGGCGGCGATCGGCCGCGAGCTGGCCGCCGGCCGGACGCCCGAGTGTCACTGCTTCGGTCAGCTGCAGTCAGAGCCGATCGGGCCGTCATCGCTGCTTCGCAACGTGGTGCTGGCGTCCCTGGCGGTGCTGGTGATCACCGGCGGGGGCGGTCCGAGCCTGACCAGCGCACTCGCGCACCTTGACGCGGCGCGTGTGGCCCTCGTCGCGGTGTCGGTGCTCGCGGTGGCCCTGGCCGTCCTGGCCTGGTGGCTGTGGAATCTTGCGCGGACGCTCGGCGGCCGACTGCGCGCGCTGGCGCTGGCGCAGCAGACGCCGGGGCTTGAACCCGGCACCCCGGCGCCGTCGTTCGCGCTCGAGTCGCTCGCCGGCGGGCTAGCGTCGCTTGAGGCGCTGCTCGCACCCGGGCGCCCGGTCAGCGTCGTGTTCGTCTCTGACCAGTGCGAGCCGTGCCGGACATTGCTGCCGTCGCTGGGGCGCTGGCAGCAGTCGCTCGGTGAGCGGCTGACGCTCGCGACCGTGTTCAGCGGCGACCGCGAGGCCGCCCGCCGCCTGACCCAGGAGCATGCGCTCCCGTTCGCGCTCTCCCAGGATGGCGACGAGGTCTTCAACGCTTACAAGCTCCGCGCCACCCCGTCGGCCGTGCTCGTCGACTCCGACGGCACGATCCTCGCTCCGCCCGCCGAGGGCGAGCCCGCAATCGAGGCGCTGATCCGCTCCCTGCTGGCTCGTGATCAGCCGCCGGCGCTGGTCGTGCACCCGGCGTGAAAAGAGCGGACCTCCCGTTGTCACCCGGTGTGCACAGTCTTTGCCAGTTTTAGTCAGGTTTTTGGCTGACATAAGCTGGCCCTGTTTTTGGTCGGGTACGATGTGGCATGGCGCCCTCTGCCCCATGGCTGCCACTCCGTCGCTCCAATGCTCTGCTGACCGAGCGCGTCGGTGACGAAGTGGTTGTGCTCGACGAGCGCTCCGGTCAGGCACATTGCCTAACCGCGCCCGCCGCAGCCGTCTGGGACCTGTGCGACGGCTCACACGGTGTCGCTCGGATCGGTCAGCTGACCGGCTTGCCCGATGGCGAGGCCGCGGGCGCGCTGGCCACCCTGCGCGAACTAGAGCTGCTCGAACCGGAGCCGGAAGAGCCGCTCCGATTGACCCGCAGGACCGTTGCCAGGCGCGCTATCCAAGCGGGTGCCGGGGCGATAGTGCTCTCGGCGGTGATCCCTGCCGCCGCGGCGGCGGCGTCCGGCACAATTCCTACCTGCGGTCCAGCGACACAGTGCACGACCGTGTTACTTGTCCTCGGGTCAGATCCCAATTGCCTTCTGGGAATCTGCCTCAGGCTGAGTCCAACCGTCGCGTTCTGCGTCAAGCCCGGGTGCGTACTCCCCATTGGAGCGTGCAGCGTGCTCGGGATTCCGACCGGCGCGTGCTGCGTCGGAACATGTGTTGGCGCCATCGCCGGCACATGCACAGGCACGACCCCGTGCAACACTTAGTGGAGGTGCTCCTGCACCACGCCTGATATGGAGAGTCGTTTGTCAAGTCGGGGTCTGTGATTTGTCGCGTTGGCGTGGGCGGTGGGGGGTGTGGTCGGCTGGGTGGGTGGCGGTCCGGCTTGCTGTGCGCGACGCGCGGTCGAGGCTGATATTCGCGGGTTGGGACCGCAGGACCATGGTTCGTCGTGGGGAGCCGCTGTCTAGGATCGGGCGTGGCCAGCCCGGCGTTCGGGCGGGTTGCTCATAGGCGTGTCGCGGGTTCCCCGCGCGTTGCCGGGCCGCCACCGACCCAGCCGACGGATGCGTTGTTGGTCGGGTGGTTACTCGATTTGGGTGATCGCCCAGCAGAACCCGGCGAGCTCGCGGGCGGCGGCGACCGCGATGATCGTGCGGCGCTTGGCGCGTGCCTCGAGGCGGGTCCAGGTGCGGTGCAGTCGTCGTTGGGCTGACCAGGAGATCGCGATCGCTTCGGGCGGCTGGCCGTGCTGGCGGTCAGTCAGCGCTTTGCCGATCCGTGGCCGTGGGCGGTAGTGCCAGGCCGCTTCGACGAGCAGCCGCCGCGCGTGACCGGATCCGGTCTTCGTGATCGACCCGAGTCGGCGTTGTTGCCCGGTCGTGTTCTCGCACGGGACGAGCCCGAGGTAGTTCATCAGCTGCTCGGCCTTCGCGAACCGCTCGAAATCGCCGATCTCAGCACACAACCCGACCGCGGTCAGCGTGTCGATCCCGCGTAGGCAGCGCAGCCGGCCGACCTGGACCGTCCACGGCGATGTCGGCAGCATCATCAGGATCTCGCGTTCGAGCTGCTCGCGACGGTGCACGAGCGCGTCGATCGCGCCTTGCGCGTCGAGCATCGTGGCCTGCGCTGCCGGCCACGGCAGCGTGATCGTCTGCAGCCACTCGCGGTGACGGGTCGTCCACGCGGCGCCGTCATCAAACCGGATCCCGTGACGCAGCAGCAGCTTCGACAGCCGGTGACGGGAACGCATCAGATCGACGCGAACCGATTCCCGGGCGCGGACCAGGTCACGCAGCGCTTCCTCCTCATCGCCGGGAACTCTGACCGGGTGCAGTTTCCCGGCCAGCAACAACCTGACGAGATGCTCGGCATCACGACGATCGGTCTTGACCCGATCCCCCGACGCCCTGGGGATCTTCGACGGGGCCGCGACCACGCATGCCACGCGCCGCTTGATCAGCTCCCGCGCGAGCCCGTAACCCGTCGGACCGGCCTCATACGCGACTCGCGCCGGCCCCGGCAGCCCCGCGCAGAACCCCGCGGCCGCGGCAGCATCGCCGCCCATCACGAACATTTCAAGCTCGCCCGTCTCGGCGTCGAGTACCGCCGCGACGATCTTCGTCGCGTGCACGTCCAAGCCGACGAGACTCTTAGCCTTCGCCATGGCTGGTTCCTCCTATGCGATTGTGGGCCGCCGCGCGGTAGCCGCCGCGCGGCATGAACGTCACCCCACCAACAGCGTGGGGGAACCGGCCCCTTCTACACCTCAGGCCGGACGGACGCTCGATCCATATTGTCTAGTGCTCCGGAATCGGTTTCGACGCTATGTTGAGAGGGATGAACGCCCCGGAAACCGGCGTGCGTCGGTTCCGTGGTGGGCTGATCACCGAGCGGATCGGCGACGAGCTGATCGTCATCGACCAGGACTCGGGCTGTGCGCATTGCTTGAGCGGGCTGGCGGCGGCGATCTGGGACCGGTGCGACGGGACCCGCGACCTCACGCGGCTGGCGGAACTCAGCGGCGCGACCGCCGCACGCGTCGAGGCGGCGCTCGCGGAGCTGGATGAGCTGGGCCTGTTGGAGCCCGTCGCGGAGCAGTCGCAAGGGCTGACGCGACGCACGGTTGCGCGGCGCGCGATCAAGGTAGGGACCGGCGGGCTGGTGTTGTCGGTGGCGCTGCCGACGGTCGCGTCAGCGGCGTCCCTGATCGCCCCCGGGCAGAACGCACCGCTCTGCACAGCGGCCCCGGGGAAGATCAAATCCGACCCTGAATGCTCGTCTGGCAGCTGCTACCGAACGCATAACAGCTCGAGCACGACCTGCACGCCGCTCGGAGGCTGCGTCGCCTTCGGCGACGTGTGCCTGCTCGGGCTGTTCACATGCTGCGCCGGCGCCACGACCTGCACAGGGATCATTACTGTCACCTGCAGCAACTGACGCAGCTCTCAACAGCGTTACTCGTTGCAATCGCTACATGACGCGATTACGCTTGCCGGACGTACTCGGCATGTACGCGATCCTGTAGCGACGATCCTGTAGCGACGGTCAGACGCGGTGACCGCCGCCCGAGCGCGCGCGCTGCCACGCGCGCAGACCGGCGGGCGCCTGGCGCAGTACCCATGCCGGTCGACGCGCATAGGCCCACAGGAGCCGTGCGCCGCCCCGCTCTGCCGCGGGATCCCAGTGCGTCATGAACTCCGCGGGTGGCACGAGCTTGCGCCACACGATCGCGGCACGGGCCCGGAGGCCGGCCGCCGATGCGAGCGCCTCGAAGGTCAGCGCTGGCGACGGCGCGCCTGCAGCCCTGAGGCGTGCGTCGATCGCCGCGCCAGCGCTCGGCAGCTCCAAGCGGGTGGCCAGCGCGCGCCCGGACTCAGAGAGCGCCAGTCCCGCGGCGAGTGCATCCTCGGCATGCAAGCTTCTCGCCAGCCCGGCCGCATCGCGCCAGACCTGATCGTCGCCACGCTCGAGCGTGCGGTTCAGGTCCTGGATCCCCTGGCCGCGGCCGGGGCCGTGCTGTGCGGCATGCAGCGCCACGTGCAGCATCCGTGCCGGCTCGTTCAGCGTGAGCACCTCGGTGTCGACGATCCGAAGCGATCCGGGGTCGGCCGACAGCAGCTGCCAGCACTCCGGATCGGGCACCCCGACCCCGACCAACGTCCGATGCAGGTCGACGCTGACGCCGTCGCGGTGGCGCAGCCATGCGCTCGCGTGCTCACGCCACCAGCCGGGAAGCGCGCGATCGTCATACTCACGTTCATATCCGAGCGTTTCCAGCGCCCGCTCGGCGTCGGCGAGCCACTCGGGCGCGATCAGCACGTCACAGTCGCCGTACTCGCGCTCATCGGGGTCGTGATACAGCCAGCGGGCGATCGCCGGACCCTTGAGCAGCCGTGCGCGGGCCCCCGCCTGCGCCAGCGCCGAGAACAGCTCCGCGGTCGCCGCGTCGATCGTCATCCGCCGTCCTCGTCGCACGAGTTCTGTGTGATCCACCCCTCCAGACCGTACCGCCGTCTGAGCGGCCCGGTGCGATTGGAACGCAGACGACGGTGACCGCTGCCGAGGATTTGGTGCTGACGATGCTCGTCGTCGGCTACGCGCTGGCGTTCGTACTGCTGCGCCTGCGGCGCAGCCGGCCGACGCTGCGGATCGGGCAGCCGCTGGTGTTCGGCATCGCCCTGCGGGTGCTGGCCGTCTTCGCGATCAACGCCACCAGCCTGGTCTCGACCGTGCGCGGCGGCGACGAGACGACATTCCTCGACCGCGCGAATGTGCTGGCCGCGACCCCATGGGGCCACGGCTTCCTGCCCCACGGCCCATATCAGCTACAGACGGTGCTGTTCGCGGTCCAGCTCAAGGCGTTCTCGCTGACGCCGACAGCGATGCGGGTGACCCAGATCGGGATCTCGATGCTCGGGATCATGCTGATCGCCGCGTCCGTGTACGACCTGACCGGCTCCCGGCCGGCACGGCTGACGGTGTGGCTGTGCGCGATTGACCCGGCAAACCTCCTGTTCAACAGCGGGCTCTTGAAGGAGCCGCTGATGGTGCTCGCGAGCGGACTGGTGGTGTTCGGAGGCACCAAGATCTGGCGCGGGCTGCAGCTCGACGGCGCCGTCTGGGCGGCGCTCGGGGGGCTGATCGCGATCTACACCCGCAGCTACGCGGGCTGGTTTTTGGTCAGCGCCGCGGTGCTGCTGCTGCTGCATTCCGCCCTGCGCCGGTTGGATCGGCCGGGGCGCGCGACCTCGGTGCTGTTTGCGGTGTTCGTGATCGCGTTCGTGACGACCCCGACGCTGCTGACCGTCACCTCCTCCAAGAGCCTGCAGACGCTGCAGGCATCCCAGAACGGCAACGCGGCCGGCGGCGCGACCGCCACCGGTCAGGCCAACAGCGACAACCTCGCGCTCGAGCGGGTCGACTTCTCGACCCGTGGGGCCGTCGTGAGCAACCTGCCCGGGCGGATGTTCGACCTGATCTTCCGGCCGTTCCCATGGCAGCTACAGGACTCCAGCCAGCAGATCGGTGCGATCGGGTCGTTGGTGGCGTTGTTCGGCCTGGGTGCGCTGTTGTTCTATGGATACCAGGCTCGCCGCGACGTGATTGCGTACACGGCTCCTCTTCTCTACCCATTCCTATTCCTACTGATCGCCTATGCACTCAGCGCGGGCAATGCGGGCACCGGCTTCCGGTACCGTTCACACCTCGTGCTGCTTGGTGCCGGCATGCTCGCAATTCTGCGAGAACGGGTGATGGTGACCCGCGCCCAGGCCGCAGAAGCGGGCGAGCCGGAACTCGGACGTCCGCGGCAGATGGTGATCGCGTGAGCGACGTCACGCCGCAGCCGGCGCCGGCCGCCGGTCAGGACGTCCGAACGACGCTGCGGATCCTGTGGCGGTGGAAGTGGCTGTTCCTGGCAATCGTGATCGCTGTTCCAATCGCGGCCTTCGAATACGAACGCCAGCAGCCCAAGCTGTACCGCGCCAGCACGCTGGTCGAGGTCACCGTTGCCTCCGGCCAGGTCGGCGGGGTGCCGCAGCCAGTCGTGTCCGATCAGCTGCTCACGGTCGCCCAGCTCGTCACCGCGCCGCAGGCGGCTCGATCGGCCGCGAAGCTGATCGGCCTGCCACCATCGTCCGGTCCCGGGCTCGCCGGCGAAGTCAGCGTTTCGCCGAACACCGACACCGGCTTTCTGACGATCAGCGCCCAGGACCGCGATCCGGCCCGCGCGGCACAGATCGCGAACGCGTTCGCCCGAGCGTTGTCCACATCGGAGTCTGGCCAGGCCGATCGGCAGATCGCCTTGCAGTTGCACACGCTGCAGCAACAGCTGGCGAAGCTCGGCCGCGGCAATCAGGGCGCGCGCATCACGTTGCAACAGCAGATCGCCCAACTGCAGGCGCTCAGGGGCATTAACACGGGCGGCGCAACGATCATCCAGCCGGCGACCGCTCCCGGCTCCGCGTCGTCCCCAGAGACGCGACGGACGGTCGAGATCTCGCTCGTGATCGCGCTGCTGCTGGGTCTCGCGGCCGTGCTGGCGGCCGAATCGACCGATCGGCGGATCCGCAGCACGGCCGACATCGAATCGTTCGTGGACTGGCCGTTGCTCGGCGTGTTGCCGCGGTCGGCGTTCGCCCCCGACCAGCTCAACAGCCCCCGGGAGCAGGAGGCGTTCCAGATGCTCGCCGCCGCGCTGACGTACTTCAACGTCGATCGTCCGCCACGCAGCGTCGCTGTGATCAGCGCGTTGATGGACGACGGCAAGACGACGGTTGCAACCGGGCTGGCGGTGGCTGCCGGACGTGCCGGGCTGCACACGGTCCTGGTCGATGCCGACCTGCGTCGTTCGCAGGCGCTCGACCGGCTGCACGTGCCAGCCAATGGCGGCCTGCCGGCGGCGCTGACCGGCGCCCAGCCGCTCGACGAGCTGCTCTCTGTGGTCCCGCTCGCGACCGATACCGGCGGCAGCCTGTCGGTGCTCGGCGCTGCCGGGCACGCGCTGACACCGGCCGCGGTCCTCGGATCCGAGCGGATGGCACGGTTGATCTCCGAGCTCGAGCACCGCTGCGATCTGGTGATCGTCGACACCGCCGCGATGCTCGCCGTCGGCGATTCACTACCGCTACTGCGGCTCGTCTCCGGCGTCGTCGTCGTCGTGCGGCTGAACCGCAGCTCGCGGGTGTCACTGAAGCGTCTGCGCAGCGTGATCGAATCGGCCGAGGCGACCGTCTCGGGAGTGGTCGCGACCGGCGGCGCCGGGGCGACCTCCGGCTACGGCTACTACTACTACGACGGGCACGGCGGCCGGCGCGGCCTGATGGGCCGGCTGCCGTGGCGGCGCCGCGCTCCGGCACTTGATGCCCGTCCGGCGGACGACCGCGAGCGCGAGCTCGACCCGTCCGAGCCGCAGCTCACAGAGACCGCCCCGTGGGTCGCGGTCTCGACACGTGCGCACGACGGCGAGCGATCCGACCGCCCACATGATCACGACTGAGGACGGCGCGCGCGCGCCGAGTGGCCGGCGACAGCACCAGCGCCGCGATCGTCTGGGCGATCGCGATGCCCGGCAGCAGCCTGCGCAGCCAGGCCGGCGCGGCCGGGTCGGATCGCAGCCGTGCCCTGACCGCGGCCGCGTTGCCGAGCAGCACCCGGCGGCGCAGTGGGGCGTTGCCGGGCGAGTCGGACCGCGCGCGATAGCGCAAAGCTGGGCGGGAATCGAACGAGATCCGTCCGCGCAGGGTCAGCGACGTCCCGAGCACCCAGTCCTCGCCGGAGTCTCGGTCGGCATAGCCGCCGCAGGCGCGGACCGCGTCGACGCGCATGATCGTCGCGCCCTGGGTCGGCAGCAGCGACCAGATCGCGTTGGCGACCGCGAACGCCGGCGGCCGGCGCGCCAGCCGCGCGGCGGATCGCCGCGGAGTCCGGTGGCGCTCGCCGCTGGCGGCGTCGAGGATCGCCAGCGCGGCTGCCGGGCCCCCGGCGCGATCGAGCACGCCGACCAGCAGTTCCAGCGTGCCGTCGAGCAGTTCGTCGTCTGCATCGAGGAAGACCACGTAGGGCGTGACGATCGACTGCAGCGTCGCGTTGCGCGCGGCGCCGGTGGTGACGCGGCCGCCGAGCGCCAGCACCGTCGCGCCCGGGAGCGGCGGCAGCGGCGAGCGGGAGGCGTTGTCGACGACGATCAACTGGTGTGGGCAGCGCTGGCGCTGGACGCTGGCCACGGCGTCGAGCAGGCCCGAGCCCGCGTATGCGTCCCAGGCGGGGATCACCACCGTCACTCGCGCCTCCATCCGACAGGAGGCTAACCGTGCGCGTGCTGGTGCTGACGCCGTACCCGTACGGCACCGCGCCCGGCCCGCGATCGAGCTTCGAGCTGTGGGAGCGAGTGCTGGCGCCGGCGGGGATCGAACTGCGCTACGCGGTGTTCGAGTCCGAGCGGTTGCGGGAGATCATCTACCGGCCCGGGGAGACCGCCGCGAAGGCGCTGGAGATGGCCCGCTGCTACCGGCGCCTGATCGGCAAGATCCGTCACGCGGGCGAATACGACGCCGTGCTGGTCAACCGTGAGGCGGCGCTGATCGGCCCGGCGGTGATCGAGGAGGCGCTCGCACGCCGCGGGGTGCCACTGATCTACCTGCTCGACGATCCGATGTACATCCGCTACCGCAGCCCCGCCAATGGCCGGCTCTCGTACCTGAAATGCTTCTCGAAGTTCGGCCGTCTGTGCCGGATCGCGGCGGCCGTGATCGCCAACTCGGCCGGCAACGCGGCGTTCGCGGCCGCCCGCAACGCCAACGTCTGGGAGATCCCGAGCGTCGTCGACGGCGACATCTACGACGGCTACCGGCCCGCGAGCACCAACGGCCGGGTCGGCGTGGGCTGGACGGGGAGCACGACGACTTCGCCCAATCTGGCGATGATCGCCGCGCCGCTGCAGGCGCTGGCCCGGCGCGAGGACGCGGCGCTATCGCTGATCGGCGCGCGGGAGCTGGGGTCGCTGGGCCTGGCGCCGTACGTGCGGCGCTGGTGCGCGCGGACCGAGGTGCCGGACCTGCGCGAGCTGGAGATCGGGCTGCTCCCCGTCCCGCCGAGCCCGTGGGCGCCGAGCAAGTTCTTTCTCAAGCTGGTCCAGTACATGGCGCTCGGAATCGTCCCGGTCGCGACCCCGGCGGGCGACAACCCACGCATGATCGAGCACGGCCGAACCGGCTTCCTGGTCGAGTCCGAGCGAGACTGGTCGCAGACGCTCGATCGGTTGATCGCCGACGCCGGGCTGCGCGAGCGCGTCGGGCGTGCGGCCGCCGCAGTCGCCGCCGAGCGCTACACGCTGCAGGCCAACGCCGGGCGGATCGTCGGCGCGTTCCGCTCGGCGCTCAACTAGCGCGCCCACGCGGCCGCCCCGCTTTTCGACGTTATGCACCCCCTGACCGGAAGAACGTCGAAGAACGGCGGTTCACCTCATCCCGAGGGCCGGGTGAGCCGCGGCGGGTGCCTGAGCAGCTCGACCGCCAGCCGCGGGTCATACGCGAGCGCCCGGGCGAGCGCCCGCGCTGCCTGCACCGGCTGCCCGGCGTCACGGTAGGAGCCGCTGAGCATCCGGTACAGCCGTCCGTACGGGCGCCGCGGGTCCGCGCGCAGGGTCGCGGGTAGCCGCGGATCGGCGAGCGCCTTCGCGAATCCACGGCGCATGTCTGACTCGGTCAGGGCCACCCGGCGACTCATGCCCTCGTCGTGCACGCGGTAGCGCACGAGCGGCTCGTCGACGTACGACGGCGGCCGTTCAAGCGCGATGCGGAGCAGCAGGTCCCAGTCCGCCGAGGTCGACAGCGACTCGTCGAAGCCGCCGAGCGCCTGCAGGCGCGCTCGGTGAAACAGCCCGGCCGAGCCGCACGGGACGGTCTCGGTCCCGTCGAACAGCAGCATCCCGGAGACGAGGTCGGCGCGCGGGCTCAGGCGCAGCATGTGCAGCGGGGCGCCGCCGGCGTCGACGGCCTGGACCGCGCACAGCGTCAGCGGCGCACGCTCGGACGGCGCGTGCTCGAGCTGGCGCTCGAGCTTGTCGGGCAGCCACGTGTCGTCGTGGTCAAGAAACGCGACCAGCTCGCCGCGGGCCAGGCGCGTCCCCAGGTTGCGGGCCGCGGAGACGCCCCCCCGGGCGCGCCTGACGTACGTGACGGCATCGCCGAATCGCTCTGCGACGGCCGCGGTCGTGTCGGTTGAGCCGTCGTCGACGACGATGCACTCGAGCGACGGACTCGACTGCGCCAGGACGCTCTCGATCGCCCCGGTCAGGTACCGCTCGCCGTTGTACACCGGGATCACGACGCTGACGGGGGACGCGGCGGTCATGCTCTAGCGCCAGAGTGCAGCAGATCGCATCAGCTCGCACCCCGTCCGTCGTCCACGTGATCTCCGACGCGGGTCCGCACCCGTACTTCACGACGCTGATCGAGGCCGGCGGCTATCCGCGGGAGCGGCTGGCGGTCGGCTGCGTCGGCCCCGCCGGGCCGCTGCAGCGCGAGATGGCGCGGCTCGGTGTCGCGACGTTCGCGCTCGGCGCCACCGCGCGCGATCGGTACCCGCTGACGGTCGTGCGGCTGGCGCGGCTGCTGCGGCGCCACCGCGCCGAAATCGTCCAGACCCACCTGGTGGATGGCTGCCTGGTCGGTCTCTCCGCGGCGAGGCTGGCGCGAACGCCGGTCACGGTGATGACCGCCCACCACTCCCACGAGCTTCCGTTCCATGGTCCCCGGCTGCGGTGGTCCGAGCGGCTGTGCGGCGGGCCGTTGAGCGACCGCGTGATCGCCCCGTCGCTGCAGGTCGTGCGGACGCTCGAACGATGGGCGAACGTGCCGGCCGCGAAGATCGAGGTCGTCCACCACGGCTTCGATCTCGAGTCGATCGCTCGCGGCGCTCGGCGCCGGGACGAGATCCGCGCTCGACTCGGGCTCGGCGACAGGATCGTGATCGGCTCGGTCGGCAGGCTGTATCGGCTCAAGAACCAGGCGGCGCTGGTCGACGCGTTCGCGGCGGTGGCCGCGCAGGACCCACGGCTGCTGCTGCTGATCGCCGGCCGGGGCGACCCCGAGCCGCTGCGGGCGCGCGCGGCCGCGGCGGGCGTCGGCCGCCAGATCACGTTCGCCGGTCCGGTCGACGACGTCCCGGGCCTGCTCGCCGCGTGCGACGCGTTCGCTCACCCGGCACTTGCGGAGTCGTTCGGGATGACGATCGTCGAGGCGATGGCCGCCGGCCTGCCGCTGCTGGTCACCCCGGTCGGGATCGCGCCGGAGCTGATCGAGCAGGGGGTGACGGGGATCCTGTGCGAGGACGCCTCGGCGCGGGCGCTGGAGCGCGGGCTGCGAGCGCTGCTCGGGATGCGTGCCAGGTGGCCCGAGTTGGGGGCCGGGGCGGCCACGGCCGTCGCCGGCTTCACCGCGACCGCGATGGCGGATCGCTACGGGCAGCTGTATCGCAGGTGGCTGCAGCGGTCGCTCGGTTCCCGCGCCTGGCCTCGATCACCCAGCTCAGCGGGTGCGTGATCGCCGGCGTCCAGGGCGTGACGCGTCCGCTGCCGTGAGCGAGATCGTCCCACCAGCGTCCGGGCTGGCACAGCTTCGGAACGCGCGCGATGACCGCCATCGCGGCGTACTCCGGCAGCCGGCGCCGCTCCGGCCGCTGGCACTGGATCAGCGGCGGCTCGAAGCCCGCCGTCTCGAGCACCGACAACAGCTCGTCGAGCAGATACTCGCGGACGTGATAGGGGTTGTCCGGCCTCGCCGTGTTCGGCGAGCTGGCGGCGCGATTCGGGGTGGAGAGCAGCAGACCGCCGCCCGGCGCGAGCACCCGGTGCAGCTCGGCGAGGAACTCCGCGTCGCGATCGATGTGCTCCAGCGTCTCGAAGCTGACCACGTGGTCGAAGGCGCCATCGTCGAACGGCACCGGCGGCGCGTCGACGAGCGCCAGACGCGCCGACGGGACTCGCCGGCGCGCCCGCTCGATCGCGCCCGGATCGCTGTCGGCGCCGGTCACCACAGCGCCGGCGGCGACGAGCACCGCGGTGCCGTGACCGGTGCCGCACGCGATGTCGAGCACGCGGCCGGAGACCCTGCCCACAGCCCACCGGTAGCGCTCGACATGCTCGTACTCGTCGTGAGTCGCTACGACTCCGTCGAGCTCCATCCGCTCCTGCCAGACCCGCGCCATCGTGGCACTACCGAGAATCCACGCCGGACTCGACGGCGGTCGTCGCATGTGCGGCAGCGTAGGCGTCCATCACCTCGGCCGTGTCGCCGATCGCGATCAGCCGGCCGTGCGCGAGCCACATCGTGCGCGTGCACAGCCGGCGTACGAGCGACGCGTCGTGGCTGACGAAGATCACCGTCCGGCCCTCCGCGGTGAACCCCTCCAGCGAGCTCAGGCAGCGATTGGTGAACTCGTCGTCGGTCACGGCGAGCACTTCATCGAAGATCGAGATCGCCGCCGGGAAACGCATCGCGACCGCGAACGACAGCCGCGCCTCCATTCCGGACGAGTAGCGCTTCATCGGCGTGTCCATGTACTCGGCGAGGTCGGCGTACTCGACGATCGCGTCCATGTGCTCGAGGATCGCCCGCCGGGGGAGTCCGAGCACGGTCCCGAACAGGATCACGTTCTCGCGCCCGGTCAGCTCGCCATGGAAGCCGGAGCCGACGGCGAGCAACGGCAGCACCCGCCCGCGGATGACCAGATGCCCCGAGGTCGGGAGCGTGATCTGCGAGATCAGCTGCAGCAGCGTCGACTTGCCCGAGCCGTTGGCACCGACGATTCCGAAGCACTCGCCGGCCGCGATCGAGAACGAGAGCTCGTCGACCGCGCGCAGCTCATGGATCTGGCGACGACCGCCCCTCAGCGCCGCGAACGTGCGCTGCAGGCTCTGATGCTCGCCGAGCCGGTAGACCTTGGTGACCTCGTGGGCCTCGATCACCGGCGCCTCAGACGACATCGGCCATCGTCGGTTCCGAGCGGGTGAACACCAGCCAGCCGGCGACCACCAGCACGACGGTGGACGCGCCCGACAGGATCACCGTGATCGCGTCCGGCGGTCCCGTCGACAGGACCGCCCAGCGCCACATCTCGATCACGCCGCTGAGCGGATTGATCTCGACGACCGTGCGCGCCAGCCCCGGCAGGTCGGAGACGGTGTAGCCGACGGGTGAGATGAACATCCCCATCTGCAGGACGATCGGCAGCACGGCCACCAGGTCCCGATAGCGCACGGTCAGCGCGGACGCCAGGCCGACTGAGCCCGCGGCGACCAGCGCCAGCCACACAATCCCGGGCCCCAGCAGCAGCACGCGCACCGACAGCCGGCCCAGTGCGGCGGAGACCACCAACGCCGCCGTCAGCGGCACGACCATCGCCGGGAGGTTCGCGATCAAGGTCGCGATCGGAAACGCCACGCGCGGACATGCGGTGCGACGCAACAGTTGGACGTTCGACAAGAGGCTCATCGCGCCCATTCCGAGGGCACTCTGGAAGTACGTCCAGGCGCCGAGCGCGGTGAGCACGAACGCGATGAACGGGACGCCCTCGGTGCCGACGTCGGCGACCGAGTGAAATCCAACCAGGAACGCGAACAGCAGCAGCAGCGGCTGCAGCACGATCCAGAGCGGGCCGAGCGCCGACTGCTTGAACTTCGCCTTGAAGTCACGCATCGCGAGCACCCCGATCACCGCGCGCATCTGCGGCAGATCGCGCAGGCGGATCCGGCTGCGGACCGGCCGCACCACAATCTCGACACCGGGATCCCACGATCGCGCGAGCGCCGGCTCCAGGCCCGCCGGTTTCCCCGGCGCTGCAACGGTTGGGGCCATCTCTGTCCGACGATACCGGCCGTGCCCTACGATCCTCCGACGTGGCTCGTCCGCTGCAGCCGATCGCTGAGCGATTTCCACGCCCGGCGGTCAACCGGGCCAAGCACTGGCTCGGGACCGCGCTCAGCTACGACCTCGATGCGCTCGCGCGGCTCTGGGGCACCGACAAGGCATCGGGTGGACATGGCTACACGGCTCGGTACGCGGCGCATCTCGGCGAGCGCCGGTGGCGGGTGCGATCGGTGCTGGAGATCGGCGTCGGCGGCTACCTCACTCCCTATCTCGGCGGCGAGTCGATGCGGATGTGGCGCAACTACTTCCCGCGCGCGCACATCTACGGGATCGACCTGGAGCCCAAGCGAATCGACACGACAGAGCGCATGACGATCCTGCAGGCGGACCAGTCCGATCCGGAATCGCTACGCGCCGCACTCGCTGGATGCCCGCCGTTCGACCTGATCGTCGACGACGGCAGCCACGTCGGCGCCCACGTGATCACGACCTTCGAGACGCTGTTCGAACGGGTGGCGCTGGGGGGTCTGTACGCGATCGAGGACCTGTGGACGTCGTATGACCCGCACTACGGCGGCGGCCCGCCCGGAATCGACGGAACCGGGCTGGCGCTCGCGCGGACGCTGCTGGACGACCTCAACCTGCGCCGCCGTCCGATCGCCGCGATCCACGCCTACGAGCAGTTGCTGATCGTCGAGAAGAGCGGCGCTTGACGAGCAGCGAGACGGTCACGTGCGCGCTGCTGACCTGCTTTCGCAACGATTGGGCGGCGGCGCTGACCCTCGCGTGTCCGGAACTGCGGTTCGTCACGTTGACGGCGGCCACGCTCGGACTGGAGCAGCTGCCCAATCCGTTCGGGCTTCCCGAGGCAGAGGCCGCCGACGCCGTGCTGGTCACCGGCTACTGGCTGCAGTGGGTGCGCCGGACCCATCCCGACCGGGCCGAGCAGGTGCTCGACGCCGTGGACCGTTGCGGTGCGATCACGGTCGGGGTCGACGGCGCCGACCAGTTCGAGCTCGGGATCACGCCGCGCGATCTGGCGCGGTTCCCGCTGACGCTCAAGTTCCAGGGCGTGTTCCGCGATCGCGACCTCTACAACTACGACGTCGGTCCGTGGTACCCGGACGCGATCTGGTCGGTCAAGCGACGCCCCAAGCGCGAGCGCTACGCCGATGCCGACCTCGAGCGCCTGTGGCTGTCGGTGCCGTGCACGATGCTCGATCTCCCCGGGGTGCGGCGCAGCGCCCGCCGCTACGAGAGCGGGAAGGCGCGTACCGTTGCCGACGACATCGGCCCGGCCCGGCGGGTCGGCCGTGCCGCCGCCGAGCTCGCGTTCGCGTCCGCGCTGCGCGTGGCGCCGGTCGGACACCGTCCGCGTGACGTGCACCTCGTCGCGACCTTGACTCATGGCCAGCGCCTGGAGGCGTGCCGGCGGCTTGAGCGCTTCAGCGGCGCGCGGGGCCTGAACCTGCCGCCGGTCGTGTATCCCCGGGGGGAATCGGTTCACGACGCGGCGACCCGGGACCTGCTGCAACTGCAGGCCGCAGACCTCCATCGCCCGGTCGTCGGTCGCCTCCAGTTCGTCGCGGAGATGACCCTGCATCGGGTCGTGGTGGCGCCGACCGGCTACGGCGAGCTCGGCCAGCGTCACGGCTGGGCGCTGCGAACCGGCGCCGCGCTCGTCTCCCAGGACCTCTCCCACGTGCAGATGATGTACCCGTTGCGCGACCATGAGAACGTCCTGTTCTGCCGGCCGGACCTCGCCGACCTCGAGGACCGTATCGGTGAGCTGCTGGCCGACGAGCAGCTGCGCCGCCGGATCGCGCTGGAGGGCCGACGATCGTTTCACCGTTGGGAGGGCCGCTGGCGCGAGCAGCTCGATGCTGGGATCGCCGCGCCCGTGCGAGCGGCGCTCGGCCGTGGTGTGTCGGCCAGACCTGGGCCGGCGGTGTGACCGCGACCGTCAGCTTCGTGATCCCGACGCACCGGCGTCCCGATGCGCTGCGCCAGACGCTCGAGCGGGTCACGCGCGTCGAGCATCCGCCCGACGCGCTCGAGGTGATCGTGGTCGACAACGCCGGCGAGCGCGCGACCGAGCAGGTCGTGGCGGCGTTCGGCGCCGGGCCGGTGCCGGTCCGCTACGAGCGGGCGCCGGCAGGCGGCGCCGCGGCCGCCCGCAACCACGGCGCCCGCGTCGCCGGCGGTGAGCTGCTGATCCTGCTCGACGACGACGTCCTGATCGAACCCTCGCATGTCCGCCGCCATCTCGAGCTTCGGCAGCGGTACGGCGACTGCGTCTCCGGCGGCGCCTTACGGATGTCTGAGGAGGTCGTCGAAGCGCTGCAGCCCACGCCGTTCGGGCGCTTCCGGCTTGCGCTGGAGCGCCGCTACCGAGCCGGGGAGCCGGGCGAGCCGCTCGAGGCCGAGCGACGGCAGGTGCCGATGCTCGCGTCCTGTGACCTCGCGATCGCTCGCGAGCGGTTCCTGGAGCTGGGTGGCTTCGACGAGCGCTTCCCGTACGCGGGGGTGGAGGATCGCGAGCTGTCGATGCGGATGCGCAGCGCCGGACTGCGGCTGATCCGGGACGACTCGATCCGCCTGGCGCATAACGATCGGCGGTTGACGCTCGAGCAGTTCTGCGCTCGCGAGGAGCGCAGCGCCGCGACCGTCGCGGTGCTGGCGCGGATCCATCCGGATGCCGACCGCGGGCGAGCGTTCGCGGCCGTCAACGGGCCGGTGTCACGCGGAGATCCGCCGGGCCTCGTCGTGCGCAAGCTCGTCAAGCGGGCGCTGGTGGTGCCGCCGGTGACCGCGGCCGCGTTCCGGGCCGTGCAAGCGATCTCGCGGGTCGCGCCCGACGCGGTGCTGGCGCGCCTGTATGACGCGCTGATCGGGGCCCACATCCAGCGTGGCTTTCGCTCCGAGCGCTGAAGGCCGCGTGCCGCTATGACTCGCGCAGGCCGATGCACCAGCCGCGGAACGTGTACAGGCCGATCAGCTTCCGGTACGTCCAGAACAGGACGCGATCGCTCACAGCCGCTCGCTCGAGCGCCCGCACCAGCCCGGTCGTGGCCCGAAGCGCCGCATCCGTGGATCCGATTCGCTTGACCAGCTTGGCGGCGAGCAGCCGTGGCGGATCGGTCCGCATCACGGGTCCGTTGACGCTGACCACCGCGGCGTCGCCGTGCAGCTCCGGGTACTTGCGCACGAGCCGGACGGTGTCGACCGCGCCGTCGCGTTGGAAGCGGCAGTAGCGCGAGATCTCCGCGCTGGCGTCGTTGTGCACGCACGCGATCGCCGGGTTCAGCACGAACCGCACCTCGGCCGCCGCCGCGCGCTGGCACAGGTCCTGGTCCTCGCAGGTGACGCGGAAGCGCTCGTCGAACAGGCCGATTCGGTCGAGGTCTGAGCGCGGCAGCGACAGGCAGCGGGCGCTCGGCGCCCGCAGCGCCAGCAGCCCGTCGTCGGCCGCCGCGCCGGTCCGGGCGGCGTCGAACCCGCGCTCCAGCCCATCCAGGTAGCGCCCGAACGGCGTGGCCCGCAGCGCCGGCAGCTGCTCGAACCGCCCCCCGACCCAGGTTCCCGGATGACGGGCGAGCGTCTCGGCATGCAGCCGGATGAAGCTCGGCGCGACCAGCATGTCGTCGGAGAGCAGGATCAGCCATCTGCCGCGCGCGAGCCGGATGCCCGCGTTGCGGCCCGCGGAGACGCCGCGGTTGCGCTGCAGTCGTTCGGTGCGCAGCGGATAGGAGACCTTAAGCCCGGCGAGCATCGCCGCGGTCGTGTCGGTGCAGCCGTCGTCGACGACGATCACCTCGTAGCGGTCGGGCGCGACGTCCTGGTGATCGAGGCGCTCGAGCGTCGCCCGCAGCGCCTCGCTGCGGTTGTAGGTGCTGATCACGACGCTGGCCAGCGGGAGTTGATCGATCGGCGCGGTCACTGCCGGGGTCATCGGAGACGCGCTCGCGCCCACCACAATCGGGCCAGCGTGCGTGCCGTACGCCGGTGCTCAGGCAGGCGGCCCGGCGAGGCCGCCTCCGCCATGAGCGACAGTGCCGTCGTCGCCGCAAGCGCCCGGGCGTGCGCGGGCCCGTACATGATCCGGCAGGCGCCGTCGACGCCGGCGACGATTCGTCTGTCCGTCTCGTCTGCGCCAAAGCTCACGCGCGCGCTGGAGCTCGGCGTGTGGGTGAACGAGGTCGCGGCGCACACGCCGATCTGCCAGCCGTGGCGCCGCAGCCGCCAGCACAGCTCGATGTCCTCGCCGTACATGAACAGATCCTCGCGCAGCGGCCCGGCGTCACGGATCGCCGCGGGCCGGAGGATCATCGCGGTGCCCGGCACCCAGCCGGCCCGCAGCTGATCGCCGCCGGTCCAGTAGGAACCGCGCAGGATCCGTCCCCGGTCCCGCGGCGACAGCAGCCGGTGCAGTCGCGCGATCTCGGCGAGTGTGCGCAGGATCGACGGGAACGTGCGTCCCGGCGAGGACCAGGTGCCGTCGCGCTCGTGGATCTCGGGACTCGCGGCACCGACATCCGGGTGCCGGCGCATCCAGTCGGCCAGCGTGCTCAGGCCGCCCTCGGGCACGACCACGTCCGGGTTGAGCAGCAGCCACAGCTCACCGGTCGCTTGTCGCAGCGCGCGGTTGGCCCCGGCGGCGAAGCCGAGGTTGCGTTCGGCCGCGATCACCGTCGCCTCGGGAAGCTGCGAACGAACGATCGCGGCGCCGTGATCCGGCGAGGCGTTGTCGAGCGCGATCAGCTCGGCCCAGCCGGCGCGTACCGCGGGGGCGATCGACGTCAGGCAGTCCGGGAGGTGCTCCGCCGAGTTGTGCAGGACGACCGCAATCGAGACGGCGGTGCCGTCGGAGGCCGTCACCAGTCCCGTCTCCTGAGAAACAGCTCGAGCGTGAGCAGCGTCCACAGGGCATGGCCGCGGTTGGCCGCGCCCGTGTCGTGCTCGGCGAGCAGCGCGTCGAGCGCGGCGCCGTTGACGTGATTCCGGACCCGCGCGTCGCGGGCGCCGAGCGTGCCGTGCAGCTCGCCGCGCAGCTCGCCGCGAAACCAGGCGTCGAGCGGCACCCCGAAGCCCTGCTTGCCGCGGTCCAGGATCTCCGGCGGCAGCAGCGGCTCCGCGGCCCTTCGCAGGACCCGCTTGAGCTGCAGGCGCCCGCCGAGCTTCAGCGACGGGTGCAGCGACGCCGCGAACCGGACGAGCTCCGCGTCCAGCAGCGGCGAGCGCAGCTCCAGCCCATGGGCCATCGTCGTGCGGTCGGCCTTGACGAGCAGATCGTCGAGTAGGTACGTGCGAAGGTTGAGGTCCAGCACTCGGTCGAGCGTGGCGGCGCCCGCGGTCGCGAGGAACATCTTCCGGTATGCGCGGTGCGCATCGGAATCGTCGGAGCCGATCAGTGCGGTCCGCGTCGGGCCGTCGACGAAGCTGATCCACTCCAGGTACGCGTCCGGCATGCCGAGTCCGGCCTTGGCGGCGAACCGGTGCAGCCGGGCGGCGCGGCGGCGGGCGGACATGACCGCTCGGCCGGCGCCCAGCCCGCCCGCCCCCAGCCCGCTGGCCCCCAGCCCGCCGGCTCCCAGCCGGCCGGCCCCGGGCACACCTCCGGAGCCGACCGCCGGCGCGTCGCCGGCCAGCGCGGCGAGCCCGCGCATCACACCGTTGCGCAGGGTCGCCGGCAGCTTCCCGTACGGCGCCGCCGCGACCGCGGCCGCGAACCGCTCGTAGCCGGCGAACAGCTCGTCGCCGCCGTCGCCGCAGAGCGCGACCGTGACGTGCTCACGGGTCAGCTGCGACAGGAGGTACGTCGGGATCGCGCTGGAGTCGCCGAACGGCTGGTCGTGATGCCAGATCAGCCGCTGCACGAGATCGACCGCGTCGGGCTTGACGACGAACTCGTGGTGCTCGGTCCGGTAGCGGTCCGCAACCAGCCGCGCGTACGGGCGCTCGTCGAAGCGCGCGTCGGCGAAGCCGATCGTGAAGGTCTTCACCGGCTCAGGGCTCAGCTGCGCGAGCGTGGCCACGACCACGCTGGAGTCAAGGCCGCCCGACAGGAACGCCCCGAGCGGCACGTCGGCGACCGTCCGCCGCGTGACCGCGTCGCGCAGCAACGAGCGCACCCGGGTCGCGGCGCGGTCGAGCGCTCCGGGCCGCAGTGGCGGCCGCCCACCGCCGACGACCGGAGCGGGCGGCGACCAGTAGCACTGCACCTTCGGCGAGCCGCCCGGCTCGAACACGAGCACGTGCCCGGGCGCCAAGGACTCGACCCCGCGGTAGAACGTGCCCGGCGTCGGCGCGTACCCGAACGCCAGGTAGCCCGGGATCACCCGTTCGTTGAGCTCGCATGGCACCCGGGGATGGGCGAGCACGCCCTTGATCTCGGACGCGAACACGAGCTCGCCGTCGCCGTACCACCAGTGCAACGGCTTCTTGCCGAGCCGGTCGCGGCCGAGCACGAGCCGCTCTCGACGCGCGTCCCAGACCGCGAACGCGAACATCCCGTCCAGCGCCGACGCCAGTGCGACCGGGTCGGTCCACTCGGCCAGGTGCGCGATCACCTCGGTGTCGCAGCCGGTCGCGAACCGATGGCCGCCGTCGCGCAGTGAGCGCCGCAGCGCGGCGAACCCGTAGATCTCGCCGTTGAGCACCGCCGCCAGCTCGCCGGACTCGTCGGTGATCGGGGGATCGCCGCCCGCCACGTCGATGATCGCCAGCCGGTTCTGGCCGATCGCGCCGCGCGCGCGGACGAACGCACCCTCGGCGTCGGGGCCGCGGTGGCGCTGGCATCTCAGCTGCGCCGCCACGACCTCTCGGTCGGCCGGCCCGCTGCTGCGGACGTATCCGGCGATCCCGCACACCGGCCTATGCTCCCGCGGGTGCGCGTGCTGCGGTCGCTGTACGTCTGCTACCTGTCGGTCGCCGACCCGCTCGTCGACTCACAGGTACTGGCCTACCTGGAGGGCCTGGCGGCCACGGGCCACACGATCCACCTGTTGAGCTTCGAGCCGGCCGGAGACGACCGCTCGCAGCGACGGCGCACCCGCGCCGCACTGCGCGCCCGCGGGATCGAATGGCACCGGCTGCGGTACCACAAGCGTCCGTCCCTGCCGGCGACCGTCTACGACGTGGTCTGCGGCGCGCTCACGTGCGCGTGGCTCGTACGCCGTCACCGGCTGCACGCGATCCATGCCCGCAACCACGTCCCCGCCGCGATGGCGATGCTCGCCGCGCCGGTCGCGCCGCACCGCCTGATCTTCGACGTTCGTGGGCTGATGGCGCAAGAGTACGTCGACGCTGGCCACTGGCGGTCGGGCGGGATCGCGGCCCGGCTGACGGGACGGGTGCAGCGCGCCGGTCTGCGCCGGGCCGCCGGGATCGTGGTGCTGACCGAGCGGGTCCGGTCGCTGCTGTTCGGCGCGGGCGATCACGGGCGTGACGGCGTGTTCGTGATCCCCTGCTGCGCGGACGTCGAACGGCTCGCCGCCGGCCGGGGTGAGCGCGACGCGGAGCGGCAGCGGCTCGGCCTCAACGCTGAGCGGGTACTCGTCTACGTCGGCAAGTTCGGCGGCTGGTACATGGACGCCGAGCTGGCGCGGCTGTTCCTGGTCGCCGCCGAGACGATCGACGATCTCCACCTGCTGGTCGTGACCCAGGCTGATGCGCGTGAGTTCGGTGAGCTGCTGGCGGCGGACGGGATCGATTCCGGCCGCTGCACGATCACCTCGGTCGTGCACGAGCGACTCGGCGCCGTGTTGGGTGCCGCCGACGCAGCGGTGGCGCTGGTCGCGCCGATGCCGTCCAAGGTCGCGAGCTCGCCGACGAAGGTGTCGGAGTGCCTGGCGGCCGGACTGCCGGTGATCGCGACGGCGATCGGTGACACGGCCGAGCTGCTGCGCGGCGGCGAGACGGGGATCGTGCTGACCGAGTTCACCGATCAGGCCTACCGGCGGGCCGCCGGTGAGCTGGCGGCGCTGATCGACGACCCGCGGACGGCCGAGCGATGCACCGCGCTCGCGCGTGAGCGCGTGTCGCTTGCGCAGGTCGGGCTGCCGCGGTACCGGGCGCTCTACCAGCACGTCGCCGCTCACGCCAGCAGCGTTCGGTAGATCCGCTCGAGGTCGTCGGTGAGCCGCAGCACCGAATAACGGGCCACGACGCCGGCCGCGCCGGCCCGCGCTGCCGCCGCGACGGCATCGTCGTTCAGCGCGCGCGTCACCGCCGCCGCGAACGCCGGCTCGTCGTCGCGGGCGACCACGAATCCGCTGACGCCGTCGCGCACGACGCTGTCCACGCCCCCGATCCGGGTGCAGACCACGGGCGTGCCGGCCGCCTGGGCCTCGATCAGGCTGACGGGCGTGCCCTCGTTGTCGGACGTCAGCACGACCACATCGGACCCGAAGCACACGTCCGAAACGTCGTCGCGGAAGCCGGCCCAGGTCAGGCGAGCCGGGCCGAGCGCGCGGGCCGGGGCGGATGCTCGCAGGGCCGGGCCGAGCTCGCCGTCGCCGACGACCAAGAACCGCAGCCGTGGGTCAGCCGACGCCAGTCGCTGTGCGACCACCAGGAACCGGTCGACGCGCTTGATCGGCGCCAGGCGCGCCACGAGCGTCACCAATCGCTGGTCGGAGCGGACGCCGAGCTGCTCCCGCAACGCTGCGCGGCGCCGGTCGCGCTCGCCGGACGCGACGGTGAACGCGCGCAGGTCCAACCCGAGCGGCACGACTGTGAACCGCTGCGCCGGCGCCACGCCAAACCCCTCAAGCTCCTGTGCGACCTGGTCGGAGACGGCGATCAGCACGTCGGTGACGCTGCCCAGCGCCCGCTCGACCGTCGCGTAGATGCGACTCGTACGACTCGAGAAGTAGCCGCTCAGGGAGTGCCCGTGGTAGGTGTGCACGAGCGCCGGTCGTCGCGACGGCAGCGGGAACGCCAGCAGCGTCGCGACGCGCCCGAGCGTTCCCGCCTTGGCGGCGTGCGTGTGGACGATCGCCGGGCGCTCGCGCCGCAGCAGCCTGATCAGCGACCACAGCGCGCGCAGGTCACGCCGGCTCGGATCTCGCCGCATCGAGTCGACCAGCACCGGCGTGACGCCGAGCGAGCGCGCGAGCGCGTCCATGTTGCCCTCCGAGGGACCTTCGCGACCGCGGATCAGCGTCGTCGCAAAACCACGCGGCCGCAGCGCTTCGGTCATCGTGATCGCCTGGATCGCCGGCCCGCCGATGTTCAGCCGCGCGATCACGCGCGTGACCCGGACCGGAGCGGCCTCCAGAGCGGCGCTCAAACCTACTCGGCCTCAGCCTGCGCGGCGACCGCGAGCGGGCGGGGCACGGGGCGCAGCGACGGTACGCGTGGGACCTCCGCGGTCGTGATCCCCACGGCGAGCGCGAGCGCACGGGGCACGGGGCGCATCGACGGTATGCGTAGGACGTCGGTGGTCGCGATCCCGGCTGGGCGCCAGCGGGCCGAGTCGAGCGTCACGACCGCGAGCGCGCCGGCGATCAGGACGACGGCAGAGCCCGAGATCACCGCGCCCGCGCCGATCCGCTCGCAGGCCACGCCGACCGCGCTGAGCCCGGACTGAGCCAGGCACAGCGCGAGCGCGACTCGTCTCGGGCTCCCGAGCGCTCCGAGGAGCCGGTGCGAAAGATGATCGCGACCGCCGGTGACCAGCGGCACGCCCCGCCGGTAGCGAGAGACGCTGACCAACGCCGCGTCCAGCAGCGGCAGCCCGGCGAGCAAGCACGCCCCGAGCGGGGCGGACGCGCCCGCGTGATCGGTGACCGCCAGCCCGAGCACGGCGACCAGCATCCCGATCGTCATCGAGCCGCCGTCGCCGAGGAACTGTCGCGACGGCGAGGACAGGTTCCAGCGCAGGAACGCGCCGGCGGCGCCCGCCAGCGCGAATGCGATCACGGTCGCGTCACGGTCGTGCGTCAGCGCTGCGAGCGTTCCCAGTCCGACTGCGCACGTGAGCGTCACCGCGGCGCAGGCGCCATCGAGGTTGTCCATCAGGTTGAAGGCGTTGACGAGGACGATCACCCACGTGACGGTCGCCAGCAGGTCGACATCGCCGCCGAGCCCGGTCCGGAAGCGCAGACCGGCGGCGAACAGCGCCACGCCCACACCGGCCTCGGCCAGCAGCCGCCACTTTGGTGCGACGACGACCCGATCGTCGAGTGTGCCCAGTGCCCACAGCGCGGCGGCGCAGCCCAGCGCGACGGCCCAGCGGCCGCTGATCGCGCCGAGCGTGGCGGCGGCGACGAGCACGGCGCAGAGCACCGCGGCGCCGCCGAGCAGCGGGGTCGCGACCGCGTGGCGGCGGTACTCACGCGGCCGGTCCAGGAAGTCCGTGCGCCGCGCGACCGCGATCGACGCCGGGATCGAGACGCATGCCGCCGGGATCGCGATCGCCAGCGCGGCGGCCGCGATGCCCGCGCCGTTCACGCCCATCCCCCGCTTGCGGCCGCCTGCACAAGGTCGGATCCGCCGCGCGAGCGGTAGTGCTCGACGGTCAGTGCAAGCCCCTCGCGCAGCGACACCATGGGCTCGTAGCCGAGGGCCTCGCGCGCCGACGTCAGGTCGGCCAGCGAGTGCTCGATCTCTCCCGGGCGAGGCTCGTCGTGGATCGCTGCGATGTCGGTCCCGATCAGCCTCCGGAGCACCTCGAGCAGCCGGTTGAGCGTGACCCGCTCGCCGCAGGCGACGTTGAACGCCTGGCCGCAGACGCCGGTCGCCTCAAGCGCCAGCAGGTTGGCGGCGACGACGTTGCCGACGAACGTGAAGTCCCGTGACTGGTTCCCGTCGCCGAACACGATCGGCGCGCGCCCAGTCAGCAGCGACACGATGAACCGTGGGATCACGGCCGCGTACTCAGAGCTCGGATCCTGACCGGGGCCGAACACGTTGAAGTAACGCAGCGCCACCGTCTGCAGGCCGTAGACGCGGTGAAAGCTGCGGGCGTAACCCTCGCCGGCGAGCTTGGCGGTCGCGTACGGTGAGATCGGCAGTGACGGCATCCGCTCGTGCTTGGGCTCAAGGCCCCGGTCGGCGCCCGGGCCGTAGACCGACGAGGAGCTTGCGTACACGACCCGGCCGACATCGTGGTCACGGGCGGCGAGCAGCACGTTCAACGTCCCGGTGACGTTGGTCTCATTGCTCGTCAGCGGGTCCTGCACCGAGCGTGGGACCGAGGGCAGCGCTGCCTGGTGCAGGACCGCGTCGCAGCCGGCGACCGCGCGCGCGACGCGTTCGAAGCTACGAACGTCACCCTCGATCAGCTCCACCTCGTCGGTGAAGGGCTCGACGTTGGCGCGGCGGCCAGTCGCGAAGTTGTCGAGCACCCGGACGGCGTCACCGCGCGCCAGCAGCGACGCGACCAGGTGGGATCCGATGAACCCGGCGCCGCCGGTGACCAGCACCTTCACGCGCGCACTCGCACGCCGCCGGCGCTCGCGTGATCGCGCTGGAACGCGATCACGTCTGAGAGCGCCTCGTCGAGCGTGCGCCGCGGCCGCCAGCCGGTCAGCTCGGAGATCGCCGTGATGTCGGGCGACCGCCGTCCGAGCTCCTCGAATCCGTCCCCGTAGGCCTCTTCGTAAGGGACCAGCGAGATCCCGGAATCAGAGCCGGTCAGCTCGATCACCCGTCGCGCGAGGTCCAGGATTGTGATCGGTCGCGGGTTGCCGATGTTGAACGCCCGACCGGTCGCGCCCGTGGCGTCGCAGACGGCCAGAATCGCCCTCACCGCGTCGCCGACGTGCATGAAGCAGCGCGACTGACTGCCGTCGCCGTACACGCGCAGGTCCTCGCCGGCGAGCGCACGTTGGACGAAGCGCGGCACGACCATCCCGTAGCTGGAGCGCTGGCGCGGGCCGATCGTGTTGAACAGCCGGACGATGACCGTGTCGGTGCCGTGCTGGCGGTGGTACCCGTGGGCGAGCGACTCGCCGTAGGACTTGGCGATCGCATACGACCAACGGCTCTTGGAGGCCGAGCCCAGCAGCCGGTCGGAATCCTCGTGCAGGAACTGACCGGAGTTCTTGCCGTAGACCTCCGAGGTGGAGAAGAACACCAGCCGCGGCCGGTGGGCGGCGGCCGCGGCGAGCACCACGTCGGTGCCCTGGACGATCTGTCGCAGCGTATGCAGGGGGTCTGCGACGACCAGCTCGACCCCGACCGCCGAGGCGAGATGCAGGCAGTGATCACACTGCGCCATCAGCCTGTCGACGAGCTCTGCGTCGGTCACGGAGCCCTCGACGAGCCGCAGCGCGGGCTCGGCGGCGAGCGCGTCAAGGTTGCGCTCGAGGCCCGTGCTCAGATCGTCGAGGACGGTGACCTGTGCGCCGCGGGCGACGATCGCCTCGACCAGATGGGACCCGATGAACCCGGCCCCGCCGGTGATCAGGTATTGTGAGCGTTGGGGAATTTTGTGCCGCCTGTCGCTGACTATTGCGCCGGAACACACAGCGCACATATAACCAGCGTAAAGCACGCGTCGGCTCCCGCGGCCTGCCGCGGACGATTATCCAGGTCTCGGTCAAACTGTCGTCCGTGACTGACCGGGACCGCCGAACGATCCGCTACGGCGCCGCCGGCCTGGCCGTGCTCGCCGGCGCACTCTGCGCGGCGGCGCTCACCGACGGCGTCGGCAACACGCTCGCCACGGCGCTGATCGGGGGCGGTCTGCTCGCGATCGTGATCTTCGTACTGCGGGACATGGGGTTGGTCGATACCTCCGGCAAGCCCGAGCCCCGGCAGCCGTCGCGCAACGGATCGGACCCGGATCGCGAATCGACGGCCGGTGCGTCACAGCCCGATCACCCGCCGCGCCAGGCCCGCCGGACCGTCAGCGTCCGCCGCCCGGACCGAATGCGGGGTCGGCGCCGGCGGCTGCGCTGAGCGTTCGCGGGGTTATTGCGGCTCGCAAGCGGCGCCGGGCTTGACTTGACCGACCGCCAGGCAGGCGGTGGTGATCGCCGGTTCGCGGCCGTGCCGGATCACGAACGAGTAATACTTGCCCACCCAGCCACGATGGCTCAGCCGGACCGTCAGCCTGGCCCCGACGCCGAGCTTATGACCGCTGAAGCGCTTCGCGAGAGCGACGTTCTTGCACGTGTCGGTTTTGCCACAGTCCGCGCGCGTGACCGCGTCGACGTAGCTGTGGACCGGGCAGCCGCTGCCCGAGCACCGCAGCGAGACCTTGAGCCCGGGCTGCACCTCGGTCACGGCAAGACCCGTCACAAGGGTGTAGCTGGGGAAGAAGTGGAACGTCCAGGTCATCAGCGACGCCACATAGCCGCTCGGCTTGGGCACGACCACGGCCAGCTTGTGGACGTGCGTGCTGGTGCCTGAGAAGTTGCCGTCGCCGAGGTAGGTCGCCGTGATCGAGTGCGTGCCGAGCTTCTTGTACTGGACCGTGCAATGGGCGAACCCTTGAGCAAGCGCGGTGGCGCAGCCCGTGATCGCCGTATTGCCGTCCAGGAACACGACGGTGCCGGTCGGGGAGACGCCCTCGGTTCCGGCCTGCGGCGTGATCTGCACCTTGAACGTGATCCGCTTACCGAGCGTCACGTGCGTCGGCAGGGTCATCCGCGCGGTCGTGGCCGCGCGGCCGAGGACGAACCCGACGGCGGCGCTGCTGGACCCGGTCAGCTGCGAGCCCGGGGCCGGCGTGAAGACGGCGCTGAGCGTCGAGACGGAACCCGAGAACACAGCCTGGCAGGTGACCGTCGCGCTCGCGCCGGAGGGTTGGGTCGGGACCGAGGCGCACCCGGCGACCGGGCTCATGCCCTGCTCGAACGTCACCGTTCCGGCCGGCGGCGCCTGACCCGTGGCCGAGGTCACGGTCGCGACCAGCGTCGCCGGTTGACCTGCGACGACGCCGGCCGGGGTGATCTGGAGCGCCGTCTCGGTCGGAGCAGTGACGACCGCGGTCTTCGCCGACTGCGCCGAGCCGCTCCCGCCCGCATTGGTTCCGGTCTCCGAGAACGCCAGCGTGTCGCCGAGGTCGGCGGCGCCGGGGCTGTAGGTCGCGAAGGACGCGCCGGGGATCGCCGTGCACGACTGCCCCACGCAGCGAAGCCACTGATAGGCGTACGTCGGGTTGCCGCTCATCGCCACGGGGACGCCGGTCAGCGTTGCTCCCACCTGCGGCGTGCCCGAGACGGTCGGCACCCCCGTCCCCGCGGCCGGCGGGGCAACCTTGAGCGTGGGGCTCGTGATCGGCCCGACCGGCAGTGAGAAGACGGTCAGCGAGCCGCCGGCGTTGCTTGCGGTTTGGGTGAGGACGATGTCCGCGCCGACGTCGGCACTCTGGAGGAGGTAGGTGCCGGCCGTGCTCTCCGACACACAGTTGCTGTTGCTGCCGTTGCACCGCAACCAGTTGTAGGAGTAGCTGTTGCCGGCCCCGGTCCACGTGCCGGCCACGGCGGTCAGGGTCGACCCGGACACGCCGAGCCCCATGATCTTTGGCAACCCGGTGTTGGTCGGCGCCGCCGGTGGTGGTGGCGGTGGTGGTGCCGCGGGGACATCGATCGAGGTGACCTGGTTGGTCGTCCCGGCCGTCGTCTTGTCCGTCTCGAATACGGTGATGTGGTGGCCCTGGTCACCCGGTCCGACGAGGTACGTGAGGGGATTTGCTGACAACGGCGTGATCACCGTGCATCCGACCGGTGTCGTCGGGTTGGCGGTTGGGCAGTCGTACCAGTTGTCCTGGATGCCGGCGCCGGTCGGATCGGCGGCGTACATGCCCTGTGTCAGCGTGACCGTGTCGCCGACGGCGGCCGTGGTGGTGCTCCCCGCGTCGGTGCTCTTCAGGGTCGTGTCGGTGAGCCTCGGGCCCGTGTCCGCGCGTGCGGCGGGAGCGAGCACCAACGTCCACAGCAGCGCCGAGAGCACGCAGGCCACCGCAGCGACGCCGAAACGCAGGATTCGGAGCCGTCCATCTCGCCCCCCTTCGCCGTTCCGTCGCCCAAGAAACTGTCCAAAGGGTACCCTTTGTCAGTAGGCTTGTGTCATACAAATGTCGAGTTTGAGCACGGAACACTCAAGCTCCGCGATTCGTCATCGCGAGGGGCAGCGGGGCCGGACCATGCGCACGAGGCGGCTGGATCTGGTTGCCGCGGCTGCGCTCGCGGTCGTCGCTACGGCGACCGGTGGAATCGCGTTCGCCGCCCGCGGCGGCTCCGCGCACGCCGCGCGCCCCAAGCCGGCGTCGATCCCCTCGCAGATCGCGGCGTCGTCGGGCTCGGCCGGGGCCGCGCCGGGCGCGACCGGGGCCGGGTTGGCGGCCGCGGCGGTCTCCAGCGCGCAGGCGGCCAGCGAGGCGCTCAGGCGTGACGGCCAGCGGTTGGCGTCGTCGGGCTCGGCCGGCCGGACCACAGCGCTCTTGAGCGTCCCGACGCCCCGCCGCCAGTTGGCCTCGGCGCCGCGCTCGACGACGCCGCCACCGGTCGTCGCCACGACGAGCAGGTCGACCCCGACGGCGCCGGTGTCCCCCACGACGGCTCAGCCGACTTCGACGACGCCCGCGCCTGTGGAGACGACGCCCGCGCCCGTCGAGACGACGCCCGCGCCCGTCGAGACGACGCCCGCGCCCGTCCAGACGACGCCCACGCCGGCTCCGACGCCCACGCCGGCTCCGACGCCCACGCCGGCCCCGAGCCAAGGCGGCGGCTCGTCGGGCGGCGGCTCGTCGGGCGGCGGCTCGTCGGGCGGCGGCTCGTCCGGCGGCACGGGTAGCGCCAGCGGCGGCGGCTGAGCCCGGCAGTCGGCGGCGGCGCCCAGGCGTGCGCGTGTCGAGCGGGTAACCTGGTGAATCCCGGTTCACATCCGCCCGGGCACAGGCCAAACCACCAGGAGACACCGCCTTGGACCTCGACGACACGCCGGAACAGGCCGAGTTTCGCGCGCACGCACGTGCGTGGCTCGATCAGCACAAGCACGGGGCGCCGCCGCGCTCGGGCTCCAGCGAGGACTCCGACTACATCGGGGCGCGACGCGCCTGGCAGCGCCGTCTGGCCGAGGCCGGGCTGGCGGGCGTGACCTGGCCCAGGGAGTACGGGGGACAGGGCCTCGGCCCGATCGAGCAGGTCACCGCCAACCAGGAGATCTCACGCTCCGGGGTCCCGGGGATACTTGACGTGATCGGCATCGGGATGCTGGGACCATGCCTGATCGCGCAAGGCTCCGAGGAGCAGAAATCCCGCTATCTGGGACCTCTGCTGCACGGCGACGAGGTCTGGTGCCAGCTGTTCTCGGAGCCCGCCGCGGGCTCGGACCTGGCGGCGGTGCAGACCCGCGCCCGCCAGGGCGAAGACGGTCGGTTCACGCTCAACGGCCAGAAGGTGTGGACGACCAACGCCCAGTTCGCGTCCTTCGGGATGCTGCTGGCGAGGACCGACCCCGACGTGCCCAAGCACAAGGGCCTGACGATGTTCGTCGTGCCGATGGACGCGCCCGGCGTGACCGTCCGCGGGTTGCGCCAGATCTCCGGCGAGGCCGAGTTCAACGAGGTGTTCTTCGACGATGTCGTGGTCGAGTCCGACGCGGTCGTCGGCGGGATCGGCAACGGTTGGGGAGCGGCGCTGACGATCCTGATGTTCGAGCGGCTGACGATCGGCTTCGGTTCTGAGGGCTACGGCTCGCCGGTGGCGCTCGCGCAGGCGATGGCGGGCGACGAGGCCGCGCGCCGGGACTCCGAGATGCGCACCCGGCTCGGGCACGTGATGACCGAGCTGACCGCGGTGCGGTTCAACGGCTACCGGATGCTGACCCAGCTCTTACGCGGCCAGATCCCCGGTCCCGAGGCCGGCCTGGCGAAGGTGACGATGGTCAACGCGGCGATCAAGGCGACCGACCTCGCGGCCGACATCGTCGGCCCCGACGCGCTCGCCGACGACAGCCGCTGGAGCTACCTGATCTCGTTCCTGCCGGGGCTGAAGTTGGCCGGCGGGACCGAGCAGATCCTGCGCAACACCATCGGCGAGCGGGTGCTCGGGCTGCCGTCCGAGCCGCGCCTGGACAAGGGCGTGCCGTTCTCGGAGCTGCGCGCGCTCGAAATCTCCCACCCACCCGCAGCACGATGAACCTCGCACTGTCAGACGAGCAGGAGCTGCTGCGCGAGGCGGCGCGCGGGACGTTGTCACGGGTCAAGACCGTCGAGGCCGCCCGCGACGCGCTCGAGGACGAGTCGGCGCGCCCGGACCTGTGGCCGACTGCGGTCGATGCCGGATGGCCGGGGCTGCTGATCTCAGAGGAGCACGGCGGCGCCGAGCTGGGGGCGTTCGACGCGATGCTGATCGCCGAGGAGTGCGGTCGCGTGCTTGCGCCGGTCCCGCTGCTGGGGCTGCTGCCCGCGACCTCGATCCTCGACGCGGCCGGCCACGAGTCGTTGCCGGCGGTCGCCGCCGGCAACCTGCGACCGGCCTACGTCCCGGCGCGCCCGCCGGACGATCTGGAGCCACGCTGGACCGTGCAGCCACGCTCGGGCGCGGCCCGCGCCGACGCGCCGCGCGCCGTGGCCGACGGCGACGCGATCGTGCTCGACGGGACGGTCTCGTTCGTTCCGGATCTGCCCGGGGCGGAGCTGCTGGTGGTCGTGGCGGCAACCGAGCAGGGCGAGCCGATGGCCGTCGCGGTGGCGCCGGGCGCCGACGGCGTGCAGCTCGAGTCGGTCTGGCGCTATGACGCGACCAGGTCGCTCGGCCACGTGACCTTCTCCGGCGCCCGGGGCACGAGGCTGGACGTCGACGTCGAGACGCTCGCCGACGCCTGGTATCTGGCGCATGCGCTGATCGCGGCCGAGTCGATCGGCTCGGTGCAGACCTGCCTGGACGTGAGCGTCGAGTACGCCAAGGAGCGCCACACGTTCGGCCGTGCGATCGGCTCCTACCAGTCGATCAAGCACGAGCTGACCGAGATCCTCCGGCGACTGGAGAACGCCCGCGGACTGCAGTACTACGCCGGTTGGGCCCGGGAGTCGGCGCCCCAGGAGTTCCCGCTGGCGGCCAGCGCCGCGCGCTCGGCCGCGGGCGAGGCGCTGGACTTCGCCGCCCGCGCGATGATCAACGTCCACGGTGGGATCGGGGCGACCTGGGAGCACGACGCGCCGTTGTTCTTCCGTCGCGCCGAGCTGTCGCGCCGGCTGCTCGGCGGCACCCGCGACGCGACCGACCGGGTCGCGGCCGAGACGCTGCGGACGGCTTTGGCGGCGGGCTGACACCACGGGGCACACACCGCGGGCGTCCCCAGCGCGGTCCGCTGCAGCGACGCGTCGGCCGAACACGGTGCGGTATGTTCGCCGCCGCAGTCGTCACCAGGGAGCCCGAGTCACGAGAGAGTCCGAGGAGGAACAGGATGCGCAACGGCTATCGGTCACCGGCAGTGCTGACGGCCGGGGTGACGGCGATCGCGATCGCACTGCTGTGCGCGCAGCCGGCGTTCGCCCGGACGCTCGATCACGGCGGCCTGCCGATCCCCGGGGCCACCTATAGGGGCCACACGACCACGGGGGAGAAGGTCACGATCCGGGTCGCGGACGACGGTCTGAAGGGCACTGAGTCCGCGACGTTGCACGTCGGCTGCGCGGCGGCCGGCGTCCGCCTGAGCACCGCCGACGGCGCCTTCACCGCACGCTGGAAGGGCAGCGCCCGCACCGCGACCGGCCTGTTCGACATCGCCACGGTCAGCGGTCATGTGGACGCGCTGTCGGCCGGCTGCCGCGGCGGCCGCTTCAGCGCGAAGTTGACCTCGCCATCCGGGGTCCGGGTCAGCACGATCCGATACGGTCCCGACGCGCTGAAGCCGATGGCGATGAACATGCCGATGCCCAAGAGCATGTTCAACATGCAGGGCGCGATGCAGGACTTCTGGTCACACGACGTGCGCCAGCCCTGCTCTGACTGCTTCATCGTCGGGATCGTCCCCAACTTCGTCTATCCCGACGGCAGGGTGGCGAACTACGACACCGGCGCGATGATGCATCACATCGTCCTGTTCGACGACTCCGCGCACGACGTCAGTTGCCCGTCGTGGCCGCAGCGGATCATGGCCTCGGGCAACGAGCGCACCGACATCGTCTTCCCGCGCGGCTACGGCTATCACGTCGGCGCCGGCGAGAGCTGGTCGATGCTCGCCGAGCTGATGAACATGAGCATGCGCACCCAGAACGTCGAGCCGCAGCTGACGTACTACTGGGTGCCGGCATCGCATCATCTGCATCCGGTCACGCCCTTGTGGCTGGACGAGAACGAGTGCGGCAACTCGCTGTACTCGATCCCGAAGGGCAGCTCCGACACCGTGTGGCATTACACGGTGCCCGCCTCGATCGCCGGTCCGATCGTCTCGATCGGCGGCCACGTGCACGACTACGGCACCCACATCAGCCTCACCGACACGACCACGCACACGCTGATCTGCGATGCGCGCGCGGGCTACGGCATGAACATGGCCTACATGAAGAACATCGAGTCGATGAGTGGCTGCACCGGGACGCCGGTGGCGAGGATCCACGCGGGTGACGTGCTGTCGCTGAACAGCTTCTACACGAGCCCGATCGCCGAAAACGACGTGATGGGAATCATGCTGGCCTACGTGGCGACGCACGGCGGCTGAGGACGTCCCCCGGTCGCAGCCGGGTAAGCCGATGCAGGACGCGAAGGGTCCGGACGGGCCGGACGGCGGTCCGTTGCGGCCGCGGTCCTGGCGCAGCCCGCTGCGCGGGCCGTGGCTGACCTCCGCGCTCGGTGCGGTGCTGCTCGTCGGGTTGCCGGTCGTGTTCATCACGGGCCTGCTGTCCAACGCCGCCTACAACCCGTGGCTGAACGGGAACGTCGCGCTGCAGGGCCGCTCGCGCAGCCCACTGGACTTCTACCTGTTCACGTGGCCGGCGCATCCGGCATGGCTATACGCGGTCAACGAAGGGATTCACGTGTCGCTCGGTCTGGCGCTGATCCCGGCGATCCTCGTCAAGCAATGGTCGGTGATGCCGCGGTTGGTCGCGCGGCCGGCCGTGCGCAGCCCCGCGCACGCGCTCGAGCGTCTGTCGCTCGTGTTCCTGGTCGGCGGAATCTTCTTCGAGGTCGTCACCGGGCTCCTGTTCGAGGAGTACTGGGTGCCCTACCACTTCGACTTCACCGCCGCGCACTACTACGGCGCGTGGGTGTTCTTCGGCGCGCTGGGACTCCACACGGCAGTGAAGCTGCCCAAGCTGCACGAGTCGCTGCGAACCCGCGGCTCGCTGGCGCGGGTACTGCGCACCGATCTCAAGCACACGGTTCCCGAACCGCCCGAGGACCCGGCGCTCGAGCCCGAGTCGCTGGTGCCGAGCGCGCCGGCGTCGCCGACGATGTCGCGGCGGGCCTTGCTGGGCGCGACCGCCGCCGGGTCGGTCCTGCTCGGGGTCCAGGGGGTCGCTCAGGACATCGGCGGACCGGTCCGTTCGCTGGCCTTCCTGCTGCCGCGCGGGTCAGAGCTCGGGACCGGGCCTAACGACTTCCCGGTCAACGCCACGTACGCCTCGCTCGGCCTTCCCGACCACACGATCGGGCCGCGGTGGCGGCTGCGCGTGTCGAGTGCCGACGGTCACGTGCTGCACTTCTCGCGCGCCGAGCTGTCGTCCCGGTTCGAGCAGCACACGTACTGGCTGCCGATCGCCTGCCGGGAGGGCTGGTCGACGACGCAACGCTGGACCGGCGTCCGCCTCCGTGACCTCGCGGCGGCGGTCGGCGCGCGCGGCACGCCGGCACTGTTGGTCGAGGCGCTCGACGGCGCCACCGCGACGCTGGCCTCCAACCAGGTGTCGGCCGCGGAGTCGCTGCTCGCGCTCTACGTCAACGGGGTGCCGATCTCGCCCGACCATGGCTATCCGGCGCGCGTGATCGTGCCCGGCGAGATCGCCGTGAACTGCCTGAAATGGGTCTCGGCGATGGGCTTCGCCCGGGTGGAGAACGCGTGAGCCGGCTCCGCCGCTTCTACGGTGCGCAGCCGCTGCACCTGCTGGCGACCGTGGTCAGCTTCGCGATCGTCGCGGCAGGCGTCGCGGGCTGGTTCCAGGCGGGCTCCGATTCGCGCGGGATCATCATCTGGGCGCTGGGCTCGGTCATCGCGTTCGAATGGATCCTGCTGCCGCTCGCCTGGGTGCTGGATCGGATCGCGCTCGGACCGCGGACGCCGCGGACACCGCGGACGCCGCGACCGCTCGGTGCGCCGCGACCGGCCGGCGCGTCGCGGACGCTGCCGGGGCCGGCCAATCGCGCCTACGTGCGGGTGCCGGCCCTGCTCAGTGCGCTGCTGCTGATCGTGTTCGCCCCGCTGATCTTCCGCGCCGAGACGCCCGACTTCGAAGCGACGAGCGGGATCGCGCCGCCGGACTACCTGGCGCGCTGGCTCCTGGCGACCGCCGCGATGTTCGTCATCTCGGCGGTCGCGTACGCGCTGTCGCTGCGTCGTTCACGTGACCCTGTCGATCAAGATCCCAGTGTATTCGACTAAGATTTTCTGATATAGAGTGACTCACTAGTGATGTAATCGCCGGTGATGGACGCGGTCGAGCACCGGAACGGGAGGTTGTATCTCACCGGACTGGCCGCCTCGCTGGTCGGCAACAGCGCGATGACGCTGGTCGCCGGGATCTGGGTCAAGTCGCTGACCGGATCGAGCGCCCGCGCAGGTCTCGTGTCGGCGCTGACGTACGCGCCGTCGCTCGCCGGCCCGGTCGCCGGACTGATCGTCGACCGGGTCGACCGCCGCCGCTGGCTGGTGGCGATCAACGTCGTGTCCGCGGCGACGATCCTGTCGCTGCTCGGGGTCCGGTCCGCGAACGAGGCGTGGCTGATCTACGTCGCGATGACGATCTACGGGCTCGAGTCGGTGCTGATCGATCCGGCCGAGAACGCGCTGTTCGCCGAGATCTTCAGCGAGCGGTTCCGCCGCGCGATCAACGGACGCCGGCTGGCGATCCAGGAGACCGGCCGCCTGGTCGCGCCGCTGCTCGGCGCCGGGCTGTTCGCATTGACCGGCGGCGGGGCGGTCGCGGCGCTGGACGCCGGAACGTTCCTGGTGGCGGCGACGGTCGCTGCGCGGCTGGTGATCCCGTCGGGCCGCGGTCGGGGCGATCGGGTACACGCGCGGCGCTCGAGTGGCCTGACCGCAGACCTGACGGCGGGTGCCCGCCAGATCCTCGCCACCGACGAGCTGCGCCGAATCGTGATCGCGGGAGCGGGGGTGATGGCGATCTCGGCCATCGGGGTCGCGGCCCAGTTCAGCCTGGTCTCGGCCGTCGGCGAGCGGCCCGCGTTCCTGGGCGTGTTCAGCGCGGTCCTGGGCGCCGGGTCGATCATCGCCGCATTGACGAGCGGGAGGGTGCTCGGGCGGCTCGGCGTTCGCGGCCTGTCGCTGGCCGGGCTGATCGACTTCGCCGCGGGCAACCTGTTGCGCGCGACCGGAACGCTGCCGCTGGCGCTGGCCGGAACGCTCGTGCTGGGGTTCGCGCTGCCGTGGGCGTTCCTGGCGGTACTCAACCTCGCCCAGCGCGAGACGCCGAACGAGCTCCAGGGACGGGTGTCCGCGGCCGTCACGCTCGCGCTGTTCGGGCCTCAGGCGCCGCTGCAGGCGCTCGGCTCGGTGGCGATCACGCTCACCGGCTTTGCGGGCATCTACGTCGGGTCCGCGCTTGTGACGCTCGCGCTCGCGGCTTGGCTCGCGACCAGGCCGGCGTCCGTCAGCGGTTGGTCAGCGCCAGCTTCGCGCTGAGCCCGACGAACGACACCGCGAACGTCTGGCGCATCCGGCGCACGACGCGCGGCCGATCGATCACGTGGCGGCGCATCGCCGCGGCGAAGACGCCGTAGAGCGCGAACACGATCAGCGTCATCGCCATGAACACGCCGCTGAGCTCGAGCAGACTCGCGAGCTCGTGGTGGCTGTGCGGCGGCACGAACTGGGGCAGGAACGCGAAGAAGAAGATCGTCAACTTCGGGTTCAGGAGGTTCATCAGCACCCCGGACGACACGATCCGCGCTGCCGACCGCTCGCCGCGCTCGTCCACGACCAGCGGACTGCGGTCACGCCAGGTGGCGACCGCCATGTACAGCAGGTATGCGACACCGCCGAACTTGACGATCTCAAACGCCTCGCCGCTGGCTCGCAGCAGCGCCGCGGTGCCGGTGGTCGCCGCGACCAGGTGCGGGACGATCCCCAGCGTGCAGCCGACCGCGGCCACCAGGCCGGCGCGGGCTCCGCGGGTCAGGCCGGTCGAGATCGTGTAGAGCGCGCCGGTGCCGGGCGTGGCCACGATGATCAGCGCGGTGAGCAGGAACGCGGCGCTCATCCAGCGCCCCCCGGCTGCGTGAGCCGCTGCAGCCCGAGCGGGTTCGAGCGCCGCAACTCCGCCGGCAACAGCTCGTCGGGGAAGCTCTGGTAGGCGATCGGCTTCAGCCACCGCCGGATCGCGGTGGCGCCGACCGAGGTGGCCGAGGACGCCGTGCTCGCCGGCCACGGTCCGCCGTGGTGCATCGCCCAGCAGACCGCGACCCCGGTCGGCCAGCCGTTGAAGATCAGCCGGCCGACACCGTCTGAGAGCGTGTCGGCGACGCGCGCGGCGTCGTCGAGATCGCCATCGCCGGCGTGAACGGCGGCTGCGAGGCTGCCCGGCAGCGACGGCAGCAGCGCCAGCAGCGCGTCGAGGTCGTCGTAGGTGACCACCAGTCCTGCCGGACCGAAGCGCTCGCGCGCGAGCTCGTCGAGCCGGTCGGCGAACGTCTGCAGGGTGACCTGCCTGACCTCCGGAGTCGGCGCCAGACGGTCGTCGCCGCAGCTGCCGCGGCCAAGCTGCGCAAGCGCTGACCAGGCCGGCTCTGCGACGAGTCGCTCGTACTGGTCATAGATCCGCGCGGTCAGCATCGTCGACCCGGTCGCGGCTCGGATCGCTACTGCGATCGCCTCCAGCAGCCGATCGTCTGAGGGCACGAAGAGGAGCCCGGGGTTCGTGCAGAACTGGCCCACGCCCAGCGTCAGCGACCCCACGTAGCCCGCTGCCAGCTCCCGCGGGCTCGCCGCGGCGGCGCCGCCGAGCACGACGACTTGGTTGAGGCTGCCGAGCTCGCCGAAGAACGGGATCGGGTCTGGCCGGGTCTGCGAGAGCTTCATCAGGGCGGTGCCGCCGGGCACCGAGCCCGTGAAACCGACCGCGTGGATCGCCGGGTCCAGCACGAGTGCCCGGCCCGCGTCCTGGCCGTAGACGGTCTGCAGCAGCCCCGCCGGAGCGCCGGCGTCCGCGAGCGCGTGGGCGATCACCTCGGTGGTGATCCGCGAGGTCTGCGGATGGCCCTCGTGCGCCTTGACGACGACCGGGCATCCGGCCGCGAGCGCCGACGCGGTGTCTCCGCCCGCGACCGAGAACGCGAACGGGAAGTTCGAGGCGCTGAAGACCGCAACCGGCCCGAGCGCATGCAGCATCCGCCGCACGTCGGGCCGCTGCGTCGCGGCGTCGGCCTCGGACACGATCGCGTCGACGTGCATGCCTCGCGTCACGACCTCGGCGAACATCCGCAGCTGGCCGGTCGTGCGGGCGACCTCGCCGGTCAGGCGGGTGCTGCCCAGCGCGGTCTCGGCATCGGCGGCCGTGACGAGCTCGTCGACGGCCTCGTCGAGGAGGTCGGCGATCCGCCGCAGGACCGCGGCGCGCTCCTCGCTCGCGGTGCGCGCCCATCGCGGCGCGACGGCCGCGGCGGCGGCGGTCGCCGCCCTGACGTCGGCCTCGGGGCTGTCGGGAACGACCTGCTGGTGGATCTCGGTCGTATCGGTCATCGCTGACGCATTTTGGCGGGCCGGCTCGCGGGTTTGACGATTGTCACCTGCTGTGGGTGCATTCTGCCCGACCCGTCCGTGGCGTCGGGCGGCGGGTGCGGACAACCGCGACCGCCGCGGTCGCGGTCGCGGTCGCGCCGGACAACCGCGACCGCCGCGTATCCTGTGAATCTCCGTTCACGTACGCGAGAGGAGCGCTGCGATGACCACGACGCAGATGGGCGACCCCGCCCGCGAGGTGCTCAACCAGCCGCCGCCGCTGCAGCCGGTCAACTACTTTGAGGTCGACCTGGCGCTGCGCGAGGCGCTCGAGCGCGAGGGCGGTGGCTGGGGCGCCGACCGCGCTCACGAGGCCGGCGAGACGGCCGGAAGCGTCGAGGCGTGGGCGCACGGGCGTCGTGCGGAGGCCAACGAGCCGCGGCTCGAGACCCACGACCGGTTCGGCAATCGGATCGACGAGGTGCAGCTCGACCCCTCGTGGCACTGGCTGCTGGGCGGCGCGGTCACCCGCGCGATTCACAGCCTGCCGTGGCGTGATCCCGGTCCCGGCGCGCATGTCGTGCGCGCTGCGCGGTTCATGTTGTGGTCCAATGCCGACGCCGGCGTGATGTGCCCGGTGTCGATGACCTACGCGGCGGTGCCCGCGCTGCGCGAATCGGCGCCGGCGCTGAGCGCCGAGTGGGAGCCCCGCCTGATCTCGATCGACTACGAGCACGGCGCGCTCGCCGGGATGGCGATGACCGAGCGCCAGGGCGGCTCCGACGTGCGCGCCAACATCACGCGCGCGGAGCGTGCCGGCGACGGTCTGTATGAGCTCTATGGCCACAAGTGGTTCTGCTCCTATCCGCCATGCGCGGTGTTCCTCGTCCTCGCTCAGGCGCCCGAGGGCCTGTCCTGCTTCCTGGTGGAGCGCGGCGCCGGGATGGAGTTCCAGCGCCTCAAGGACAAGCTCGGGACCCGGTCGCTGCCGTCCTCGGAGGTCGAGTTCCGCGGCGCTCGCGCACAGCTGGTCGGCGAGGAGGGTCGCGGCGTGCCCGCGATCATCCGGATGGTCAACCACACCCGCCTGGACTGCCTGCTGGGCTCGGCCTCCGCGATGCGGCGAGCGACGCTCGAGGCGGTCCACCACGCGCGCCATCGGGCGGCGTTCGGCGAGCTGCTGGCCGACCAGCCGGCGATGCGCAACGTGCTGGCCGATCTGGCGATCGAATCGGAGGCCGCGACCGCCGCGGCGATGCGGCTCGCGCGCAGCTACGACGATCAGCACGACGGGGCGTTCCGGCGGTTCGGGACTGCGGTGATGAAGTACTGGGTCACCAAGCGCGCCGCCGGCCACGTGTCCGAGGCGCTCGAGTGCCTGGGCGGCAACGGCTACGTCGAGGAGTCGGCGATGCCGCAGCTGTATCGCGACGCACCGCTGAACTCGATCTGGGAGGGATCGGGCAACGTCGCCGCGCTCGACGTGCTGCGCGCGATCGGCTCAGAGCGCGACGGCCTGCCCGCGTTCCTGGCCGAGTGCGAACTGGCCGCAGGGGGCGATCCGCGCCTGGACGCCCATCTCGCCCGGCTGCGCGAACGGCTCGGGTCGCTGGTGGGCGACGGCTCGGGCGATGTCGAGCGTCGCGTCTACGACAGCCAGTTCGAGGCGCGGCGGCTGGCCGAGGAGCTGGCGGTGGCGCTGCAGGGCTCGCTGCTCGTGCGCCACGCGCCCGCGGCGGTCGCCGACGCGTTCTGCGCGGCCCGCTGCGAGGGTGGCGGCGGGCGCGCGTACGGCACGCTCCCGGCCGGCGTCGACGCCGCGGCGATCGTCGACCGGGCGCTGCCGGCATGAGCGTGCCGGTGAACGGACGGCGGCGATGACCGCGACCGTGACCGGCACCCCGGTGAACGGACGGCGGCGATGACCGCGACCGTGACCGGCACCCCGGTGAACGGACGGCGGCGATGACCGCGACCGTGACCGGCACCCGCGAGCGGCTGCTGCGCGCCGCACGTCAGCTGATCGACGAGGGCGGCTACGGGGCGACCTCGGTGCTGGCGATCGCTGAGCGCGCCGGCGTCGCCTCCGGGACCCTGTACCGCCACTTCGCCTCCAAGGAGGACCTGTTCGTCGAGCTGTTTCGTGACGTCTGCGACCACGAGGACCGCGCGATCGCCGCCGCGCTGAACGGGCTCGGCCAGGGGCCGCCGGCGACCGACGTCGTCGAGCAGATCGTCGGCACGTTCGCGCAGCGCGCGCTCCGCAACCGCCGGCTGGCTTGGGCGCTGCTGGCCGAGCCGGTCGACCCGCGCGTCGACGCCGAGCGGCTCGCCTACCGGGCGCGCTCGACCGAGCGGATCGAGGCGGTGCTCCAGCGCGGGATCGACGCGGGCGAGATCCCGGAGCAGAACGTCAGCCTGACCGCCGCGGCGGTCGTCGGGGCCTGTGGCGAGGTGCTGGTCGGGCCGCTGTCGCCGCTGGGCGACGGGCGGCCGGGCGCCGAGGAGGTCGTGACGTCGCTGCGGGCATTCGTGCGCCGTGCCGTCGGCGTGTGTCAGCCGAGTGAACGCGGCGGCCGGCGATGAGCGCGACCGCCGCCGTCCGGGTAGAGCGCGACGGCCCGGTGACGACCGTCCTGCTGCACCGGCCCGACCGCCGCAACGCGGTCGACGGTCCGACCGCGACGGCGCTTGCCGACGCCTTCCGCGCGTTCGACGCCGATGACGATGCGGCCGTCGCGGTACTGCACGGCGTCGGCGGCGTGTTCTGCTCCGGCGCCGATCTGTACGCGGCCGGCACGACGGAGGGCAACCGCCTCGGCGACGAGGGCGACGGCCCGATGGGGCCGACCCGGGCGCCGCCGTCCAAGCCCGTGATCGCGGCCGTCTCCGGCCACGCGGTCGCCGGCGGGCTCGAGCTGGCGTTGTGGTGCGATCTGCGCGTCGCCGACGAGACCGCCGTGTTCGGCGTGTTCTGCCGCCGCTGGGGCGTGCCGCTGATCGACGGCGGCACCGTGCGGCTGCCGCGCCTGATCGGGCTCAGCCGGGCGATGGACATGATCCTCACCGGCCGGCCCGTCGACGCGCACGAAGCGCTCGCGCTGGGCCTCGCCAACCGGGTCGTCGGGCCCGGCCAGAGCCTCCCGGCCGCGCAGGAGCTGGCGGCGTCGCTGGCCCGGTTCCCCCAGATCTGCATGCGCCAAGACCGGCTTTCGACGCTTGAGCAGCAGGGGATGTCCGAGCGCCACGCGCTCGCCAACGAGCTCGCGCACGGACTGCGTTCGGTGGCCGAGTCGGCCGAGGGCATCGAGCGGTTCCGCTCGGGCGGCGGTCGTCACGGCGCAGTCGACTGAGCGGTCGACCGTACCCCCGACCCGGGCACCGCGGGCCCCCGCGGGTCGGAGCGGACCCGGGCGATCAGGCAGGCGGCGATGTCGATCACGAGGTCGCGGTCGAACGTGACGACGAACGCAAAAGCGGCGCGTCCGGTCAGCGCCTGAGTCCCCAAGGTCGCGGGCGACGATCGCTTCGGCGTAATGCGGGCCGAGCACCGCCAGATCCCACTCGCCGGCGAGCGTGCACAAGCTCCACCGGGGACGCGCGTCGGGCCCGAGCGCCGACCCGGAGCTTCACGGACGGATGTTCGTTTGCCGGCACCGGGCCCAGCGGCGCCTGCACGCCGAAGTACCACCCCTGGGCTGGGCCTGCTCCGCATCGACTGAGCCCGCGAGCACGTGGCGCTCGATCTCGACACCATCGGCCAGGATCGAGGCTCCGGTCTGCTCGGCATAGGCGTCGACCCCATTCATGATCTCCTCGGACCGGCGATTGGGGTGGTTGCGGATCAGCGACATGTCGAGCTTGACGACGTCGGGGGCAGCAGCGGCGACAGCGCCAGCGAGCCGCCGGTTCGCGCCGACGTCATCCAACGCGATCCCCAGCCCGGCGGCGCGTCAGCTCGACGGACTCCAGCAGTCGCGCGGGGTTCAGCGTCAGCGCGCGCTCGGTGACCTCGACGAACACCTGCATCTGTAGGGCGTCCGGAGTCTCGAGCCCGGATGCTCGCGGACCGCGAGCGAGCGCCTCGAACGCCACCGGCTGGCCGATCGCCAGGTGCCCGATCGGCTGAAAGGACGCGGCGATCTCCGACGACAGGACCGCGCCGAATGCATCGGCGCCATGATCGGCTCGGGCAGGCGGGCTTGATCCTGCGGCCACGGCTCGTGTCGGGGGCGCCGCGCGAGCGGACGGTTCTGATCCGACGTCGCGAGCAGCTCGCCGTCACTCCGAATTATAGGGTCGCGATTGCCCAGGTGTGCAGTTGCTCGACGTGAGCGGTGGTCATCCCGACCGAGGGCTCGGTCGTGACCAGCAGCGTCGGTCCGGCGCGCTGCGCGGCCCAGCGCTCGCAGCTTTCGTCATGGCTGTCGTCGATCCAGGCGAGCGGACGGTCGGGTCCGGCGAATGCGTCGATCGCGTCCAGCTTCCAGTGACGCGCGACGATCGAGGTCGCCTGCGCCGCCCACCCGCCCGCGTCGAACCGCAGATGTGCCAGTCCCGCCGGCACGCCGAGCGCCGCCGGCAGATGGGTGTCGGCTCGGTCCTCCCAGCCGGTGCACCAGACCAGCTCGAATCGCTGGGCGAGCTCGGCGATCAGGGCCGCCGCGGTCTCCGAGAGAAAATGGAGGTGGCCGTCGACGAGCACGTAGCGCCCGAGCGGCGGGTGGCGGTGGTCGAAACCGAATAGCGAGATCACGCCGTCGACGTCGAGCAAGACGATGGGGCGGTACATAGGTTCCGTTTATCTGAGGTCGTCAGGGTGGTTCGCGAGTGATTTCGCCTGTGCGGCCGCACGCCGCTCGAGGGTCACACGAGCGGGCGCGAAGCCGATGGTGCCGCATGGAGGCGGCGCCGAGGTCCGGACGGCCGGTGCGCACCCTGTCCGCGTCGACCCCGTCAAGCCCCTGTCTATGAATCTGATCCTCGGTATCCCCTGTCTATGAATCTGATCCTCGGTATCGCGTTCGCCGCCGCCTGTGCGCTGGCCACGAACATCGGCTTCCTGTACAAGCATCGCGGCGCCTGCCAGGCGCCGGCGGTCGACGTCAGGCGTCCGCTGTGGACCGCCCGGCAGCTGTTCTCCTGCAAGCTGTTCGCGATCGGGTTCCTGATCGCCACCGGGGCCTGGGTGTTTCACGTGGCCGCGATGGCGGTCGCGCCGCTCTCGGTGGTGCAGGCGGTGCTGGCCGGTGGCATCGTGATGCTCGCGGTGATCGCCGAGCGCTCGTTCGGCATGCGGATCTCACGCCGCCAATGGGGCGGGATCGCGCTCACGGCGGTTGGGCTGCTGCTGTTGGGCCTGAGCCTGCCGGCCGTGCACGGCGCCCACTCGCGCTTCTCGGTGCCGGCGATGGTCGCGTTCGAGGGTGTTCTGCTGGTGGCCGGCGCGGTGCTGGTGATGGGCCCGCGGATCGGCGTCGCCACCCGCCATCACGGGTTCATGCTCGGTGCCGCCTCCGGGATCCTGTTCGGCGTCTCGGACGTCGCGATCAAGGCGATCTCCGGCGAGGTCGGCGCGCACGGTCCGCTCGGACTCGCGACGCCGTGGCTGCTGATGGCGGTCATCGCCTCGGTCGCCGCCTTCTACGCCTCGGCCAAGGGCCTGCAGGACGGCGACGCCGTCCCGGTGATCGCGATCACCGGCACCGCCGCGAACGTTGCCGGGATCGTCGGTGGCATCGTCGTGTTCGGCGATCCCATGTCGGCTCACCCAGTGATGCTGGCGGTCGAGTGCGCCGCGTTCGTACTGGTGCTCGGCGCCGCTTGGCTGACACCGGCGCCGGTCCGCGCCGCGGGGCCCGCCCCTGTCGCGCCGGCCTTCTGAGACGGCGAGGCTGACCGCCGCGAAGTTCGTCTCGATAATGGCCCTGGCTTCAGCGTCCATCGGCGTGCGCAACGCCCAATGCTGCCCGGCACCCAGCCGCGGGACCGGGGCCTCCAACACGCCATATAGGCGTGTTAGAGGCCCCGCATCGGCCCGGGGGGCGGGCGCGGCGGCCCGGGGCGGGCGCGCGGCCCGGGGGCGGGCGCGGCGGCCCGGGGCGGGCCCGCGGCCCGGGGGCGGGCGCGGCGGACCGTGGGCGCTCGTCTGAGCAGAACGTGACGACGCCCGATCCGCCGAGCTGGACGCGGTCCTGGAAGCGTTACTGGACACGTGCCGCGCTCTGAGCAGCGAGCTCTCGCCGTTCCTGCCCGCCGCCGCGTGCCGCATCGATCACGCCATGACACGCGTGACACGCGCGACACGGCGTGAGGCTCGTCGGCTGTTCGCCAAGACCCTGACGGCCGCCGCGCCAGGCCTCAGCTCGGTCGGTGCGCGTCGATCAACGACAGCGCCGCGCGCGCGACGTCCTCCCAGCCGGCGTCGAAGACGAGCGAGTGCCCGCGTCCAGAGTCTCCTGGATCTCGGTCACCGTCGGGTTGCGGCGCTGGCGCTTGAATGCGGCGTTGGTCAGTGCCCACGGGACCGTGTTGTCACGCTCGCCCGAGATCAGCTTCATCGGACCACGCTGCGGGTTGGTGCTGTCGACCCTGGCCTCGGTGCCCGGGTTGAGGTTCGCGAAGGCCGCCTGGAACAGTGGGATGCCGAGCCGGCGACGGGAAAGCCGTCGTACAGGGCGCGCGCTTCGGACTCCGGAACGGCGTTGGCGAACGCGAAGCGAAACTGCGCGTAGGTGAGCATCACCGCGCGCCTGCGATTGGTGGGGTTGCCGATCACCGGCCAGGCGGCCCGCAGCGATGACACCGGCAGCGGCAGCACCCCGCGGAACGGGCCGGGATCGATCGGCACCGACGCCCACGCCAGCCCCGAACCCGCGAGCTTCTGCGTGATCAGGCCCCGAACGAGTGGCCGATCACCGCCGGCCGGCGCTGCAGCTGACCGATCGATGCCGAAAAGTGCTCGGTGACGGCGCCGATCGAGTTGCCGGCGAACACGTCGGGCCGGGCACGCGCGTCCGCCACGGTTTCGGGGTCATCGGGCCAGCCGGGCGCGAGCGTCGCGTAGCCCGCCTCCTCGAATAGGCGGCGCCACGGATCCCAGCCGCCGGCCAGCAGCCAGAGGCCGTGGACGAATACGACCGGTGGGCGCCCCGACTCGGTGGTGGCCTTGATCTCGTCACGCTCGCGGGTGGTCAGGGTCGGACTGGAAATGGACATCTGGAGGCTGCGGGGTGGGTGCCGGTCAGCGCGGCTCCGACCCGGGCCACAGCCGCGTGTGCCGGAGGATGCCTGAGGCGTTCAGGTTCGCCCATGGAGTGGCCGCCGAAGATCGCTCCGCGGCGCTTGGAGCACGCTCCAGTAGGGTTCCGGCCGATGGCGGGCGTCGGAGAGGACCTGGCCGCGCCGGCGCCGGCGGCCGAGCTGCAGGGCCTGTTCGACGCCGTGCTGACCGAGCGCGCGTCGCTGCTCGATGCGATCGTCGAGCGGATGTGCGAGCAGGTGCCGAGCTACCGGTCGGTCCCGCCACACGATCTGCGGACCGGTGTGATGCTCGAGCTCGGGCACGTGATTCAAGCGGCCCGCAGCGGCCGCGAGCCCGCGGGCGAGCACGAGCTGGCGGCGCTTGCGGAGGTCGGCGAGCTGCGGGCGCTGAGCTCGGTGGCCGTCGGCGACATGCTGCGCGCCTGGCGGGTCGGGATCGAGGTGGTGGTCGCACGCGCCCATGAGCTGGCCGACTCCCACGGGATCGGGGACCGCTCGATGCTGCGGTTCGTCGAAGCGCTGCTGGCATGGTCCGACGTGGCGATGGTCGCGACCGCGGCGGGACACCGGCGAACCGAGCTCGACCTGGCCCGGGATGACCAGGACCGCCGCGGAGCGTTCGTCCGCGGGCTGCTGCGCGGGGAGCTGTCGCCGGCGCAGCTGGAGGCGGCAGCGGCGGGCTATTCGCTCGATCTTGAGCGCGAGTACGTCGCGCTGCGCGCGCACGCGAGCCGTCACGACCAGGGCCACGCGCTGCAGGGGGCGCTCGGTTTCGGGCTGGTCAACGCGGTGGCCGGATCGATGGGGACGTCGCTCGACGGCGACCTGGCCGGTTTCGCGCTGGTCGCTCCCGCGACGGGCGGCCAGATCACCGGAGCGCCCGACGGCGCCGTCGGGGTCGGGCCGCCGCGGCCGCTGCTGGCGCTGGCGGAGTCGTTCACGCTGGCGACGCGGGCGCTGCTCACCGTCCGCGGATTTGGCCTCACCGGCGTCCATGATGTCGCCTCGCTCGGACTCCTGCCCGCAGTCGCGGCCGACGCCGAGGTGGGCGACGCCCTCTGTGCGCGCTACATCGATCCGCTCGCCGGGGAGGGCTCCGGGCGTGAGCTGGTCGCCACTCTGCGGGCGTGGTTTCAGTCCGGCATGCACGTGGAGCGCGCCGCGGGGCGGTTGTTCGTGCACCAGAACACGCTGCGCTACCGGCTCGGGCGGTTCGAGGAGATCACCGGCGCGTCGCTGCGCGACCCGGTGGTCGCGTTCGAGGTGTGGTGGGCGCTGCAGCGCGTGGTCGTGGCGCCGCGGCCGCCCGTGGCGTGAGCGGTTACGGACCGGCGGCCCGCGGCGTCCGCCGACAGTCGCTCACGTGAGTACGGTCGCCTCGGATGCGAGCGTATTTGCGTGAGGGCCGCTAGGGCGACGCGCGGCGGTGGTCTGCAGCATCAGGTCGGCCACCTGCTGTGGATCGTCGAACGTGGGCAGGTGGCCGCAGTCGATCAGCGGCACGTGTCTGGCGCTGGGGATCATCTGCACCGCGTGCCTGGCCTGACGCGGGAACAGGAGGCGATCCTTCTCGCCCCAGCCGATCGCGATCGGCAGATCCGGGTCCGGAGCCGGATCGCGCACCCACCGGGAGATCGCCGGCAACGTGTCGTCGAACCAGGGTGCCCCGGCCATCGCCCTGATGCTGGCGGCGGCCTCGGCGCGTGGCAGGCGCTCGGGGTGGGCCATGAACACGTTCAGCAGCAGCTTGCGCTGGCCCGGCCGGCCCGAGAGCCCGTCCGCGTACGGCGCCAGCAGCCGCGTCAGCCTGACGGTGGCCCACAGCGTGCCGCGGACCAGGCGAATCTCGAGCGGGTTGAAGAAGCCGGCGGGCGAGAGGGCACAGGCGGTTCGGGCCTGCCCGCGGCGGGCGAGCTCCAGCGTCATCATCCCGCCCAGCGAGTTGCCCGCGACGTGCGGTCGCCCGATGCCGAGCTCGGCGAGGAACCCGAGCACGAGATCGCAGAGCGAATCGAGTCCCGGCGGCGTTCCGGGAGGCGGCATCGGCGAGTCGCCGAAGCCCGGCAGGTCGACCGCGATCACGTCATGACGCGCGGTCAGCATCGGCATCACCGGCTCCCACATCTGCCAGTGGCTGCCGATCCCGTGCAGCAGCACGAGCGGCTCACCGGCCCCCGCGCGATGATGGTTGAGCTGCATCAGGCGCGGCACCGTATCGAACTCGGTCTTGACTCGTGCCGTGTGGTTCAGAACGTACAACGGAGCCCATCGAAATTCGCCGAACCGTCGTGTTGAGTTCCCCATGAACCGCGATACCGTTGTACACAACGGCAAACGGCTCTTTTCGAGGAGAGATATGGCTAGCACCGACGAACTGGTCCGCACCGAGCAGTCAACGCTGCAGGCGATGGCGCGCCGCCATCTGTGGATGCACTTCACGCGGATGTCGTCGTTCGACGACGAGCACGAGATCCCGATCATCACCCGGGGCGAGGGCTGCTACGTCTACGACGAGCACGGCAAGCGCTACCTTGACGGCCTCTCCGCACTGTTCTGCGTCAACATCGGTCACGGTCGCGCCGACATCGCCCAGGCGGGCGCCGACCAGGCGAAGGAGCTCGGCTTCTTCACGAACTGGTCCTACGCCCACCCGCGCGCGATCGAGCTGGCGGCCCGCGTCGCCGAGCTGGCGCCCGGCGATCTGAACCGCGTGTTCTTCACCAGCGGCGGCTCCGAAGCGGTCGAGTCGGCGATCAAGCTGTCGCGCCAGTACCACAAGGAGACCGGCAACCCGCTCAAGACCAAGATCATCGCGCGTGAGATTGCCTACCACGGCACCACGCTCGGCGCGCTCGCGGCCACCGGGATCACGTCCCTGAAGACGCCGTTCGAGCCGACGATGCCCGGCGGCCACCACGTCCCGAACACCAACACCTTCCGGATGCCGCACGGCCTCAGCGCCTCCGAGCTCGCCGACACCGTCGCGGCCAAGATCGAGTTCGAGGGCCCGGAGACCGTCGCCGCAGTGATCATGGAGCCCGTCCAGAACGCCGGCGGCTGCTTCACGCCGCCCGACGGCTACTGGCAGCGGGTCCGCGAGATCTGCGACGAGTACAAGGTGCTGCTGATCTCCGACGAGGTCATCTGTGCCTGGGGCCGCCTCGGCGAGTGGTTCGGCGCGATCAAGTACGACTACCTGCCCGACATGATCACAACCGCCAAGGGGCTGACGTCCAGCTACGCGCCGATGGGCGCGCTGATCACCTCCGACAAGCTCGCCGAGCCGTTCATGCACGGCACCAAGAGCTTCACCCACGGCCTGACGTTCGCCGGTCACCCGATCGCCTCGGCGGTCGCACTGGCCAACATCGAGGCGATGGAGTCCGAGGGCGTGCTGGAGAACGTGCGGGCCAACGAAGGCCTGTTCCGTTCCAAGCTCGAGACGCTGCTGGAGCTGCCGATCGTCGGCGACGTGCGCGGCACCGGTTACTTCTACGCGCTGGAGCTCGTGCCCGACAAGCACACGGACGCACAGTTCACCGACGAGCAGTCCGAGGTTCTGCTGCGCGGCTTCTTGTCCGGCGAGCTGTACCGCAACGGCCTGATCTGCCGCGCCGACGATCGAGGCGATCCGGTCATCCAGCTCTCGCCCCCGCTGATCGCCGGCCCCCAGCAGTTCGACGAGATCGTCGGGATCCTGCGCCCGGTGCTGGAGCGCGCCGGCGAGCTGATGCACGAGCGGGCCTAAGTGGCCCGCGCGCCGCAGCAGCCCTCGTAGACACCGCCGATGCTCACAGTCTCAGAGCTGCTGTCGGACCTGGACGTCCGTCTGCTGACCGGAGAGTCGGCGACGGACGTTCCCGTCCGATGGGTGCACATCTCAGAAATCGAAGACCCGACACCGTGGCTGTCGGGCGGCGAGCTGCTGCTGACGACCGGCATGCAGCTCGACACGCCCGAGCGCCAGCGAAGGTTCGTCGACCGCCTCGCCGACCACCACCTTGCCGGGCTCGGATTCGGGACCGGCTTCGCGCATCCGGAGGTCCCGCCGGCGCTCGTCGACGCGGCAGCCGAGCGTGAGTTCCCGGTCTTCGAGGTGCCCTACGAGGTGCCGTTCATCGCGGTCACCGAGGCCGCGTTCACGCAGCTGGTCAACGAGCAGTATGCGGTCCTGCGTCGGGCGCTGGCCGCGCATGAGCGGCTGGAGCGAGTGGTCCTCTCAGAGCGCGGCCTGGACGCCCTGGCAGCCACGCTGTCGACCCAGATCGGTGCGGCGGTGCTCGTGTTCGACGCGCGCGGCAAGCCGCTCGTCTGCAAGGAGTTCCGCCGGGCGCTCGAGCCCGACGCGATCGCGCAGCTGCAGTCCGAGCTCTACACGCGCAGGCGCGAGGCCAGGACCTTCCTGCCCGGCCACGGCGATCTCGCCGACCGCTCGCTGGCGCTGCCGGTCGCGGCCGACGGCGGCGGCGCCGAAGCCGGCCGGACGCCGGGCGAGCGGGTGCCGGAGGCGTGGCTCGTGGCGGTCAAGGATTCGGGGCCGCTGTCTGACTTCGACCGCCTGACGCTGCATCAGGCGGTGACGATCGTCGCGCTGGAGCTGCTGCGTGGCCGCGTTGCGGGGGACACCGAGCGCCGGCTCGCCGGCGACGTGGTGGCCGCGTTGGCTGCGGGCGAGCTGACCGGCACCGAGCTGGTCAGGCGGCTGGAGCCGTTTGGGATCGGCGAGACAGTCGCCGCGATCGCGGTGCAGCGTCCCGACGCGTGGCGCGGCGGTCCGGCGGCGATCGAGGACGCGCTCGCGATGGCGCTGCGCGAGGACGCGGTCCGTTGCCTGGTCGCCTCGGTCGATACGTTCACCTACGCGCTGGTCACAGGGATGGAGGAGGAGGAGCTGTTCGCGATGGCGCGGGCGGTCTCGGCGCGGCTGCCGGGCAAGATCGGACAGTCGGCCGGCCCGCTGCGGATCGGCGCCGGACGAAGCTGCGCCGCCGCCGATGCTCGGCGCAGCTTCCACGAGGCGCGCTGCGCCGCCCAGGCGCTGGCGCTGGGCGTCGTCGGGGAGCCCGAGACGAATGTTGTGAACGCCTCGAACGGCACGCATCTGAACGGTTCGTCGCCGGCCGTCGGAGCGGGTGGGGCTCAGGTCGCCACCTACAAGGAGCTGGGCTCGTTCCAGCTGCTGCTGTCGCTGCAGGACGACGAGGCCCTGCGGCTGTTCTGTGACTCGATCCTCGGGCCCATCGAGGCCGGAGAAGGACATTACGGAGGTGAATTGATGCGATCGCTGGAAGCGTTCATTGAGGAGAACGGTCAGTGGGAGCGAGCCGCCAAGCGGCTCTACTGCCACAGGCACACGCTGCGCTATCGGATCCGGCGTGTGGAGGAGCTGACCGGCCGTGACCTGTCAAGCGCCCGCGACCGGATCGAGTTCTGGCTGGCCCTTCGAGGACGGGAGTTGGTGTCATGAAAGTCGGAGTCCCCACCGAGATCAAGACCGACGAGTACCGGGTCGCGCTGACGCCCGCGGGCGTTCGCGAGCTGGTCGACGCCGGGCACGAGGTGTGCGTCCAGAGCGGGGCCGGCCTCGGCTCCTCGATCGAGGACGACGACTACGTCGCCCAGGGCGCCAAGATCCTGCCCGACGCCGACGCTGTGTTCGGCGAGGCGACGCTGATCGTCAAGGTCAAGGAGCCCCAGCCGGTCGAGGTCGCCAGGTTGCGGCCACACCACACGCTGTTCACCTACCTGCATTTGGCCGCCGAGGAGTCCCTGACGCACGGGCTGATGGAGTCCGGCGCCACGTGCATCGCGTACGAGACGGTCGAGGACGCGCGCGGGCGGCTGCCGCTGCTGGCGCCGATGTCGGAGGTCGCGGGCAAGATCGCGACCCAGGCTGGCGCGTTCATGCTCGAGAAGCCGCTCGGCGGCCGCGGGATCCTGCTCGGCGGCGTGCCTGGTGTGGCGGCGGCCAACGTGATGGTGATTGGAGGCGGCGTGGTTGGGATGAACGCGGCGTTCATCGCGATCGGCATGGAGGCGACGGTGTTCGTCTATGACCGCAGCATCGATCGTCTGCGTGAGCTCGACATCGCGTTCGGCGGCCGTGCCGACACCTGCTTCGCGTCGACGCTGTCGATCGAGGAGCGCCTGCCGGATATCGATCTGGTGATCGGGGCGGTGCTCGTCCACGGCGCAAAGGCCCCGCACGTGATCACCCGCGCCCAGCTATCGCTGATGAAGAAGTCGGCGGTGCTGGTCGACGTCTCGATCGACCAGGGCGGCTGCTTCGAGACGTCCCGGCCGACCACCCACAGCGACCCGACCTACCAGGTCGACGGGATCACGCACTACTGCGTCGCCAACATGCCCGGCGCGGTGCCGATCACCTCGACCTACGCCCTGACCAATGCGACGATGCCGTACGTCGTGCACCTGGCGAACGTCGGCCTGCAGCAGGCCCTCGCCGATATCCCGGGCCTGAGGCTCGGGGTAAACGTCGCCGCGGGGCAGGTCACCTACGCTCCGGTCGCCGAGACATTCGGCATGGCGCACGCGGACGTCGACGAGGCGCTCGCGGGCGTACCGGCCTGACGCTTCGGCTTCGTCCGGGCTGGGGGCGGGGCGCTGCGTTGGGCGGCCTGGGCCGGCTCTGAGTTAAGCGGCTCGGGCTGCGGCGCTACGTGGGCCTACGAGGCGGCTTGTTCGAACAGCCCGGTGACCTCGGCGGGGTCGATCGGGTCGATCAAGGAGGCCGTGATCGATTCCTCGTCGGGCCAGCCGGCCTCGAGCATCCGCCGGCCAGCGGTGGCGCAGTCGTACGTGGTGCTGAGCAGGCGTGGCTCGCCGTCATCGACCCACAGCCATCGAGCGGCGCCGTCGCCCTCGTATGGCAGGCCGACGCTGCCGGCGTTGACGAACGTCATGTCGCCGACGGCCCGGTCGTCCTGCTGGTGGGTGTGGCCGGCGACCACCAACCGCGCGGTGACGCCCTGCAGGGCTTGCTCGAACCGCCGGACGGGAGAGAGGCGGGTGAGCAACTCGTCGTCGCGGCGCGGGGTCGCGTGGCAGAGCAGGACTCCGTCGCGCTCGATCGTGAGCGGAAGCCCCCCGAGTGCGCGTGCGCGGTGGGCGCCGAGCCGGCGAGCCGTGCGGTGCGCGGTGATCGCCGCGACGTCGGTGCGGTCGGCCGCCTCTCCGACGCCGCTCCCGGCGGCCGTCGGGGGGTCGCCAGGCTCGGCCGCGGCCGCCGCGGCCGCCGCGACCTCCCGCTCGCCGTTGCCGCGAACCCAGACGACCGGCGGGCGCAGCGCCTGCAGGCGGTCGAGCACCTCGTGGCAGAACGGTCCGGGGACAGCGTCGCCGCCGACCACGACGAGATCCGCGCCCGCGGCGCGCGGGTCGGCGAGCACGGCGTCGAGCGCGTCGACGTTCCCGTGGATGTCGTAGAGCGCAAGGATCTTCACTGGAGCCACGATAACGCAACCGTACAGTTGCGCAAATGTGGGCGACGCGCGTTTGACGGCGATTGACCCCCTGTTTTCGTGGGGTGAATCGCCATCGTTCGTCAGCAGGCCGCCGTCGCCGGCGACGGCCTCTACGGCACCCGCGCGTTCGGGACCAGCGACTACTCGCCGTTAGAGACCGACTGGCCGAAGGGCGGCGTCGTCGCGATCCATGGCACAGACCAGTCCGGACTGGTCCCCGGAGGTCCGTCGCACGGCTGCATCCGGATCGGCAACAGTGCGATCCAGCGCCCGTATCCGTTGATGCCGGTCGGCACGCCGGTCGTGATCCATTAAGAGCGCTCGATCCCGCGAGATCGGGAGCCCGAGCACGCCTCCAGCGCCGACGCCGGCGATGGTCGGGGTGGGTGGGTGCTGCTACATTCAGCCGCCGAATGCCGACCACCAGTCAGTTGATCCGCAAAGGGCGCACGACGCCCAAGAAGAAGCTCGCGACTCCCGGCCTGAAGTCGGGCAAGGGCCGCAAGAAGAAGGTCGCCGCTCCGCAGCGTCGCGGGGTGTGCACGCGCGTGTACACGGTCACGCCGAAGAAGCCGAACTCGGCGCTTCGGAAGGTCGCCCGTGTCCGCCTGACCAACGGGATGGAGGTCGGCGCCTACATCCCCGGCGAGGGTCACAACCTGCAGGAGCACTCGGTCGTGCTCGTGCGCGGTGGCCGCGTCAAGGACCTGCCGGGGTTCCGGTACAAGGTGATCCGCGGCACGCTCGACGCCGCCGGCGTCGGCGATCGCAAGAAGGCGCGCTCGCAGTACGGCGTCAAGGCCAAGTAGAGGTTTCACACAGATGCCACGCCGCGCAGCCGCCCAGATCCGGAAGATCGAGCCGGACCCGATCAACCGCAACCGCCTCGTCTCCCAGGTCATCAACAAGGTGATGGAGGACGGGAAGAAGTCCACCGCCGAGCGGATCGTCTACGACGCACTCGCGATTCTCGGAGAGCGCTCGGGCAAGGACCCGATCGAGCAGCTGGAGGCGGGGATCAAGGCCCTGACCCCGACGCTCGAGGTTCGCTCCCGTCGCGTCGGCGGCGCCACCTACCAGGTGCCCGTCGAGGTGCCCGCTCGTCGCGCCCGGACCCTCGCGGTCCGCTGGCTGATCCAGTTCTCCCGCGCCCGGCGCGAACGGACGATGTCCCAGAAGCTCGCCAACGAGCTGCTGGACGCGATCCAGCAGCAGGGCAACGCGTTCAAGCGCAAGGACGACGTCTACCGGATGGCCGTCGCCAACCGGGCGTTCGCCCACTACCGCTGGTAGCGCTCTCCTCGCAGCAGAGCTGACGGCTCGCAGCAGAGCTGACGGCTCGCAGCAGAGCTGACGGCTCGCAGCAGAGCTGACGGCTCGCAGCAGAGCCTACGGCTCGCAGCAGAGCTGACGGCTCGCCGGTGCGCTGGCGCCGGGCTCGGCTGTTTCGCCCCTTTGGCGCCCCGCGCGCCGGCTCACGAACGCCTCGCGATCGCCCGCCGCGGGCGGCTCAGCAGTGCGTCATCGCCCATCACCCAGTAGCACGCACGGGGGCGAGCGGTGTGACAGGCGCCGCGACGAGGAAGAAGGGGCGAGGGCTGACTACCGCACGGGACCGGGGGCTGCGGTAGCACAACCCTCGCATTTGCTTAATGTATCGACCGAACGGTTCTGGAACGCAGTAACCCATCCCGCGGTCAGGAACCGGACGTCTTCCCACTCGCCGCATCTCTTTGAGAACGCGAGTGTCCTTTGAAGCTGGGGCCGAGGATCAGCCCCGCGGCGCCGCTCCCGAGCAGCGCGATCGCCCCGAGCGTTTCCAGGTACAGCGCCAATCCGGCGACCGTGCGGGCGTTGCGCAGGCCGGTGGCGGGGGTGCCCAGCAGGCCGGCGCGGTTGACGTCGGGCAGGTCGCCGAGTAACGCGATGCCGAGCGCTGCCAGCCCCAGCAACGCCAGGGCGGCGGCCGCCGGCCGGCCGGACCGCTGAAGCGCCCAGGTCAGCAGCGCCGCGAGCGCTGCGAGCGGCAGCAGCGCATAGTCGTGATGCGAGCCGGCCGAGACGGTCGAGATGATCCGATTGCCGGTGTCGCTCTGGACCCGGTAGAGCGGCAGGAACTCGGCGACCGCCAGCATCGCCGCGGCGACCAGCGCGACTCCCCCGACGGCTCGCCGCGATCGCTCCCAAGTCCGTTCAGAACGGCCGTTCAGACGCGCCAGAGCGCCCCTGAGCGCGATCCGACCTCTGCTATATTTGGCGTCCGCCTCGGGTCGGGACGCCGTCATCTGCGCTCGCGTCCGGGCGCGGATAATCCAGTCATGGAGACGCCGAACACATAGCCACCGCCCGGAGCCGACAGCCGCGTCGTGATCGGGGCCCCGTTGGGGCCTTTTTCATGCCCGCGGTGCGGACCCGGTCGAAACCAAGCTCCCACCCAATTGTTGAGATCCATGCCACGCACGTTCACGCTCGAGAAGACTCGCAACATCGGAATCATGGCGCACATCGACGCCGGTAAGACGACGACGACCGAGCGCATCCTCTACTACACGGGCCGCACCTACAAGCTCGGTGAGGTCCACGAGGGCGCTGCCGTGATGGACTGGATGGAGCAGGAGCAGGAGCGCGGGATCACGATCACGTCGGCCGCGACGACCTGCACCTGGCGCGACCACCGGATCAACATCATCGACACGCCGGGCCACGTCGACTTCACCGTCGAGGTGGAGCGCTCGCTGCGCGTGCTCGACGGCGCGATTGCGCTGTTCGATTCGGTCGCCGGCGTGGAGCCGCAGTCCGAGACCGTCTGGCGCCAGGCCGACAAGTACCACGTGCCGAGGATCGCCTACATCAACAAGATGGACCGGATCGGCGCCGACTTCGTTCGTGGCGTGCAGACGATGGTCGATCGGCTCGGCGCACATCCTGTGCCGATCCAGCTGCCGATCGGGGTCGAGGGGGACTTCACCGGGATCGTCGATCTGGTCGAGAACCACGCGATCATCTACACCGACGAGCTCGGCCTGGAGCAGGAGGTCGTCGAGATCCCGGCCGACCTGGTGGACGCCGCCGCCGCGGCGCGCGAGCACCTGCTCGAGGAGGTCTCCCGCTACAACGACGAGCTGCTGGAGCTGATCCTCGAGGACCAGGAGGTCCCGGTCGCGCTGCTGAAGGCCGCGATCCGCGAGGCGACGCTGAAGATCGCGCTGACCCCGGTGCTGTGCGGCTCGAGCTTCAAGAACAAGGGCGTGCAGCCGTTGCTCGACGCGGTGCTCGACTACCTGCCGAGCCCGCTCGACGTGCCGTCGGTGCAAGGACTGGAGCCCGTCAAGGGCTCAGACAACGGCGGCGAGCCCGCTCACCGCGACGCCTCCGACGACGAGCCGTTCGCGGCGCTGGCGTTCAAGATCATGGCCGACCCCTACGTCGGCAAGCTGACCTACTTCCGCGTCTACTCCGGCAAGCTGGCCGCCGGCTCACGCGTGCTCAACGTATCCACCGGCCGCACCGAGCGGATCGGGCGGCTGCTGATGATGCATGCCAACGAGCGGGAGGAGCTGACCGAGGTCTACGCGGGCGACATCGCGGCAGGCGTCGGCATCAAGCAGGTCACGACCGGCGACACGCTGGCCGCGCCCGACAAGCCGATCAAGCTCGAGATGATCACGTTCCCCGAGCCGGTGATCAAGGTCGCGATCGAGCCCAAGACGAAGGCCGACCAGGAGAAGATGTCGGTCGCGCTCGGCCGACTGGCCGAGGAGGATCCGACGTTCCAGGTGCAGACCAACGAGGAGAGCGGTCAGACCGAGATCTCCGGGATGGGCGAGCTGCACCTCGAGATCCTGGTCGACCGGATGATGCGTGAGTTCAAGGTCGACGCCAACGTCGGCCGGCCGCAGGTCTCCTATCGGGAGACGATCCGCGGCACCGCGCATAAGGTCGAGGGCCGCTTGGTCCGCCAGACCGGCGGCTCCGGCCAGTACGGGATCGTCTACATCGACATCGAGCCGGCTCCCGGCGAGGGCTTTGACTTCGTCAACAAGGTCAAGGGCGGGTCGGTGCCGACCGAGTTCATCCCCGCCGTCGAGAAGGGCGTCGAGGAGGCGATGGCCAACGGGCCGCGCATGGGCTTCCCGGTCGTCGACGTGCGCGTGACGCTGATCGACGGCAAGTCCCACGACACTGACTCGTCGGAGATCGCCTTCCGCGTCGCCGGATCGCTGGCCGCCAAGGCCGCGCTGCAACGCGCCAAGCCGGTGCTGCTGGAGCCGATCTTCGCGGTCGAGGTCGTCACCCCCGAGGAGTTCATGGGCGACGTGATCGGTGACCTGAACCGCCGGCGCGGCCAGATCAACGGGATGGAGCAGCGCGGCAACGCCCAAGTCATCGCCGCACACGTGCCGCTCGCCGAGATGTTCGGCTACGCGACCGACATGCGCTCCGCGACGCAGGGCCGCGCCACGTACACGATGCAGTTCGATCGCTACGACGAGGTGCCTCCTAACATCGCCGACGGGCTCGGCGGGGAGCAGCAAGCCGCCTGACTCGATCGCAGTACGACCGGCTAGCAGCTGTGCCGGACGGAAAACTTATACCCTGGATGGGTTCGTCCATTTTGGACGAGCGAAACACGAGAAAGCTAGAAGGGAAGAGCCACAGTGGCGAAGGCCAAATTCGAGCGAGACAAGCCCCATGTGAACGTCGGCACCATCGGTCACATCGACCATGGCAAGACGACGCTGACCGCGGCCATCACCAAGGTGCTCCACGACAAGTACGGGGACGGCACCGAGGTGCGGTCCTTTGACTCGATCGACAACGCGCCCGAGGAGAAGGCCCGCGGGATCACGATCGCGACCTCGCACGTCGAGTACGAGACCGCGAATCGTCATTACGCCCACGTCGACTGCCCCGGTCACGCCGACTACGTCAAGAACATGATCACCGGCGCCGCGCAGATGGACGGCGCGATCCTGGTCGTATCGGCCGCCGACGGTGCGATGCCGCAGACGCGTGAGCACATCCTGCTCGCTCGTCAGGTCGGCGTGCCGTACATCGTCGTGTTCCTCAACAAGGCGGACATGGTCGATGACCCCGAGCTGCTCGAGCTCGTCGAGGTCGAGATTCGCGACCTGCTGTCCGAGTACGAATTCCCCGGCGACGACATCCCGTTCGTCGTCGGCTCCGCGCTGAAGGCGCTGGAGGGCGACGAGGAGTACGAGGCCAAGATCCTCGAACTCGCCGAGGCGCTGGACACCTACATTCCGGAGCCCGTCCGTGACCTGGACAAGCCGTTCCTGATGCCGGTCGAGGACGTCTTCTCGATCACCGGCCGTGGCACGGTCGCGACCGGACGGATCGAGAGCGGCGTCATCAAGATCGGTGAGACCGTCGAGATCGTCGGCATCAAGCCGACGGTAACGACCGTCGTCACCGGCGTCGAGATGTTCAAGAAGAACCTTGACCAGGGACAGGCCGGGGACAACGCCGGCTGCCTGCTGCGTGGCACCAAGCGCGAGGACATCGAGCGCGGGCAGGTGCTGTGCAAGCCGGGTTCGATCACGCCGCACACCAAGTACAAGGCCGAGGTCTACGTTCTCAAGAAGGAGGAGGGCGGCCGACACACGCCGTTCTTCACCGGCTACCGGCCGCAGTTCTACTTCCGCACCACCGACGTCACCGGCGTCGCCAACCTGCCCGAGGGCACGGAGATGGTGATGCCGGGTGACAACGTCCAGATGGAGATCGAGCTGATCCAGCCGATCGCCATGGATCAGGGTCTTCGCTTCGCGATCCGGGAGGGCGGCCGCACGGTCGGCTCCGGCGTCGTGACGGAGATCGTCCAGTAATCAAGCTGTAAGGGCGGTGGGCCGATCGGCCCGCCCGCCCTCTTTTTGTGTAAGCCAGATACGAGAGTTGGGGCGAGTCCCCCGGGCCCGGGGATCCGGGTGGTGGGACTCGTTTCCTTGAGAAGAGACACACAACCGTGGCAACAATTGCTCAAAACAAGATCCGGATCCGCCTGAAGTCCTACGACCACACGGCGATCGAGACGGCGGCGAAGGAGATCGTCGAGACGGCGACGCGCACCGGCGCGACCGTCTCCGGTCCCGTGCCGCTGCCCACGGAGAAGAACGTCTACTGCGTGATCCGCTCGCCGTTCAAGGACAAGGACTCACGCGAGCACTTCGAGATCCGCACCCACAAGCGGCTGATCGACATTCATCAGCCGACCCCCAAGACGGTCGACTCCCTGCAGCGCCTGGATCACCTTCCGGCCGGCGTCGACATCGAGATCCGTCTCGCCTCCTAGCGATGCCAGCAATCCTCGCCAAGAAGATCGGGATGACCCAGCGGTTCCTCGACGACGGCCGCGTCGAGCGCGTCACCGTGCTCGAGGCCGGGCCGTGTCCCGTGACCGCGATCCGCACCGTCGAGCGCGACGGCTACGAGGCCGTGCAGCTGGCGTTCGGCGTCTGCAAGGAGAAGGCGCTGACCCGGGCGGAGCTCGGCCATCTCAAGAAGGCCGACACGTCCGCGCATCGCCATCTCTGCGAGTTCCGTGACGAGGCCGCCGAGCTGCTGGTCGGCGAGACCGTCACCGTTACGGCGTTCGAGGTCGGTCAGACGGTCAAGGTCTCGGGCACCTCGAAGGGCAAGGGGTTCGCCGGAACGATCAAGCGCCACAACTTCGCCTCCGGGCCCAAGAGCCACGGCTCGCACAACGTGCGCGCGCCGGGCTCGATCGGCGCCTCCGCCTGGCCCGCTCGCGTCGCCAAGGGCATCCGCGGTCCCGGCCGGATGGGCGGCAAGCGCGTCACCGAAAAGGGCCTTGAGATCATCGAGATCATGGCGCCGCGCAACCTGATGATGGTCCGCGGCTCCGTGCCCGGGCCGACCGGCTCGACCGTGGAGGTGCGTACCGATGCCTAGTACCGCTCCCAAGCTCGGCGGCGGCACGCAGACGCTCGACGAGGCCGCATTCGGCGCCGAGTTCAACATGCCGCTGGTGCACGAGGCCGTGCGCGCCGAGCTCAACGCGCGCCGGCGGGGCACGTCGTCGACCAAGACCCGTGGCGAAGTGCGTGGCGGCGGCGCCAAGCCGTGGCGCCAGAAGGGGACCGGCCGCGCTCGCGCCGGCTCCTCACGCTCGCCGATCTGGACCGGTGGCGGCACCGTGTTCGGCCCGAGCCCGCGTCACTACACCGTCAAGGTCAACCGCAAGGCCCGTCGGGCCGCGTTCGCCAGCGCGCTGTCGGTCCATGCCCAGCGCGGTTCGCTGGCGGTGTTCGATGCGGTCAAGAGCTTCGACGCTCCCTCGACCGGGGATGCCGCCGCACTGCTGGCCGACTGGGGCGCGGCGTCTCCGGCACTGGTGCTGCTGGGCGCCGACGAGGCCAACGCCGGCCTGTCGTTCCGCAACCTGCCGCGGATCACCGCGATGCCGGTCGACGAGGCGGGCGTCGCGGATGTGATCGGCGCCGCCTCGCTGCTCGTGTCCGAGACGGCGTTGCCAAGCCTGATCGCCCGGGCGAGCCGCGCGGCCACCAATTCCGAGATGAATCCCACCCACCCACCCCACACCACCGCGTGATGGAGCCCAGCCAGGTGATCATCCGCCCGGTCGTGTCCGAGAAGTCCTACGTGCTCGCCGAGGCCGGCAAGTACACGTTCCGGGTCCACGACAAGGCCCACAAGACCCAGATCCGCCAGGCCGTCGAGCAGCTGTTCGACGTCAAGGTGACCGACGTCCGAACCAGC
>Ga0302325_10000974_pt1 | contig 75118 bp, 72 predicted proteins | sample Palsa_T0_2_FD_201948 | JGI IMG/M metagenome (GOLD analysis project Ga0302325, IMG submission 201948) | Peat permafrost microbial communities from Stordalen Mire near Abisko, Sweden - Palsa_T0_2 | ecosystem: Environmental > Terrestrial > Soil > Palsa > Peat permafrost | place: Sweden: Abisko... | reverse complement strand
TTGGATAGCAGCCGGATGGTCCGCAATCCGAAATAGCGCAGAATCTCGCCGGGCAACTCGTAATTGCGCAGGTCGGATTCGAAGCCCAGGCGCTCGTTGGCCTCCACGGTGTCGGCACCCGCATCCTGCAATTCGTAAGCGCGCAGCTTGTTCATCAGGCCGATGCCGCGCCCTTCCTGATGCTCGTAGATCAATAGCCCGCGGCCCTCCGCGGCGATCGTGCGCAGCGCCAGTTCCAACTGCGCGCGGCAATCGCAGCGCAGGCTGTGAAATACGTCGCCCGTCAGGCATTCCGAGTGAATGCGCACCAGCGGCGCCAAAGCGCCATGCGCCACATCGCCCATCTCGAGGACCACCGCCTCTTCCAGGCGGTCTCCTCGGCGGCCTTCAAATCCGTAGATTCGAAAGTGTCCAAACCGGGTTGGAAAATCCGCTTCGGCGGCCTTGCGCAGCCGGAGCGCGGAAGGAGTGTGCATGAGCTCTCTGCCGGCTGTCGCGATATCTTATGATGCTGTCGCAACGCTTTTATTATAATGATGTGCGAGCTTCCATGGCGGATTCCTCCCTGGTCACGCTGCTGGTGAAGCTGGGCGTGGTGGCCTCGCTGGCCAGCATCCTGGTTCGCTGGAGCGCCGTCAAGCGCATGCTGATGCGCGAAAACCGGACCATGGCGCAACGCGTGAAACTGTCGCTATGGTTTTCCGGCGTGTTCGGCGCGAGCGTGGCCGTGCGCGTGGTCAGCGGCGCCTACCAGGCCGGCAGCTACCGGGCCGTCGACCTCGGCCTGGAAGGCAGCCTGCTCGCGGGGCTGCTGGGCGGCTACGTAACCGGCCTGATCTCGGGGATTCTGATCTCGATTCCAGCCATGATCAACCGCGAGTATCTGACCATGCCGCTGCTGGCCGGGCTGGGCGTATTGGGCGGCCTGTTGCGCGATTGCGCGGCCGATCCGGAGGATATCTGGCGCTTCAGCCCGTTCTTCGACCTGAACCTGTGGCGCTTCTTCAAGCAGCGCCGCTTCGACCGGCGCAACGCCTTCAACCTGCTCTTCTTCGTTGTGATTCTGTTCGCCGAGTTCCTGCGGCAAGGGCTGGGCCAGGCCTTCGGCGCGAAGGGACGCATTTTCTATCTGCATCCGGAGCAACCCAATCTCCTGATGTACGCGGCGATTTATGCCACCACGCTGTTCTCCGTCACCATTCCGATCAAGATCTGGAACAACACCCGCAACGAAGGCAAACTCGAAGAACAGAAACGGCATTTGATTCAAGCCCGCCTGGAAGCGCTTACCAGCCAGATCAATCCCCACTTCCTGTTCAACACGCTGAACTCGGTCTCTTCGCTGATCCGCACCGACCCGAACCAGGCCCGCGTCATGGTGCTGAAGCTGTCGAACATCCTGCGGCGGCTGCTGCGCAAGCACGATAATTTCAGCGCGCTGCGCGAGGAGATCGGCTTCATCGACGATTACCTGGCCATCGAGGTGGTGCGCTTCGGCGACAAACTGCGCTTCGAACAAGACGTGGCCGCCGACACCTTGGACATGCTGGTGCCGAGTATGCTGCTACAACCCTTGATCGAGAATTGCGTGAAGCACGGGTTGAGCAGCAAAGTGGAAGGCGGCACCATCCGGCTGCGCAGCCGGCGGGTGGATTCCCGGCTGCTTTTGTGGGTGGAGGACGATGGCGTCGGCATACCCGAATCCAAGCTGGCCACGCTGCGGGAACAGGGCATCGGAGTCAGCAACGTGAGCGAGCGGCTGAACGTGCTGTTCGGCAACGACCACAAGATGAGCATCGAAAGCCAGCCCGGACACGGCACGCGCATCGAGATCGAGATTCCGGAATTGCAGACCAGCCTGGTGGCGGCTTCTTAACCAAGAAAAATGGAACCGCCGATGCACGCAGATGCACGCCGATAAAAGCGAACGCAGACCAGCCGCGGGGTCCTGTTTGTTCTGGTTTATCGGCGTGCATCGGCGTGCATCGGCGGTTCCCTTCTTGTTTGCCGCTGGTAGATCGGCTTGCCGCCCAGATAGGTCCGCTCCACCTGGATCTGGCGGACTTCGTCCAGCGGGCACGTGAGGATGTCCCGGTCGAGCACGATGAGATCGGCTAGCTTGCCTTTTTCGAGCGAGCCTTTTTCCTTCTCTTCGAACGTCAGCCACGCGTTGTTGATGGTATACAGGCGAATGGCTTGTTCGCGGGAAATGCGCTGCTCGGGGCGCAGCGGCTGGTCCGCCCAGCGCGGCTGGCGCGCCAGCGCGATCCACATCCCCAGGAATGGGTTGTACGGATTGATGGAGCGCAGGCTGCCGATTTTCTGCATGTGATCGGAGCCGCCGCCCACCACCACGCCGCTCGCGAACAGCGTCTTGTAGGGCTGAAAATACTCCAGGCGCGCGTCGCCGAACTGCTTGCGCAGCGTGGCGCCATCCAGCCACAACCAGTCCGGCTGCAGGTTGGCGACGATGCCGATCTCCCGCATCTTGCGGATAATCTCCGCGCTCATGAAGTTGGCGTGCGTAATGCACGGGCGCGCGGCGCGCAGCGGAAATTCGCGGTCGATCTCCGCGTAGGCGTCCACTAACGTTTGGACCGCGCCGTCGCCCACCGAGTGAGCGGTGAACTGCAAATCGTGCTGCAGGGCGCAGCGCGCGATGCGGACCAGTTTGGCCGGTTCGATGTAACGCATGCCGCGATAAGCGGGGTCGTCGATCGAATAGACCTTGCTCACGCCCCACGGCTGCAGCATGTAGGCGCTGCCGGTGAGCATGCCGCCATCCAGAAAGCTCTTGATGCCGCGCAGCCAGAGCATATTGTTGTAGCGATGCAGCGGGTTGGCGGCCGCCGCCAGGATGCGCGCAGTGATGCGATCGAGCGGCAGTTGGGCGTCCACATCGTACGCCACGAAAACGCGGCAAGTGAGCTGCCCGTCGTCCTTCAGCCGGCGGTAGGTTTCCAAATCCGCATCGCCCAGATCGCCCTCGGAGATGCTGGTCAGGCCCACCGAGTTGTAGTCGGCCAGCAGCATCTGCAGGCGCGCGCGGCGATCGCCGGCGCTGGGCACTTTATCGCCGGAGTGGATCTTCACCAGGCGGCTGCAATTGCGCAGGATGCCGGTCGGCTCGCCGGCGGTATCCCGCTCGATGCGGCCCGGCAATCCATCCGTGATGCGGAAATCCTTGCCGATACCGCTCAGTTGCAGCGCGAGGGAGTTCACGGCGGCGTCGGGGCCAGTGCCAAAATAGACCGGATTGTGCGGCGCGGCGGCGTCCAATTCCGCGCGGGTGGGAAAGCGCTGCTCGCGCAGGCGGGTGATGAAGACCTGCGTGAGGACGATCCAGTCGCCCGCTTTCGCGAGCGCCGCGCGGGCCTGGATGTAGCGCAGCACATCCGCGATGGTTTCCATATCGGGAACCGGATGATCGAATTCGTACATGGCGGCTTGCGCTGCGTGCACGTGGGAATCGATCAGGCCGGGCAGCACGGTCTTGCCCCGCAGATCGATCCGGCGGGTGCCGGGACCGGCCAGGCGGGCGACGTCAGCGAGCCCGCCCACGCCCAGGATGCGGTCGCCGCGGATCGCGATGGAATCGGCAATCCGGAATTGCGGGTCTACCGTGACGATCTTGCCGTGGCTGAGGATCAGGTCCGCGGGTTGCGCGCGCAGAGCGGCCGCGCCAAAAAAGATGAGTGCTACAAGCGTCCGGCAGTACACCATCACAATGATACTTCGGGGCGATGTGTGACCGGAAATATTGACCGGACAAAAAAAGTGGACATCGTTAGAATGGACAATATGGCAACCATGAACGCGTCCGGAAAACCCGTGGCCAAGGTCATTCCGATCGAGTCCGGTTGCGCCCATCCGATCGGCGGCCTCAAAGGCAAGATCCGGATCCACGGCGACGTGTTCTCCACGGGGTTGGAATGGGACGCCGCTAAGCGAATTGTCCACGGCGCCAAGAGCCGCAGCGAGAAGCCCGGCAGACCGGGACGCTAAACCGGTGCTCAACCTGGACACGCACATCCTGATATATGCCTTCTCGGAAGACCTGACCTCCCGGGAGGAGAAGCTACGGATCTTCCCAGCAATGGAGCATCTCCGCCATCGTGCTTTGGGGATTGGCTAAACTGGCCCAGCTTGGACGGATCGATCTGGACGTCGATATGGAAGAGTTTCGCCGATTTCTGGCGCCGGTCCAGGTATGGCCTTTGACCTATGACATTTGCGCGCGCATGCGAAAGCTGGACTTCAGGAGCGATCCAGCCGACGAACTGATTTGCGCCACGAGCATGGTTCACGAGCTACCTCTGCTCACGCGCGATCAAAAGATTCGCAAGTCGTCAGTGGTCCCGCTTGCCTGATTTTCACGCAAGGATTGGGAAAGGCTGGGTGGTTTGACCCAGATTTTGCCCCACTGTCGGCAACGGCCGACAGAATCGGTCAGGCGCTCAGCGGCAAAATATGCACAACTGGCGTCGAATCCTGCACGGGAACGGCAGGTAAAGCAACCTGGCTCAGAGCGGACAGGAGATGTTCGTCGCTACCGCATACGCAGGGCAGGGCGTCATCGGCAAAATAACCAGGGCACGGCGCCGGTTGGCCGGCAAAGCAATGATTGGCGTGCATGTTCTATGCCTCGTTGCTTTCTCTAAGCAATTCTTTCGCCATTTTGTGGAATACCTCTATCGCTTTCTGGTTATACAGCCGATTATGAAGCGCGGTCCAAATTCAAAATTGGTCGCCGCGCAGCTAACGTCTGAGCCCGCGGGCCGTAATCATACTTCGGATTGGAGGCCCGCGGTGTCCATGCGCGACTTTGCTCACGATCTTCGATACGCATTCCGGGTGCTGGCGAAGACCCCCGGATTCACGGCTGTGGCGACTCTCACGCGGGCCCTCGGCATCGGCGCAAATAGCGCCATCTTCAGCGTGGTCAACGCGGTGCTGTTGCGGTCGCTTCCTTTTGAGGACGCCGGCCGCCTAGTGGCGATCGACGACACCAATGCCGCGCTCGGATTTCCTCACTTCACCAGTTCACTGCCCAACTTCGCCGACTAACGCAGTGCTGATCGATCCCGCGGTGCTGGGTTTCACCTTCGCGCTCTCGCTGCTGACGGGTTTGATCTTCGGGCTGGCGCCGGCGCGTCATACGGCGCGCGTGGATCCGGCCACGGCGCTGCACTGCGAGTAAGCAGTCAGCCGCGAATGGAGGGCGGGCAATCCTGCCCGCAGCCGCCTTTTGAGGCGGCCAGAGCCGGCTGAAAGCCGGCTGCGGCCAGGATTGGCCGCCCTCCAATTTATCCGCAAGCCGGCCTGCCAGATCCAGGTATCATGGGAAGTCCGGGAGAACACCACCATAATGGCAATTGTTTTTCGGCAGGTGGTTTGCGCACCGTTCGCGGGCTTCGACGCGGTGGCGCCGCCCGGTGCGCTGATCGGGGTGGTCGGGGAGAATGGCTCCGGGAAGAGTTGTTTGCTGCGGCTGGCCGCTGGGCTGGCGAAACCAGTCTCCGGCGCGGTGGAAGCCGGTGAGCCGCGCCGCCTCCTTGGGCCGGATCTGGCGGATGCCGAGCTGGACTTTTCGCCGGTGGCGGTGCTGGCGATGGAGCACACCCTGGCGCGCCACGACGCCCTAGTTCGGCAACGCGCCGCGATGGCGCTCGACCGGCTGCGCCGGGCAGGAACCAGCGTGCTTCTGGTTTCGCACGAAGAGGACTTGCTGCGCCAGCTCTGCGATGAGATCTGGTGGCTCGACCGAGGCAAGCTGGCCGGCCGGGGCGATCCGGCGGAGGTGCTGCCTGCTTACGCCCGCCACCTCGCGCAGCGCATACGCGCTTGGGGCGAAACGGTTTCGGTTCCGCTCACACCGCGCCTGCGGCGAGGCGACGGCCGCGCGGAAATCGTGAAAATGGAACTGCTGGGCGAGTCGGGCCGGCCCACGGCCGTCTTGCGCAGCGGCGAACTGGCCCTGACGCGCGTGACGGTGCGTTTCCGCGACGCCGTGGCGGACCCGGTGGTGGGGCTTTTGATCCGCAGCCGGGCCGGCATGAACGTCTACGGCACCAATTCGGAGTTGGAGGGGCTGAAGCTGGGACCGCGCGCCGCGGGAGACGTGGTGCATCTCAGCTTCGCCTTCCGCTGCGAGCTATGCGCCGGGGAATACACGCTGACGGTGGCTTCGCACGATCCGGACGGGGTGGGGCACGATTGGCTGGACGATGCCCTTGCCTTCGCCGTGGCCGACAGCCGGTACACCGCGGGGGTGGCGAATCTGCGGGCGACGGTGCTGGTGGGATAGGCCTCCTGGCCTGTCCTTCAAGCGACGCATTTGCAGCATGAGGTAGGACAGGCCCGAGGCCTGTCCTACCTCAACACAACAAGGTGAGAATCACGACCGCATCGCCCGGGTGCACCGGACCCGGCTGTATGACCCGCGCATAAAAGCCGCTCATTCCCCAGCGCGGCGAGGTGGCATCCCCGGCCTGCACCCGGGGGTCGTAAATCTCCTGCTTGATGTCCGGGCCGTAGACATCCAAGGCCGTGCAAGGGCCGCGCACCTTGGTGATCTCGAGCACCGCCCCGCCCGCGCGAAGCTGTTGGCCGATGCGCAATTCACGGGGGTCCAGCCCGCGGGTGGTCAGGTTCTCGCCCATCGCGCCGTAGTACACCGGATACCCGCGGGCTTTCAATTCGTCGATGGCTTCCGAGGCGATCAGGAGCACCGCCTGTAGCGCGCCGCCGTGGATTCCCGGATGCGCACAGGCATCGCCCGCCAAGCCCAGCGGAGTAATCATGCCGGCCGCGATGGCCCGCTTGGGAATGCCGCCGGGGGAGACATTGATCTGGACGATAGTGGCGCAGTCATCCTGGCCGGCGTGGCCGGGCATGCCCGGCACCTAAACGTCGTAATACAGCGCGAACTCGTACGGATGCGGCCGCAGCCGGATGGCATCCGCTTCGTTCTTGCGCTTGTAGTCGATGAACGTCTCGATCAATTCCTCGGTGAAGACGTCGCCCTTCATCAGGAATCCGTGATCGTCTTCCAGGCAACTGAGGGCCTCTTCGAGCGATGCCGGCATCGAAGGAACGTTGCGCATTTCCTCCGGCGAAAGATCGTAGATGTCCTTGTCCAGCGGCTCGCCGGGATCCATCTTGTTGGCCACGCCGTCCAGGCCGGCCATCAGCATGGCGGCGAAGGCCAGATACGGATTGGCCGCCGGATCCGGCGGGCGGAACTCCACCCGCTTGGCTTTGGGGCTGGCCGAGTACATCGGAATGCGGCAGGCCGCCGAGCGGTTGCGCCGCGAGTATGCCAGATTCACCGGCGCTTCGTAGCCCGGCACGAGCCGCTTGTAGCTGTTGGTGGTGGGCGCGATGATGGCCGAAAGCGCCCGCGCATGCTTCAGCAAGCCGCCGATGTACCACAGCGCCAACTGGCTCAAGCCCGCGTAGCAGTCGCCCCCGAACAGCGGCTTGCCCTCTTTCCAGATGCTCTGATGCGTGTGCATGCCGCTGCCGTTATCCCCGAACAAAGGCTTCGGCATGAAGGTCACGGTCTTGCCATACTGGTTGGCCACGTTGCGCACGACGTATTTGTACAACATCATGTTGTCGGCGGACTTCACCAGCGTGTCGAAACGCTGGTCGATCTCGCACTGGCCGCCGGTGGCCACTTCGTGGTGATGGCATTCGATATGCAGGCCGCACTGGATCATGGTCTGCACCATCTCGCTGCGCAGATCCTGGTAGTGATCCGTGGGGGGCACCGGGAAATAGCCTTCCTTATAGCGCGGGCGATAGCCCAGGTTGTTATTCTCGCGGCCCGAATTCCAGCGGCCCTCGTCCGCGTCGATGAAATAATAGCCGGAATGCGCGTTTTGGTCGAAACGGATGTTGTCGAAAATGAAAAACTCGGCTTCGGCGCCAAAAAACGCGGTATCGCCCGCGCCGCTGTTTTTCAGGTGCAACTCGGCTTTCTTGGCGATCCAGCGCGGGTCGCGCTCGTAATGCTGCTTGGTGATCGGGTCGATCACGTCGCCGATCATCACTAGCGTGGACGTTTCGGCGAACGGATCCATGAACGCCGTCGCGGGATCCGGAATCAGCAGCATGTCGCTTTCATTGATGGCAGCCCAGCCGCGAATGCTCGATCCATCCATGCCGAAGCCTTCTTCGAAACTGCTCTCCGACAGCTCGCCGATGGGATAGGAGACATGGTGTTGCAGGCTCGGGATGTCGGTAAAGCGGAGGTCCAACTGCTTGGCGTCTTTCTTCTTCGCGTATTCCAATACTTCTTGCGGATTCATTCGTCCTCCATGGGGAAATGCGTACGTGGGGATGCCTTAAAGTTGCGCAGATGGTGTTTAGCATAGCGAAACCGCAAGGCGGCGGTCAAGGTCCGCCACCCATCGCCGGCGCGCGAAGCGGTATGATCTACCTGCTATGCGCACTCTAATCGCTTGCACCTTCCTTGCCGCCCTGTCCGTCCTGCCGGCCGGCGCCGCCACCTGTGAAAGCCTGGCCGCCACAGCGCTCCCGGACACCACCATTGCCGCCGCGCAGTCGGTCCCCGCCGGAGCTTTCACGCCGCCCTATGGCAACGCGCTCGACAAACTGCCCGCATTCTGCCGCGTGGCCGGCGTCATCCGGCCCACCCCCGATTCCTACATCCGCTTCGAGGTCTGGCTGCCCGCCTCCGGCTGGAACGGCAAGTTCCTGGGCGTCGGCAACGGCGGATTCGCCGGCGCCATCGGGTTCAACTCCATGGGCGCAAATCTCAAGCGCGGCTATGCCACCGCCGGCACCGACACCGGACACGAAGCCGACGGTGAGGACGCCAGTTGGGCCTATCATCATCCGGAAAAGGTCGATGATTTCGGCTACCGCGCCCTGCATCTCACCACCACCAACGCCAAGAGCCTCATGCAGGCGTTCTACAGCCAACCCGCGCAGCACGCTTATTTCGATAGCTGCTCCGACGGCGGCCGCGAAGCGCTCATGGAAGCCCAGCGTTTCCCCGCCGATTATGACGGCATCCTGGCCGGTGCGCCCGCCAACTTCTGGACGCACATGCTGGCCGCCGGCGTGGATATCAGCCAGGCCATCTACACGGATCCCGCCGGCTACATCTCCAGCATCAAGTTTCCCGCTATAAGCGCCGCGGTGCTCGCGGCGTGTGACGAGCAGGACGGCGTGCGGGACGGCATCCTGAACGATCCCACGCGCTGTCACTTCGATCCGTCCGTCCTGCTGTGCAAGGATGTCGACACGCGCGCCTGCCTCACCGCGCCGCAGGTTGCCTCTCTCAGGAAACTCTACGCCGGCGGACGCAACTCGCACGGCGCGCCCATCTTTCCGGGCTACGCGCCCGGAGCCGAAGACGGACGCGGCGGCTGGATTCCCTGGCTCATCGGCAATGGACCCGGCGGGAGCAGCAGCTCCGTCTATATGGAGAATTACTTCCGCTACATGGTATTCGACGATCCTACCTGGAATCCTCTTACCGCGAAAGTGGACACCGCCCTGCAAACCGCCGACGAGAAAACCGCGCGCGCGCTCAACGCCACGGAGACCGATCTGCATAGCTTTCAGTCTCGCGGCGGAAAGCTCATCCTGTATCACGGCTGGAACGATCCGGCTATCTCGCCTACGAACAGCATTAACTATTACAACGGCGTGCTCCACGCCATGGGCGCGCAAAACGCGGAAAGCTTCGTGCGCCTTTACATGGTTCCCGGCATGCAGCATTGCATCGGAGGTCCCGGCCCCAGCTCATTCGGCCAACTCGGCACCACCACTGCCAAAGGTTCGGAACATGGCGTTTACGACGCGCTTGAACAGTGGGTCGAAAAGGGCGAGGCCCCGGGCGCCATCGTGGCCACTAAATACGTCGACGACAACTCCGCGAAAGGAGTCCGCATGACGCGGCCTCTCTGCCCGTACCCGCAAATCGCGGTCTATAAAGGAACGGGCGACTCGAACGACTACACCAATTTCGACTGCAAGACTGACCGGTAGCAACATGCCCGGTATGATTAAGTACTATTAAAGTTGTTTTACCTGGCTCTATTAAAGTTGCTTTACCCAGCTTTGCGCGCGCAACTGCATCTGTTACACTCACGTCAGTGGACGCATGGAGACCACTACCATTGGCTGCAAATGATTTTCTCAAACCGCTGAAGCATCTTCTGTTCGCCGCAACTTTGTCCAGCCTGTTCGTGTTGGCCTCTCACGCTCAGGACCCGCCCACCCGCGTGGCGGATTTGAACTACGTTACCGGATATGTTTCCATACAGCCCGCCGGCGCGGACGACTGGGCGCCCGCCGTCGTCAACCGTCCCTTTACCACGGGCGACGCCCTGTGGACCGATGTCGACGCGCGCGCCGAGCTGCATTTGAATAATGCCGTCCTGCGAGTGGGCCCGCAATCGAGTCTTGGCTTTCTCGATCTGGACGACAGCTTCGCGCAGATCCGCTTCACCCAGGGGGAGCTTGTCCTGCGTGTGCGCCACATGGGCGAAGACGACAGTTTCGAAGTGGACACGCCTAACGCCGCCATCACCATTTTGCGCGACGGCGAGTATCGCTTCAATGCCGACCCGGTTGCCGTGACTACCTGGGTGGTGGTCCGCCACGGCGAAGCGGAAGTCACCGGCGGCGGCCAGGCTTTCTCATTGCGCGCGGGCAATAGCGCGCAGCTCTCCGGCGCCGATCAACTGGCTTACGACGTAGGGTCTCTGCCCACGGTCGACGGGTTCGAAGGGTGGGCCGAAGGCCGCGATGCGCACGAGGCGAGCAGCCAGTCCGCACGCTATCTGCCGCCGGGCGTGATCGGCTATGAGGAGCTGGATAGCTATGGCAATTGGCGGGATACACCGGGATATGGCGCGGTATGGTATCCCACGGTGGCTGCCGGATGGGCGCCGTATCACGACGGCCATTGGGCTTGGGTCGACCCGTGGGGCTGGACCTGGGTCGACGATGCCCCCTGGGGCTTCGCGCCGTCCCACTACGGCCGCTGGGCCTATGCCAACGGCGGCTGGGGCTGGGTACCCGGGCCGATGGCTATCGTAGCCGGCGGCCCGGCGATGGCCACCATCGTCTATGCGCCGGCGCTGGTCGCGTTTTTCGGCGGCGACGGCTTTGGCGCCTCGCTTTCCATCGGCGGCGGGGCTGTGGGCTGGGTGGCGCTGGGACCGGGCGAGGTCTACGCACCCTCTTATCACATAAGCCAGAATTACTTCCGGACCATGAACGTATCGAACACGACGATTGTCAATACGGTGAACATTACCAACGTGTACAACAACGTATATGTGAATAAGACCGTTACGAACGTCGTGGTGAACCAGCACTTCGCGAATATGGCTGCGCCCAATGCAGTCACGGCCATGCCGCAAAACGCATTCGCCAGCGGACGGCCCGTGAAACAGGGGGGCATTTTTGTTCCCAAGGCGCAATTGGCGCAGGTGCAAACCGCGCACTTTACCGTGGCGCCGTCCGTGGCGCCGGTCAAGGAGGCCCTCGCTCCCACGGCGGGCGCCCGGCCCGCGCCGCGGCCGCCCGCGCGCGCGATGAGCGTACAGATTGTGGCAAAGAAGGTGCCGCCGCCGCCGCCGGTTCCGTTCGCGGCCCAACAAGCCGCCATCAAGCAGAATGCCGGCCGGCCCTTAAACATGCAGGCGATTCGCCAGTCCATGCCGCCCGCCCGCGCGGCCGCGCCCACCGTGCGCGTTGCGCCTCCGGCGAAACAGGTTGTGCCTCAGGTGCATGCCGCCCCGCCGCAACCGGCCGCCAAACCGTCGGCCACCCCGCCGGCTAAGGCGCCTGCGCCCAAAGCCGAGCCTCAGCAGCGGGAAAAACCGGCTGAGAAGCCGCCCGCCGCCCCGCCGGCTAAGGCGCCTGCGCCCAAAGCCGAGCCTCAGCAGCGGGAAAAACCGGCTGAGAAGCCGTCGGCCGCCCCGCCGGCTAAGGCGCCTGCACCCAAAGCCGAGCCTCAGCAGCGGGAAAAACCGGCTGAGAAGCCGCCGGCTGCCGCGCCGCCTAAGCCGCGTGCGGAGGAAACCAACCCGCCGCAAAAGCCACCGGCCAAGCCGGCTGCGAAGCCGACCCAAAAGCCCAAGAAGGATACCGGGAAGGAGAAGGACAAGGAGAAATCGAACTAACGCCGATGCCGGCACAGGCCCCGGAGAAATGGTCCGGGGCCGCCTCTGTTAAATCCACTAAGCGATTACTAACTTTAGATGTAATTGATACCCAGTCGCATGCGGCCTACTATAAGTTCAAGGCCATGCACGAGCTTCGTTACTATCTGGGAATGCTGCTGGATCACCAATGTATATCCGGCAACGGGAATTGCCCGGAATGCCAAAGGCTCCAGCGCATCTACCAGTTCTTGCAGACCGAACTCTTCACCACCGTGATCTACAGTGAGACGCCTTTGGAGCACCGGGTGCCCATCCTGTCCCAATCGCAGCCCGTCAATCGGGCCGCGGCAGGCCCCCGGCGCCCGCACGCAGCCTGAAGATCCCGGCCGCTCCGCGCGAGGCGATCCGCAGTTCCGTTTGGTGGATGAGCCGCTCCCACAGCGCGTCCGGATCGGAATCGAACACCGCCTTGGCGCTGCCTTGGAAAATGTACCACGCGCCCAGCTCCAACTCGTGCTCCAATTGCGGCTCCGTCCACCCGGAATATCCTAAATAGACGCGCACCGAATCGCCCTCTGCCGCCGACGCGAATGCCTTTTCCAGCCCCTCCCTGCTCGAAGCCACGAAAACGTCCCCGAACACGCGCTTGGCGTCGTCGGACGGACGTCGCGAGCGCACCAGCGCCATCACCTCGGTTCTGCCCACCGGACCGCCTGCATAGACCGGGTCCGGCCGCTCTTTGGCGCCGGCCACCTCGCCCAACACGCGCGAAACAGGGACCTTCGAGCGGCGATTCAGAATCAGCCCAACCACGCCGTCTTCGTCGTATTGAACCAGCAGAATAACCGTTTTGGCGAAGCTGGGATCCGGAAGATCGCGGCTCGCGACGAGCAACTTCCCGGCGGCCAGATCGGCTGGCTGCATGGATTGTGCCTCCGCCAACGGGACGGCGGCTTCCAGGCACCACGCCATCGCCGCAATCGGCAGCCATCGCATGCCTTCCATTCTACGCCCTCGCGAGGCGCAGCCGAGCGCCGCATCAAAGCCAAGGCCCCTGCGAAGGCCGCCTGGCCGTATCATAAGGAATAGCCCATATGCTTAAGAATCTTCTCCCCATACTCTTGCTCTGCGCGGCCGCCTTCGCCCAAACCGCCGCCGTCGACATCCCGTACCAGAAATTCGTGCTGGACAACGGCCTCACCGTCATCGTCCACGAAGACCACAAAGCCCCCATCGTGGCCGTCAACATCTGGTACCACGTCGGGTCCAAGAACGAGAAGCCCGGCAAAACCGGCTTCGCGCACCTGTTCGAGCATCTCATGTTCGGCGGCAGCGAAAACTATCACGGCCGCTACATCGATGCCATGGAACGCGTGGGCGCCACCGACCTGAACGGCACCACCAATAACGACCGCACCAACTACTTCGAAGACGTCCCCACCTCGGCGCTCGATTACACGCTCTGGCTGGAGTCCGACCGCATGGGTCACCTCCTCGGATCGTTCGATCAAAAGACGCTGGACTTGCAGCGCGGCGTGGTCCAGAACGAAAAACGCCAGGGCGAGAACCAGCCCTATGGCGTCACCGAACAGCTCACCACCGAGAACACATATCCCGCCGGCCATCCTTACTCATGGACCGTGATCGGCTCCATGGACGACCTCAACGCCGCCTCCATGTCCGACGTGAAGGAATGGTTCAGGACCTACTACGGCCCGTCGAACGCGGTGCTGGTGCTGGCGGGCGACATCGATTTCGACACGGCCAAGGCGAAAGTCGAGAAATATTTCGGCGACATTCCCGCCGGCCCGCCCATCGGCAAGCAGGAAGCCTGGGTCGCCAAGATGACCGGCACGCATCGCGGGACCGTGCAGGATCGCGTGCCGCAAGCCCGTATCTACAAGATCTGGAACGTGCCGCAGTACGGCACGGCCGACGCGGATTATCTGATGCTGGTGAGCCGCTGCCTGGCGCAGGGCAGAGTGTCGCGATTCTATAAACGGCTGGTTTACGACGACCAGATCGCCACCAGTGTGCAGGCTAACGTGGATGAGAACGAAATCGGCAGCCAGTTCTACATCGAAGCCACGGCGCGCCGCGGCCAGGAGCTTTCCAAAGTCGAAAAAGAAGTGGACGAGGAACTGGCGCGCTTCATCGAAAACGGTCCGGAGCCGCAGGAGCTGCAGCGTGTCAAAACAGAATACGCAGCCGCCTTCATTCGCGGCGTCGATCGCATCGGCGGATTCGGCGGCAAGTCCGACGTGCTGGCGCACGGGCAGGCCTTTCTGGACGACCCCGGCTTTTACAAAGTGCAACTGCAGCGCGTGCAGGACGCTTCCGTGCAGGATTTGAAGTCGGCCGCGCGGCGCTGGCTTTCCGATGGCGTCTACATTCTGGAAGTGCATCCGTTCCCTGGCTACAAAACGTCCACCGAAAGCGCGGACCGCTCGAAGATGCCGGAGACGGGCGCGCCGCCGGAGCTGAACCTGCCTAAGCTCGAACGCGTCACGCTGTCGAATGGCTTGAAGGTGATTCTGGCGCAGCGCCATGAGATCCCGGTCGTGAATTTCGCGCTCCAGTTGGATGCCGGCTATGCCGCCGATCAGTTCGCTTCGCCGGGCACGGCCAGCCTGACTACGGCGCTGCTGGATGGCGGAACCGCCCAGCGCACCGCCCTGCAAATCAGCGAAGAAGCCGCGTCGTTGGGCGCCCAACTGCGCGCCGGCTCGGGCCTGGACGTCTCCACCGTCTCGCTCTCCGCGCTGAAGAGCAACCTGGACCAGTCGCTCGAACTGTACGCCGACGTGATCCTGCATCCGTCGTTCCCGGAGACTGACTTCCGCCGCCAGCAGAAGCAACAGATCTCCGCCATTCAGCGCGAGAAAGTTACTCCCCAAGCCATGGGAATGCGCGTGTTTCCGGGGTTGCTGTATGGCGCGAATCACGCATATGGCAATCCGCTCACGGGTTCCGGCACGGAGGCCGGCGTCTCCAAGCTCACGCGCGAGGATCTGGTCAAATTCCACGAAACCTGGTTCAAGCCCAACCACGCGACGCTCATCGTGGTTGGCGACACAACGCTGAGCGAGCTGACACCGAAGCTCGAAAAGCTCCTCGACGGATGGAAGCGGGGCGACATACCGGCCAAGAACATCGGCGCCGTCGAGTATCGGCCGAAACCGGTGGTCTACCTTCTGGACCGGCCCGGCGCGCTACAGTCCATCATTCTGGCCGGCGAGATCGCGCCGCCGCGGAACAATCCCGACGAGGTCGGCATCGAGACCATGAACAACATCCTGGGCGGCAACTTCGGCGCGCGCATCAATATGAACCTGCGCGAGGATAAGCACTGGTCCTATGGCGCGTCCAGCCGCCTGATCAACGCGCGCGGGCAGCGGCCGTTCGTGGTCATCGCGCCGGTGCAGACCGACAAGACCAAGGAATCGCTGGCGGAGATCGACAAGGAACTGCGCGGCATCCTGGCAGGCAAGCCGCCCACGGCGGAGGAACTGGCCAAGGTGCAGGCCAACGAGACGCTGAGCTTGCCGGGTTCCCGCGAGACCATGGCGGAAGTGGCCAACTCCATCGAGACCCTGGTCGAGTATGGCCTGCCCGACGATTACTACGACAAGTACGCCGGCCGCGTGCGGGCATTGCAGGTCTCCGACATCGAAGCCCTCGCCAAGCGCGTGGTGCGTCCCGATAACCTGGTGTGGGTGGTGGTCGGCGACCGCGCCAAGATCGAGGCCGGCGTGCGCGAGCTGAATCTCGGCGAGTTGAAATTCCTGGACGCCGACGGCAAGCCGATTTAGAGCGCCGGAGTTCCCGCAAGTTCTGGCAGATGTGAGTGTGGTGGGGCAGGCGCTTTCGCCTGCCAACCGCCGGCCTTTCGGGGGAGCCGCGAAGTGATATGTGGAGCTATGGATAATCAGTTTTTCGAGCGGCCGATTCTCAACTCGCCATATGACTACCCAACTCGTTATTGGGAGCTTGACGAGCAAGGCCAGCCCACCCAGCAGATCGTCGAGAGCCGCCGCAAGGCCGAGTTCATCACCCCCATTCCCAACCCTCGAAAGCGCCAGGGCAAGACCGCCCAGGCGGAATTGGTTTTTGACGAAGGCAAGGGGCTCTCCACCGAGAAGCAACAGTACGACCCCACCTCCGCCGTCATCAACGAACTGCGCTATTTCGTGGACCAGTGGCGAAGCCTGCCAAATCCCAACGATTGGAAGGTCACCCCGGATACTCAACGCCTGCCCCAGCATTGGCGCCACCACAAGTTCAGCGACGTTCGACCGTTCTTTTGCCAGATCGAAGCCGTTGAGACCGCCATCTGGTTGACCGAGGTCGCCCCGCAAATGGGCAAGGCCGGCAAGCGTTTTCTCGAGCACCTTGCCGACGCCAACGCCGCGGCGAACCCGGAGCTGATGCGCCTGGCCCTCAAACTCGCCACCGGAGCGGGCAAGACTACCGTCATGGCCATGATCATCGCCTGGCAGACCGTCAACGCCGTCCGCCAGCCCGGAAGCAGCAGATTCACGCGCGGCTTTCTGGTGGTAACTCCCGGCCTGACCATCCGCGACCGTCTCCGCGTCCTCCAGCCTAACGACCCCGACAGTTACTGCAAAGATCGGGAGTTGGTTCCCGGCGACATGCTCGGAGATCTGGACCGCGCCAAAATCGTCATAACCAATTACCACTCTTTCAAGCTGCGTGAGCGCCTCGAGCTTTCCAAAGGAGGCCGCTCTCTGCTCCAAGGCCGGGGCGAGGAGTTGAACACCCTGGAGACCGAAGGGCAGATGATCCAGCGGGTCATGCCCAGCCTGATGGGCCTGAAAAACATCCTGGTCCTCAATGACGAGGCGCATCACTGTTACCGCCCGAAGCCCGAAGTAGACGAAGTCGGCGATCTGAAGGGTGACGACAAAGAGGAAGCCAAGAAGAACAACGAGGCCGCCCGGCTCTGGATCTCCGGACTTGAGATCGTCAAGCGCAAGCTCGGCATTGCACGGGTGATGGACCTTTCGGCGACGCCCTTCTTTCTCCGTGGCTCCGGCTATGGCGAAGGGACCCTGTTCCACTGGACCATGAGCGACTTCTCGCTCATGGACGCCATCGAATGCGGCATCGTCAAGCTGCCCCGTGTGCCGGTCGCCGACAACATCCCCGGCGGGGACATGCCGAAGTTCCGAAACCTCTGGGAGAATATCCGTGCGAAGATGCCCAAGAAGGGGCGCGGCAAGTCAGCACCCTAGATCCGCTGAGCCTGCCCACCACCCTCATAACCGCCCTGGATGCCCTCTACGGACACTATGAAAAGACGTTCGCCGAATGGACCAAACACGGCGTCCGGGTCCCTCCCTGCTTCATCGTGGTGTGCCAAAACACCGCCATATCGAAGTTGGTCTACGACTACATCTCCGGCTTCCATCGCATCAACGAGGATGGATCGAGCACGCTCGAGAACGGGCGTCTGGCGCTTTTCCGCAATTTCGACGAGCACGGCAACCCCATCGCCCGTCCCCCAACCCTATTGATCGACAGCGAGGAAATCGAATCGGGAGATGCCCTGGACGACAATTTCCGCTCCATGGCAGCCGATGAGATCGAGCGCTTTCGCCGCGAGATCGTCGAGCGCACCGGCGATCGCCAGCAGGCCGAAAACATCACCGATCAGGAACTCCTTCGCGAGGTAATGAACACGGTGGGCAAACAAGGCCGCCTCGGCGAATCGATCCGATGCGTCGTCTCAGTCTCCATGCTCACCGAAGGCTGGGACGCCAACACCGTAACCCATGTCCTTGGCGTACGCGCGTTCGGCACGCAACTCCTTTGCGAACAGGTCATTGGCCGTGCGCTTCGCCGCCAGTCCTACGAGCTCAACGAAGACAACAAGTTCAACGTGGAATATGCGGACGTGCTGGGGATACCGTTCGATTTCACCGCTAAACCGGTGGTGGCGCCCGTGCAGCCGCCCCGCGAAACTATCCAGGTCAAGGCCGTCCGCCCCGGCCGCGACGCCCTCGAAATCCGCTTCCCGCGCGTCGCCGGCTACCGCGTGGAACTACCTGAAGAGCGCCTGACCGCCACGTTCAATGCCGATTCCATCCTGGAGCTGACCCCCGACCTCGTCGGCCCGTCCATCACCAAGAACGAAGGCATTATCGGCGAAGGCGTCGAACTCAGCCTCGAACACCTCGGAGACATGCGCGCCTCCACTCTGCTCTTTCACCTGACGAAACGCCTGATCTACAGCAAGTGGCGGGACGCGGGCCAAGATCCCAAACTGCACCTATTCGGCCAGCTCAAACGCATCACCAGGCAATGGCTCGACACCTGTCTGGTGTGTAAGGGCGCCACCTATCCGGCCCAGCTTCTATACCCGGAACTGGCGGACATGGCTTGCGAACGGATCACCGCCGCGATCACGCGCGCTTTGGTCGGCGACAACCCCATCAAAGCCGTTCTCGATCCCTACAACCCCACCGGCTCCACCGCCCACGTCAAGTTCAACACCTCCCGAACCGATCGCTGGCAGACCGACGCGCGCCGCTGCCACATCAACTGGATAATCCTCGATAGCGGTTGGGAAGGCGAGTTTTGCCGCGTGGCTGAATCGCACCCGCAGGTGCGGGCCTACGTCAAGAACCACAACCTGGGCCTGGAAGTCCCGTACCGCTACGGCTCCGAGACGCGCCGCTACCTGCCCGATTTCATTGTGCTGGTGGATGACGGGCACGGCGACGACGACCTGCTGCACCTGATCGTCGAAATCAAAGGCCACCGCCGCGAAGACGCCAAGGAGAAGAAGGCCGCCATGGAAACCTATTGGGTACCGGGAGTGAACAATAACGGCCAGTATGGCCGTTGGGCATTCGCGGAGTTCACCGATGTCTACCAGATCCAGGCCGATTTTAAAGCCAAGCTACAATCCGAATTCGACAAGATGATCGAATCCGTCTCCGCTCAGGCAACTACGGCATAAGGCGCCACCATGGCCAACCAGAAACCAAAATCGGAGAAAAAGAAGACCGTCGAAACACTTACTCACGAAGAGGCTTCGCGAAAGAATATTCCCACCGCCGAATTCCAATCCGTGATGCACAAGGCGGAGCAGAGCCCCGTCCGGGTCGCGTATGAGCGCCGCAACCGCGACCTGGACCCGCAACTGGTCTGGCGCGGCAAGGACGAGCAGGACTGGTCCGATTTGGTGACGCACGCGCCGCCAATCTACATCCAGGAGAAGGTTCATCCCAAGGTTCTGATCGACGACCTGGTGCGCCGCAGCGCGGCCGACAGGAAGGCCGCAGAGGATCAGATCGACCTCTTCGCCGATTTCAATGGGGTGCCCGAGGGCAATGCCAAGACCGAGTTCTACCAGCACGACGCCAACTGGAGCAATCGAATGATTCTGGGCGACAGTTTGCAGGTCATGGCGTCACTGGCGGAGCGAGAAGGGCTGCGCGGACAGGTGCAGTGCATTTATATCGATCCTCCGTACGGAATCAAGTTTAACTCCAATTTTCAGTGGTCAACTACGAGCCGTGATGTGAAGGATACCGCCGAGCATATCACACGCGAGCCGGAGCAGGTGAAGGCATTTCGCGATACCTGGCGGGACGGAATCCACAGCTACCTGACATACCTCCGGGACCGGCTCGCCGTCGCGCGCGATCTGCTCACGGACTCAGGGTCGGTATTCGTGCAGATTGGCGATGAAAATGTACACCGCGTCCGGGCGGTGATGGATGAGGTGTTTGGAGAGGATAGCTTCTGCGCGGCAATAGCATTTCGGAAAACCGGGGGGTTCGAGGCTGCGCTAATTCAGCGAAACTTTGATCACGTACTTTGGTATGCGAGATCGCATGACACGGTTAAGTTCAGACTACCGCTGAAGGAATCCAAACCATCGAGTTCGGACACCACGTTCTACGATTACGCGGCCGATGAAGAGGGAACGCTTAGGCCCTTAACAGCCGGGGAGAAGCACGACCCAGCCGGATTACCCCCCAATCTTCGCCTCCTCGGAAGGAACCCCCTGGTATCGGACGGTTTCTCGGAGTCACTGAGCAAGCCACTCTCTTTTAGCGGGCAACAGTTTGCGCCGCCTCCAAACGGGCACTGGAAAACCACGCCGTTAGGACTCAACCGGCTTGAGAAGGGAAATCGGCTTGCAATCAAAGGCAAGACACTTCGGTATGTTGCATTCTGGGCAGACTTCGCTGCCGAACTCCTCGGTTCAGTTTGGGGGGACTTGAGCACTGGAGGATTTACTGGCGATCAAAAGACCTATGTTGTGCAGACCGACAGCCGAGTGATCCAGCGCTGCATCCTGATGGCCACGGACCCCGGTGACCTAGTTCTTGACCCCACCTGCGGCTCTGGAACTACAGCCTACATCGCCGAGCAATGGGGCCGCCGCTGGATCACAATCGACACATCCCGCGTGGCACTCGCGCTCGCCCGGGCCCGGGTCATGGGCGCCCGCTATCCTTATTACCTGCTCGCTGACAGCAGGGCAGGTCAACAAAAGGAAGCCGAGGTCGCGAAGTCTGTTCCATCCGAGGCGCTTGCCCACGGGAACATCCGTCAAGGCTTCGTCTATGAGCGTGTGCCGCACGTCACGCTCAAGTCGATCGCCAACAATGCCGAGATCGACGTGATTTGGGAAAAGTCTCAGCAAACACTGGAACCGCTGCGCGAGGAGCTCAACGCGATCCTCAAACAGAAGTGGGATGAGTGGGAAATTCCACGCGAGGCTGACGGGAAGTGGCCCGACAAAGCAAAGAAGCTGCATGCCGAGTGGTGGCGGCAGCGCATTGCCCGCCAGAAAGAAATCGACGCATCCATCGCTGCCAAGGCTGACTTCGAATACCTCTACGACAAGCCATACGACGACAAGCACAAGGTCCGCGTCGCCGGGCCATTCACCGTCGAGAGCCTCTCCCCTCATCGCGTACTGGCCGTCGACGATAACGACGATCTGATCGACGGCGCTGCGAAATCAAAGAACGACGACGAGCAGGATTTCGTCCGCATGATCCTGGAAAACCTCCAAAACAGCAGGCGTCCAGCAGGCGCACAAAGACGACAAGATCGCCTTCTCATCCATCACCCCATGGCCGGGATACATGGTCTGCGCCGAGGGACGGTATGTCGAGGGCGCATCCGGCGTGGAGAAACGCGCCGGCATCTTCATCGGCCCGGAATTCGGCACCGTCTCCCGTCCCGATCTGGTGGAGGCCGCGCGCGAAGCGGGTGACGCCGGCTTCGACGTGCTGATCTCGTGCGCGTTCAACTACGACGCCCGCTCGGCGGAATTCGACAAGCTGGGCCGCGTCCCCGTGTTGAAGGCGCGCATGAACGCCGACCTGCACATGGCCGACGACCTCAAGAATACCGGCAAGGGCAACCTGTTTGTCATCTTTGGCGAGCCCGACATCGACATCCTCCCTGCCGCGCACGGGCAGATCCAGGTGAAGGTGAACGGCGTGGACGTTTTTCACCCCAACACCGGCGAGGTCCGCAGCGACGGCGCGGACGGCGTCGCCTGCTGGTTCATCGACACCGACTACAACGAGGAGAGCTTTTTCGTCCGCCATGCCTACTTTCTGGGCGCGAACGAACCGTACAAGGCCCTCAAGACCACTCTCAAGGCCGAAATCAACGAGGAAGCCTGGGCCACGCTGCACAGCGACACGTCGCGTCCCTTCGACAAGCCCGATTCCGGGCGGATCGCGGTTAAGGTAATCAATCATCTGGGCGATGAAGTGATGAAAGTTTTCCGGGTGGCCTGATGCGCGAAGATGGTGGACAGACATGATCGCGAAACTGACGCTGCGCAATTTCAAGAGTGTTGGGGAAGAGGTCTACGAGTTCACCCAATTCGACCTGCTGGTTGCAACAACAGCGGCAAGAGCACCGTGCCTTGACGGCTGACGAGGTCGCGGGGTAAGCTTTCAGCAGTAGAAAGAGAACCGGGAACGATTTAAAATGGCTGAGCGCGACGAGTTCCTCTTCGAAATCGACATTCCGGCCCGCGCGCTGCCGATGGCTCGATTGGCCGAATACGTGACGGATCTGGCCAGCATGTTGGGCCAGGAAGAGCACGTCCACTTGGTTGAAATCAGGGAATCCAGTACGGTCCTTGTGCCCGTCGTCGATGAGATTGCGTTTCAAAAAGTTCAGAAGCAGGTGATCGCGATACGAAACGGTTCCGCGTCGCAAAAGGCTATGAAGCTCTACGAATCGATTGATCACCGGCTTGTGGACGACGGCGCTTCCGCGGTTCTGCGCGGGGCATACGGCGCCGTGGTTCAGTTCCCCGGAAATAGTAACCAGCCGGTGTCCGAGGATCTGGGGCCGGTCATTGAGCCGGAATCCATCGACGGAGAGATCATTCAAATAGGCGGAAGGGACGAAACCATCTCCGTCTATATTCGCGACAAGCACGAGACGCCGGTGATCTGTACCACCACGAGGGACAAAGGCCGCAGTCTGGCCAAGCTCATTTTCCAGCAGGTTAGAATTAACGGGCAGGCCACATGGACCAGGGCCAACAACCGATGGAAGCGCACGCACTTCTCCATAGACTCCTGGTGCGAATTGACGGAACGCTCGCTGGAGAGCACGATCCAGCAGCTTAGGGATGTGCCTACGCCGAATATCGATAAGATCGACCCATTCGCAATTCTTGCCGACCTAAGAGGCGGCGACGGCAGGACGTGAGGCGTTTCCATGGTGTCCTTTGACGCTAACGCGCTGTCTATCCTGATTTTCAAAAGCTCCGCGATCCCTCTTGACTTCAGGACTCAACCACCAACTCCGATCCGGCACGCCCGCGAGCGAATGGAGCACCTGGTTACTGAACTCAGCCAGAAGGGCGAGAAGATCCTAATCCCGGATCCATCGTTGAGCGAGTTCCTGGTGACCGTCGTATTCGCCGGGGCTTCGATTCAGGAATACCTAAGAATCATTCAGGGCGCTCAGTATTTCATAACAAGACCGTTCGGAGTGCGGGCTGCCGTTGAAACCGCCGAGCGCCTCGCATCGGCGATAAAGGCCGGGGACAAGCGGGAAGGAGAAAAGGCCGAACCATGGCAAAAGTTGAAATACGACAGGCAGATAGTCGCCATCTCCGTTGTGGAAGGGGCGACGGCGATCTACTCGACGGATAGAGACGTACACAACCAGGCAACACGTTGGGGAGTGATAACGCCCGTTAGCCCGGCAGATCTTCCAGTCCCGCCCAAGCAGCATCCATTGCCACTGCCCCCAGCACAGCCCGCGCCTCAAACCGGGAAGCCCAGCGAGCCGACGAACGCTGAGCAGCCGAAGAAGCCATGAAAGCCGACCCGAAATGGAATTCCGAATCGCCGATACCTTCACTGGCAGCCTGGCCAAACTCACCGGCGATGAGCAGAAAGCCGTCAAGACCGCTGCCTTCGACCTCCAGTTGAACCCGGCTCAACCGAGTCTGCAATTCCACAAGCTCGATAAGGCGAAGGATCGCCGATTCTGGTCGGTTCGAGTGAATAGCGACGTCCGGCTGATCGTACAGCGAACCGATGCCAGCCTGCTGCTTTGCTATGTCGCCCACCACGATGACGCATATCACTGGGCCGAGCGGCGGAAGCTCGAAACCCATCCCAAGACGGGTGCCGCGCAGCTTGTGGAAATCCGGGAGACGGTGCAGGAAATCAGGGTCCCAAAATACGTCGATGTAGCACAGGCGGCTCCCGCCAAGCCGCTCGTTTTCGCGGGCGTTTCCGAGGACCGCCTGCTGGGCTACGGCGTTCCCGCCGAGTGGCTGGCGGACGTGCGCAACGCCAATGAGGACACCTTGCTGGAACTGGCCGATCACCTTCCCAGCGAGGCGGCCGAGGCGCTGCTGGATCTCGCGACGGGCGTCATTCCTCAGGCCGCCAAGCCGCTTGTGGCGGGATCCGATCCGTTCGCCCACCCTGACGCCCAGCGCCGCTTCCGCGCCATGGCCAACGTGGAGGAACTGGAGCGTGCGCTCGATTACCCCTGGGACAAATGGACGGTCTTTCTTCATCCGGCGCAACGCACACTGGTCGAGCGCAGCTACGGCGGCCCGGCGCGTGTGGCGGGCTCGGCGGGTACGGGCAAGACCATCGTTGCGCTGCATCGCGCCGTCTTCCTGGCACGGGCCAATCCGGACGCCAGGGTGCTCCTTACGACCTTTTCCGACACGCTGGCGAACGCGCTGAGAACGAAGCTGCGCGCGCTGATCAGCAACGAACCTCGGCTTGGGGAACGGCTTGAAGTGCATTCGATGAACGCTATCGGCCGGCGGTTATTCGAATTGAACATCGGCCGTGCGCAGATAGCGTCCCGTGAGACGGCTCGGGAACTTTTGAGCGAAGCCGCCGGAGCGGTCGAAGGCCACGAGTTCTCCATGCAATTCCTGCTGACGGAATGGGAACAAGTGGTGGATGCATGGCAGTTGGAATCCTGGGAATCCTACCGCGACGTGGTTAGGTTGGGGCGAAAGACACGGTTGCAGGAAGCGCAACGAGTTCTGCTGTGGTCAATTTTCGAGCGCGTTCGGTGGGCGCTCAAATCGAGAGGTCTGGTTACCTGGCCGGACATTTTCAGCCGGGTCGCGTCGAAGCTTCGGGAAAGCGCCCATCCGCCATTCGAATTCGCGGTGGTGGATGAAGCCCAGGACGCCAGTGTCCCGCAGTTGCGATTCCTCGCGGCTCTCGGGGCGGGCCGCCCGAACAGCCTCTTCTTCGCGGGCGACTTGGGCCAGCGGATTTTTCAGCAGCCGTTCTCCTGGAAGGCCCTCGGCGTCGATGTCCGGGGGCGCTCGTCTACGCTGCGGATCAACTACCGGACTTCCCACCAGATCAGGACCCACGCCGATCGGCTGCTGGGTCCCGAAGTATCCGACGTGGATGGCAACACGGAGGAACGCCGGGGCACAATCTCCACGTTCAACGGTCCTCCGCCGGACATCATGATTCTGGATTCTCGCCAGGAAGAAATGAAGGCCGTCAGCCAATGGCTGGCGGAACGCGCCAAGGAAGGCGTCGTGCCACACGAAATCGGCGTCTTCGTCCGCTCGGCGGCGGAACTCGGCCGCGCCCGCGCGGCTGTCGAGGACGCCAAGCTCCCCTACAAGGTGCTCGACGACAACCTGGAGACCGTCACCGGACGGGCTTCAATCGGCACTATGCACCTCGCCAAGGGACTGGAATTCCGTACGGTTGTGGTGATGGCCTGCGACGACGAAGTGATTCCGCTGCAAGAACGGATCGAAGCAGTCGTTGACGACGCGGATCTGGAAGAAGTCTACAACACGGAACGGCACCTGTTGTACGTCGCCTGCACCCGCGCACGCGATCACTTGCTGGTGACGAGCGTCAATCCGGCATCGGAATTCCTGGATGATCTGCGTGTTTAGCCCGCGCGCGTCGGGGCGCTGCCCTTCTGACTCCTGACTCCTGACTTCCATATCGCGGAGGGATATCAAGGCGAAGCCTTGCCTAGCTAGGGTGCCGATGACACATCTCGCCAGACTTGCATCCCAGTGAAAACAAACATCAATTGCACAAACCTACCCACGCCCGCTATTTCGCGCGTGCTAGTGTCGTGGCAGATATGTCTTCTACCGCTTCCGAATCTCCGGCATTACTGGCGCTCACCTCGCGCCAGGCTCAGGTCGCCCTCGCGCTGGCCAGGGGCGTAACAATCACTGCGGCGGCGGCCGCCGTGGGCCTGAACCGCTGCACCATCCACCGATGGCTCTGCACCGCGAAATTTCAGGAAACCGTCCGCCAGAGCCGTGCCGACTTCATTCTCGCCTTGCGCGAGGGTCCGAAAACTCTGAGAGCCCATGCGCTCGCCACCCTCGACGCTCGGCTCGCTGACCCTGCGACACCCACTGGCGAGCGCCTCCGCCTGGCCCTCGTTATTCTGAGTCGCCGGGCGTGAACTGGCGACCACCCTCCGCTCCGCACAGAATGCAACGGATTGCAACTTCGCGCAACCAAATGTGCACGAATTTTTCGATAGGTAGTCGGCCCAACAGCGCGCCGCGCGCAGCCTTATAATGAAGCCTATGTCCGAAATCCCCCTCGACCGCCGCAATTTCCTCCGTGGCGCATCCGCCCTTACCGCCCTTTCCTACTCCCGCGTGATGGGCGCCAACGACCGCATCCAACTGGGCGTGATCGGCTGTGGCGAGCGCGGCCGCTACGACATGGAGAATTTCCAGAAGGCCAACGCCGACGTGGTGGCGGTCTGCGACATCTATGGCGCGCAGATCGACAAGGCCCGCGAGAAAGCGCCCCACGCCAAGGACTTCAAAGATCATCGCGCGCTGCTCGAAATGAAGGAAGTGGACGTGGCGCTGATCGCCACGCCCGACCACTGGCACGCGCGCACCGCCATCGACGCGCTGAACGCCGGCAAAGACGTCTACGTCGAAAAACCCCTCACGCGCACGATTGAAGAAGGCCCGCCCATCGTCAAGGCCGCGCGGGTCAACGAGCGCATTTGCCAGGTGGGTATGCAGCAGCGCTCCGGGCAGCACTATCTGCAAGCCAAGCGCGAGTATTTCGACACCGGCAAGCTGGGCAAGATCACGCTGGCGCGCACCTGGTGGCATGGCAACGGCTATCACTTGCGGCTGGCGCCGGAATCGCTGCGGACGCTGCCACCCAATCTCGATTGGGCGCATTTCCTGGGACCGGTGAAGTGGCGCGATTACGATCCGCAGCAGTACTTCAACTGGCGCGCGTATCTGGATTTCGGCGGCGGCCAGGTGACCGACCTGTTTACCCACTGGATCGACGTGGTGCACATGTTCATGGGGCAGGATGTGCCGTCGTCCGCCTCCGCCGCGGGCGGCGTGTACAAGTATAAGGATGGCCGCACGGCGCCGGACACCATCAACGTGCTGCTGGAATTTCCGGCCGAGTTCACCGCCACCTTCGAAGCCACGTTGGTGCCCGGGATCACCGGCGCGGCGGTGGAGATTTGCGGCGCCGAAGGGCGCTTGTGGATCGATCGCGGCCGCTACGAGTTCCACCCGGTGGGCCGCAACGCGCAACCCACCATCGTGAAGGCGTTCAGCAAGATCGACGAGGACCACGTAAACAACTTCCTGGAATGCGTGCGCTCGCGCCAGCGCCCGAATGGCGATGTGTTGATCGGGCACCGCTCGGCGCAAGCTTCGCACCTGGGCAATATCTCGTATATGCAGAAGCGGCGCATCGACTTCGATCCGGTGCGCGAGGAAATCCTGCCGTTCTGATCCGCGATGAGAAGCCTTCCACGAGACTATCGGCGTTTAGCCTGGGTCGTTGTCGTCAACGGCGCTGTGATCTATGAACTCCTGGCCGGCGGAGAGGGTACCGCCAATACTGCTATAGCGGCGGCATTGTCGGCGGGTATTATCTTGGAATTGGCTGGTAGTGCCCTGAGCGCGTTACTCAACGTGGGCTCGTATCTTTTCCTCCCCCTGGGCTGGACCATGTTGTGGATGGCGCCCCCCCATATTGAAGCTGACATCGTCGGTGAATCCAATAGAGTCCTGATTTTAATGGTTCTCCCGTCCCTGGTCATCGCCACCGTCAATCTCTTCTTCTATGTGCGGCCCCTCCGCAGATGGTGGTGGGAGCGGAGAAAGAAGCTATCGCCAACGGCTGAAATCTGACCGCTGAGAGCTTTGCTATACTGGTGTTTACGCCTGTAGCGCCAATATTCACAGGATCGAGAGGTAGTTCATGATTTCATCCACACAAATGCGTCCGGGCATGGTGGTCAAGTTCAACAACGACTTGTTCTCCGTGTTCAGCGTGAATCACCGGACGCCCGGCAATTTGCGCGGCTTCGTGCAGGCCAAAATGCGCAACCTGCGCAGCGGAACGATGATCGAACACCGCTTCTCGTCGGAAGATAAAGTGGAACGCGCCGCGCTGGAAGAACACGAAATGGAGTACCTGTACGACGACGGCGACTACTTCTATTTCATGAACACCGAAAACTACGAGCAGATGCATCTGACCAAGGAGCTTTTGGGCGATGCCGTCGGCTACCTGGTTCCGCAGTTGAAAGTGGCCGTGGAATTCTACGAGGGCAAGCCCATCAGCGTGGAGTTGCCGGCCACCGTGGATCTGACGGTGGTGGAAACCGAACCGGGCATGAAAGGCGCGTCGGTATCCAACGTGACCAAGCCCGCCAAGCTCGAAACCGGACTGGTGGTGCAGGTGCCGCCCTTCATCTCCGAGGGCGAAAAAATTCGCGTCAGCACCGCGGAAGGCACCTATCAGGAAAGGGCCTGAAGGGCCGTCGCCAGCTCCGTCTCTTCTTCCGGCAGGACTGTCCGCAGATCCAGCACCAGCCGCTTTTCTTCCACGCGCGCGATCACCGGCGGATGGTTCGAGCGCAGCCGCCGTTGCGCCGCGCCCTCATCGGCGCACTCGATGGCGATCAGCCAGGTGGGAATGGATTGCTCGGGTGTGGCGCCGCCGCCGATCACGGATTCGCCGGGTGTGAGTTCCGCCTTCAGACCAGGCCGCGCGGCTAGCAGCGAAGTCAGCAGCCGCTCGGCGCGCGCGCGAATTTCGGCGGCGCTCTGGCGGATCATGCGCAGCGCCGGCACTTGGTCCCATTGCTCCAGCAGCAGGTGGCGCAAGGTGGTTTCCAGCGCCTGGCAGATCGTTTTATCCAGGCGCAACGCCCGGAACATAGGGTTGCGCCGAAGGCGCGCCACGATTTCCGGCTTTCCGGCTAGGATGCCGGCCTGCGGACCGCCCAGCAGCTTATCGCCGCTGAACGAAACCAGATCGGCGCCGGCCTGCAAGCTATCGGAAACCAGCGGCTCATCGACGCCGAACGGGCGCAGGTCCACAATGCAGCCGCTGCCCAGATCTTCATACACCGGAATGCCGCGCTCGCGGCCCAGCGCAACCAGATCTTCCAGCGACGGGCGTGCGGTGAAGCCTTCGATGCGGAAATTGCTCGGATGCACCCGCAGCAACAGGCGCGTGCGGTCCGTGATGGCGTCGCGATAATCGGCGATGCCGGTGCGATTGGTGGTGCCCACCTCACAGAGCAGCGCGCCCGACCGCAGCATGATGTCTGGGATGCGGAAGCCGTCGCCGATTTCGATCAGTTCGCCGCGCGAGACGATCACCTCGTGGCCCGCCGCCAGTTCATTCAGCGCCAGATAGATGGCGGCCGCGTTATTATTGACCGCGATACCGGGCGCGCCCAGCAGCCGCTCGAGCAGCGCGCCGGTGTGCGCGTCGCGTTTGCCGCGCAGTCCGGTGGCGAGATCGTATTCGAGGTTTGAGTAACCCGCGTGGATGGCTTGGGGGCCCAGCGGCGCGCGACCGAGACTGGTGTGCAGGACCACGCCGGTGGCGTTGATTACCGGCCGTAGCGAGGGAGCGGTCAGCGCACGGAGCGCCCGCTCGACGCGCGTTTCGATGGCCACACCGTTGGCGCTGCCCGCGCGGATCTCGCGGCGCGCCTCGTCCAGCGCCCGGCGGATCTCCGCCACCACAAGCTGCCGCGGAATCCCCGGCGCGGATATGCGCTCGGCGACCTCGTGTACGGCCGGCAACTCGCGCAGTTTCTGGTTATCGTCCACTGGCTGGCCCACTTGTTCGATGGTACAGAGCGGGTACGCCACTTGTCCAGGAGGGCGCAACCAGCTACACTGGTAGATTCGGGGCGTGGCTCAGCCTGGCTAGAGCGCCTGGTTCGGGACCAGGAGGTCGGTGGTTCGAATCCACTCGCCCCGACCAACCTTTTCAATAACTTACAGCCTTCCCACCATTCATCCGATTTCGGACTGTAGATGAATCTGTAGATGCTGCCAACCCATACCGGACCATTTCGAAGGAATCAAGCGTTCATCTGGGCCGGTAGCCCCGAGTCGCTCCCAAAATTTCTTTACAAACTTCGTGTCTGGATGCGAAACCACCGCGTCATTGATCTTCTGGATGCCAATGCTGGTCGGCTGGCTGCGATGAAACAACGCTAGATTGCCATTGGGGAAAATCGCAGAGCGCGGCATCCGGGAACCCCCGAAATCTCCGGCCTCAACATCAAAAAGTGATTCGATGGTAGCATTTTAGGTCTGCCACACAAATCATCCTGCGGCAAGATCAATGCGGTTTGCTGCGAATGCTGCCTCGAGGTCCGACGCAAAGCAATCCGAAAGCGAAATCATGGTGTTCTTCGGCTAACCGACCCGCTTGCGATTCCCAGCAGCGATTTGGTGCGTGACCCCCAAACCTCGACTAATTTGGGGGGATTCGCGACCTCCAAAATAGCGCCTTCCTGGTGGCGACAAGGCATCATGCTTACCCTATATTACGAGTTGTGACCGGTCGATTGTGAACATCTTTCTGGTTGAACGACAAACATCCAGCCCGACATCGAAGATGATGGAGGGCGCGGTGCAGAACCAGCGTTCACGCGGCACTTTACTCGAATACGAGTTGGTGCCTCCGAGCGGGGCAGAGAAGCGCCTAGCGACGATCAGCGGATCAGGCGCGATTGTCTTGGTATCTATGAGCGAGCCAGCTTTGTCGTCGAAACCAAACGGCGAAACCGAACAACGCGTAGCGTGTCCCTCTTTTTCGTTGGCGCAAACTCTTGCTGCTCGATCAAACGAGCTAGCCATATTCTTGCTCCGTCACTCCGATCAACCACCCTTAGTGGCCGTAGACGTAATCGCAGCGATGATGGCAGGCGTCGCCGGGGTGCTTGATGACCGGGTTCTCCCCTGTGACGGTCTGCTCCCTCTCTTGTTCGATCATCATCCCATCACAACACGCACGCGCTCGATGTTGGTCGTCGGAAGATCTGTGGACAAGCTCCGTGAAGTTAAGACGATGCTCGAAACGTGGGATCAAAATCTCAGTGGGGACGGCACCATGGATCAAGCGTGCTGGCGTGCAGCGATTGCCCTCGCCCAGCTTGATCGGCTACTCCCGCTTCCGAGTTCCGGAGACAGGTACAGCTTCGTAAGGCTTGCGCAAACACTTAACCTCCGGTCCGCAACAACTGCTTTCCGCCTTACGGAGAGCGACCTTCGAAAAGTACTAAGCATGTTGGCAGACTGCTGGCGTGTCCCGACGGGAGATGAGCGTGCGGATCGGGTTCGTCTCCCTCAGTATGCCCGAGACCACGGTTTTCCCTGGAACCCACCGGTGGTCCAAGGATTTAGTGATGGACAATTACCAAGACGACTGTATGACGCGGCTAGGGCTATGGAGTTGCTCGAACGCGACCGTCTCGGCGGAGAGCTTTCAAGAGTTATTGTTCGAGTTCCGAACCGGCTATTTAAGCGACTCCATAAAGGAGACCGCTCCTAATCTCATTTTTCGAGGAGACATGAACAATGCCTAAGCTTATTAAGACTCAGCCACCCACCTGGATGGGCAAAAACCCGGCGCCAAAGCTCGTGCAGCGCCGATTTCATGACCGCGAACTCCATGTGTGGGAAGGCGAGGTCAACATCGACAAAATTACGGGATGGACTGGCAATCCGAGGACGGAGTTGCTCCGAGACCAGTTTTACGAACAGTACGCTCGCGATCCTACAAACGACGAGATGTGTGAGCTAGTGCTCGCCGACGACGATGAGAAGGAAGGGTTAAAGATTAAAGAGTTAGCCGCCAATATTCGCAAAAACAATGTCCGAGTTCCTATCGTCCTGACCTTCGGCAAAAAGCTTCTCGATGGCAATCGAAGATACTACGCGTCCGTATTTTTGGTTAAGGAGGGCGCTCAGCGACAAGACCGGACCAGTTTCGAGAGCCTTCCGGCCTACGTCTTACCTGAGGATACAAGCGAGGACGTAGAGGACGCCATTATCACCGAATTTAACTTTGCAGCCAACATGCAACTGGAATGGCCATACTATATTCGTGCTCGCAAGGTGTTTATCGATCACGACGAGAATGGCCTGAAGAAAGATGAACTCCATCAGAAGTATGGTGTGCCCTGGAGATATCTTGATAAGTGGGTGAAGGCCGCTCGGCTGTGTGACCGGTTTTTGAAGTTCCATAACGAATCCTTCAACTCCAAGCAGTTCGCATATCGAAACTTCATCATGTTCGATGAAATGATGCGGAACTATGGCGCTCGATTCAACGATGCCGAGTTCCGCACGTCCATATTCCAGATACTTTTGAATGGCTACGATCCTGACAATCACAAGGGCCATACATTTACGAAGTCTTCGGATGTCCTGCGACTCGATGAGATTTATGACAACCCCGATGCGTGGCAGGCCATTGCAACTGCGCGGGGGGCTCAGGCACTCCGCGACGCAGTCGGCATTCTTGATTTGTCAAACCTCGGTGGTGCCTCTGATCCGAATCCAGCCCTCAAGCGGCTCGTTAAAGGCCTTGAGCGGCTGGTTAAAAATAACGCACTCGTTTCAGCGAACCAGCAGTGGTTGGAGGCGTTTCACGAACAGGCTCAACTCGTCCCTGGAGGGCCTACCGACCCTGCTGCGCAGGTGGAGCAAATGATTGAATGGCTTGAAGGGATGACGACCAGGCAAGTGGCAGAGCTTAGTCCGGCCACCATCACACGACTGGACAAGGCATTGACAATGGTTCGTGATATGTCGGCCTCAGCCAAGAATAGACAGGCGTGACCACGGTTCCGACTTCGATGAACAAAGCCGGTATTTGCGTCGAAAAGCATCCACACGGAATGGCGATCAGCGCTCCGGAAGGCGCTGATCGTAATTCTAAATTGTGCGCCCTGGGGCAGCGGCTCGCCGAGAAGGCTTACGTATCCGGGGAGCGCCTGATTGTGCCCATGTATCTGGCCGCGGAGGTCCTGAGTGCACTTGGTGAGGATGGGGCTTCCTGGGAGGGCGACATATTTGGATATGCGACTCGTCAGAGATCCGGGCGCGACCTCCAACTGCGAGCGCGGCTGGAAGTCGCGAGCGCACTGGAGGACCCAAACGCTTTTCTGCACGACTATCCTCGCATCTCGATATTAGATCCGCATCAAATTGAGGCAGTTGCAGCGCTCGTCGCACCCTCGCTTCAAGGAATTGCTCTTTTTGATGAACAAGGGACTGGAAAGACAATGGTTGCACTTGCGGCCTTCGATGTTTTGAAGATCCGTCGGTGCGTGCAAAAGTTGCTGGTCGTAGCACCGAAGTCAGTGCTCGGGTCTTGGCAGGAGCAAGCCGAATGTCTTGTTGGCAATCAGTGGCGAATTTCACTTGTTGCAGGCCCTGCAGTCCAACGCCGTCGAGCCATACTTCGACCACATGATGTCCTGCTCTTGGGCTATGAGGGAGCGGTACATGACGAAGGCCTGCTGAGAATCGTATTAGCGGCACGCCCGCTTTCATACCTGCTCGTCATAGATGAATCATTCTTCGTTAAGAACCCAGAAACAGCACGGTCAGTAGCGGTCTCCAGACTAAGGCCCTTGTGCGAGCGGGCAGTCGTGCTGTGCGGCACGCCAGCCCCAAATGCGGCCACCGACGTCGTCAACCAGATTAACATTGCCGACACCGGTGTGGCGTTTGGGGGGCGGGTGGTTTCTACGAAGGGCGATGCCGCCATACACGAGGTGATGGATGGGCTACAGAATGCCATATTTCTACGACGGCTCAAAGTAGACGTCTTGCCGGATCTTCGTCCAAAGGAGGTTATAAGGGTCTATATGCGCTTAGCTCCAGCACAACAAGGCCTTTATGACCGAGCGCGGTCGGATTTGTTAGTTGCCGTCCGTAAAGTAGATGATCGCCAGTTTCGAAGGGAGCTTACATCGTTTCTAGCCAGACGGTTGCGTTTGTTGCAGATATGCTCACACCCACGCGCATGCGACCCACTTTACAACGAGGTACCAGCCAAGCTCATGGCGATTGACCGCCTCATGCAGGAATTGATCGAGCAACAGGGAAAGAAGGTCGTAGTGTGGTCGTATTTTAGAGTCAGTTTGGATGCCATAGCGGAACGGTATGCCCACTATGGTCTTACCCGAATCGACGGCTCGATAACTTCTATTGCATCGCGGATCTCGGCTATCGATCGTTTTCAAAACGATCCAAGCGTGCGAATCTTTCTCGGTAATGCTGCTGCGGCAGGGGCAGGCATTACCTTGACGGCCGCCCACCATGCGATTTACGAATCGTTTTCAAACCAGGCTGCGCACTACATGCAGAGTGGCGACCGGATTCACCGGCGGGGGCAAACGGAGCAAGTGGTCTCCCATGTGTTGATTACAGAAAATACTATTGAACAAAGCGAATACGCTCGACTAGTGGCGAAAGAGCAGGCGGGCCGTACTTTACTCGGAGATGAACCCGAAGACGGGATTAGCCGCGACCGCTTCTTGGCGGACTTGGAACATGGCGCGTGACAGAAGCGGCGTGCAGGCTGGTTACTGCGAAGCTGAGTGAGCGGATGCCCTGTTGCACATCGATTGCTGTTTGGCCTGATCCGGTAAAGGATGTGACCGGGGAAAAACGGCATCGGCGATTGCAAGGAGATCGCCGATATACACCGTACCAATCCGTGTGCTCATACTTGTTTCCACGCTCGTGATTAACTCATCGACCGAATATCGTCCGAATCGTCTGATGAGGCCGCGAAGATAGCGATTCATATGCAGCCGCGGTTCTGCACTTTCAGCCGCCTTCGCTGGCGAGAGGAGGAGTTCACGGACGCGGGCAACCTTTTGCTGAATTTCCCTCGTGAGCCGCGGATTGCTTTTGGCAAGTTCGTCCAGCCGACTATGGAATGCGCGCCAACCATCGGGGCCGTTGGCAAAATAGCCATTAACCCACTTGCTCACGCTCGTTTCAGATGCCCGTGCGGTAACCACGATGTCCCCGCGGGGAATGCCGTCGATAAACTGCACGATAGCCTGTGCGCGCTTCGCCGCGCGTACGTTCTTGGGCTGGGTAGCGAGTATCCGAAGGCGGCGCGTGGCTTCTGGCCAAGGGTCTGGCGGTCTTTTCGAGAGTGTCCACACGGATTGCAGGGCAGGATCGGGCGTAGGCCCGTGCGGAATGTTCCCACTGTTCCTGGTGGCTGTACGGCGCGCCGCAGCAGGATGGGGAAACCGTGGCGTTAAAGTCGGCAACTCTTCCCCAGTCACCATACTGTCGCTAACTACCTGCGGTGTGAGACGGCCAACCTGATTAGAACGGGCGGTGCGGGCTGGTCTAAAATGGGAGTTGAGGATCGTCTCCGCAACCGCTCTAGCAAGTAACGGCGGAACCGCATTGCCGACTTGCCGATATTGCGCCTCAAGGCTGCCCAGGAAAACGTACTCGTCAGGGAAGCTTTGAATACGCGCGACTTCGCGTACGCTCAGGCAACGGTCGTGATCGGGATGTGTGAATGCGCCGGCGGTAATGTTTAATGATGCATTCGTGACGGTATAGGCTGGCCAATCCCAAGCGAGTCGGCCATACGATCCCTTCTGGTCAGATGATCGCGTGGTAAAATAGCGGGCTGGAAGTAATTCAATAGGTATGTCGCGCCAGTCGTGCGCCTTGCTGACCGTTGCAATCCTCCTGCGGTTAATTTCGGTGATGGCTCTACACCAGTGATTTGGGACAACGGCTTGGGAGCGTGCGGGATCTTCACCCGGCTCTATTTCGGTGGGCGCTATTGCTGCGAGATCGCCGATGGCCTCCGAGACCGTTTCATAACTATGCTTCTCAGCGTTGGTAGCCCGAAGGTAGGACGGCGAGGGGAAACGAATCGGGGTGCCTGTCCTCGTGCCGATCAGAAAGAGCCGATATCGAAATTGGGGAACACCATAGTCCGCGGCAAGCAAGACGTCACCGGCGACTTCGTACCCTTTGATGCTACTTAATAGTCTTAATATTTCTGCCAGTAGCTCTCGGTTATTGCTGTGCGTGAGTCCGGGCACATTCTCCATAACGAACCATTTCGGGCGAAGCTCTTCTACGAGCCGGACAAAAGCCAGGAGCATCTGGTTGCGTTTGTCATCGGGGTTTCTCAGGCCAGCGGGGCTGACGCCCTGACAACTGGGTCCGCCAATGAGCACATCGACATGCTTGCGGGGACGGATCACGGAGAGAATCCGAGCGGCATCGACTTTGCCTATGTCGTCGCAACATGCGCGCGGGCATTGGTCGGCGGGTTGGTCTGCGAAATGATTGGCGCGGTAGGTCCGCATTGCGTGCTGATCGTGATCAACAGCGAAAACAATATCATAGTGTTCACCTAGCTCTCCCCGTGCAGCTAAGAAACCCGTTGAAAGACCGCCTGCTCCGCAAAATACGTCAACCACTGTGAGTAGCTTGTGGTTGGTCCGCTTATTGAAGGATTTCCGCATTGAGAGCGTTCCAGTGTTATGCAATCCGGTTGGTATTGGCCCACACTCCGGTCGGGCGCCGCCAAGAAATCCACACATCGTCGGGGCTGCCTTTAGAAGGGCACAGATCTGATAAGCAACAGGTGGAACATTTGGGATAATATGTCCGACATGTCTGTTGCCCGAGGGTTACAAAATTGACATGCAAACGGTAACGTAGATCTCCAGGGATATGTTTTTCGAGATCCGCCATCTGTGAGTCGGTTGGCTTGGGAACACCTGGCGCAAGGCCCAATCGTCTCGATACGCGCCAAACGTGGGTATCAACGGGAAAGACATCCCTACCAAGGGAGTACATCATTACACACTTGGCGCTTTTCGGGCCGACGCCGGGCAATGATGTTAGATAACTAAAAGCGTCGGCGTCGGAAACGTCCTTCAAGAACTGGAGCGACAAGTAGCCGCGGTCATCAATTATCTTATTAAATGCGGACCTTAACTGCTGCGCCTTTTTCCGCGCGAGACCTCCTGGTCGGATCAGTTCGATGACTGCATCCTCGCGCGCGGTGGCCAGCTTGTCCCAAGGCGTGTACGCGGATCGTAGTTCGTCGTAAACCCGCCGATAAAGGTAGGATTCAGTTTGTGCGGAAAGAATAATAAATACGACTTCATCGAGCGGATCAACTTGATTTCCGTGTGGATTACTCCCGTCCATTTTCAACCTGCGATCCACTTCGCGCAGATAGACATCTAGCGATCTCGTTTGGCCATGTGAGGCGCGGCTGGCTATGCGTCTGCGAATTGTCGGTCTCCAACTGGGGTTCCGAGCACCGGAACTCTTTCGGGGTCTCGGCCGACGGCGTTCTAATGACATTCAAAACCCCCTTCGTACCTGTTCGAACACATCACCGGATGATGTTCGGTTGGCTCGCCGGGTGCAGCCACGAGATAGTCCGAACGCCGTTCGATGCCGCCGCGCGGTGAACCTTCCGTGAACTCCCGCGAGGAAATCACACATTCCTATGGTCAACTGATTTATATACCATCTAAACTGGGCCGGTGTCAACCGCGGCACAATATATTGGGTGCTTTGCGCGACAGAACTCAAGATATTGTAGGCGCGCTCCGAATTCTACCTCTGTGCAGTTCCGTAATCCGGCCTGCCAAACCGAGCATTCCCACCACCCAGCCGCTCGCTGCGCATCGTGCAGAAGCTTTTTGCAGCAGTACGGCCCGACACCGCTTCGGGAAAGCCGACGGACGACCTGTTTAGCATACAGCCCATCGAAGTCCTTTGTCGAACAAGGTTCTATCCTGTGTCTCGTGGTATCGCCAAGGTCGCCGTGAATCGAACGAGTGCGCAAGGTCATGAGGCTGTCTGTCTGGGCTCTAGTGGGGCTAATAGAGAGGCCAATTGAGGTATCAATTCTTTACTCGAAACTGCGATATATCGGCAATCTAATGTACCGGGCATTATGAGTTGCAGCTCTAATTGTTGCCGATCGATTTGGACGGATGACCCATTTGCAAGCGATGCTCCTGCTTGAAAGGCAATGATCATTCCCGGTATGACTGTGTAAAATAAGCGTTCCTGAAAGTTCAGAACTCCATCGATATCTCCGTCCGCGAGGCTGGCCAATGAGGCGCCTAGACTTCCCGCCACATTCGGCGGAGCGACGGATTGCAACCGGCCACTCTCTGCCGCCATCAGGAATAGTTGGCAAGGTAGGCAGTGATCGCTGAGAAAGGCTACGAGCTTTGCTGCATTGAGACTCGTGCAATCAGTCGTGTGGATTGCGACGGGAAGATTCGGGGCATAGAGGTTCGTAAATTTCATCCGAAAGGAACCACCATCGTGAGTGGCGTAGTAAAGTCTTGCTGGCAAATGGGTCGGGCATGCCACAAACGATGCTGCGATTTGCCGAGTAACCGGATGGTAGATAGCGATTGTAGACGACCAGGATCGCCCTGCACGGTACTCACCAATATTGTCAATAAGGTCCACTAGCATGCAGATCTGGCGTTCATGGGCAAGCGAGACGGTCTCGTCCACATTGCAGTGTCCCAAGATCCGGACGCGTCCGAGGCCGAACTTTTTGGCGCATACGCGTCGAAAGGATTTGTTCGGCATAAAGAACCAGCTCCGTGATTGGCTTTACTGAGCCATTCGGCGTTGTCATCGGTTGTTCTGAGAATACCTCTACTCCGAGATCTCGTCTCAACCGCCATAGGGCTTCGTGAAGGGAGATCAGTTCGTCAATGATGAAATCAGGCGAGGTGAGTTCGGGCGGGATCGGCAGGGGCATGGACTCCAAAAAATGAGCACACTTATGTGTGCTCATTCGCGCAACCGCGTCGTTCGATTCATCGCTTCGGCGGTGCGGAATAGACTTCCGCGATGATGTCAGCTCGGCGTTTGGCAGCCAAGTGGGTAAGGCCAAGTGTTTCCGTCCCGAACCGGAGCATTTCAACTCGCAGCTCGTTGACCTTGGCTTGGTCATCGGCGGAGGTCCCACGAATCGGCTTAGGCTTCGTACGGGTCATCTTTCGTCCGTGAACGGGCTTCATAAGATCCTCCTGATGAGAGAGCCGTTGGCTCGCTGGGGATTTCCCTGCCATTGTTGCACCATTCCTGCCGAGAGGGCATTTGTGTTTTAAAAGATCGTATTCTAGCACACACTGGCGAGGCTATCCCTGTAAACTGAAGAAACTACACCTTTATTTTTGCAGATCTCCGACAATATGGGAAGAGGCGCAGCCGAACCGATAGTACTGCCGGGAGTTTTTAGTGATCCATCCAGCGCGGCCGCACGGGTTTTTTGTTTTGCGATCCATGCGGGTAGGGACCATTGCTGCTAGCGGGCTGATTTTGCATGGTTTATGTTCGGGCGATTCGCCAGTTATCCGGCTGGCGAACCCCTACTTCCTCCCAGCATCGCGTACAGTTTGGGTCTTGCTCTTGATGGATTGGCCCGCCCTGACCGCAGGCGGATTGAAACTACTTTTCGGGGCAGGTTGTTGGGCTGTTCGGAGGCTTGGTGGTTCCCACAGTATTGAATAGTCCCAAAGCTCCGCTCCGGCCTTCTCAAGATAGGCCATCCAAAATTTCCTCAAACTTTCCCATTCCTCGACCCGGCGCCCAGGCGTGGTAGTCCCAGCGGCATACACTGCGATCCCGGCCAGATCTGCAACCAGGCCGTGCTGGGCGGCGGTCTTGAGCGCCGATTGCACCGGAATGACGCGCGGCGTCTCCAGGTCCAAGATGGGCGTAACGTGGCGCATGTCGGAATAAAGGATGAGGACGTTCCGGCTTCCGGGCGGTCCGCTCCGGAAAAGTTCTTGGGCGAGAAGCAGGGCGCCGAAAATGTCGGTGCCCCGCGCGTCGGGTTTGAGCCGCACGGTCCGCGCCTGCCATGCTTGGAGAAGTTCGCGCCGCGCGACTGCAAGCCTCTCCCCGAAAAATCCTGGATCTCTGGATACCTCAGCGCTCAGGAGGATGCGTGGTGATGTGAAGCTGTTCTCGGTAATGCCGATGATGGATATTCGGGTCCCGGCGGCCACTGCGGCAAGGAGTTTCCCAACCCCCTCGATGTTCCGGCTGAGGCCGGTCCTTCCGCCATCCGTTTTCACGGCCTCGGATGCGGAGAGATCGACGGCGACCACCAGGTTCATGGGGCTTTGGGCGGGCGCATGGCGACCCATGAGCAGGCCGAGGCATAATAATGACAACCCGATTTTGGTTATTGCCTTCCGCGCCGTCTGCGTGAGCATCGACCGGTAGAAATCGCGCCAGAACCGCGCAACGAATTCGGCGGGCGCGTTCGTAAGCGCCGTGATCTCCGCGGCCGCGGCTCCGAGTTGCATCCGTATATCGCCGAGTTCGAGGAGCAGCGCGTCGGCGTCTTCCCCGGAGACCGCGCTCATGGCGCGCGCCCGGTGGATGGCGATGCCGGCCCCAATATCCATGGCAAGCGCGAAGAGGATCATCATGGCGCGCAGCAGGTCGCGCGTCGATTCGTAAAATGTTTCCTGCGGTTTGGTTTGAGCGGGGGCGCTGCCATCCACCACGACCGCCGCATCCTGCTGCTGGGTTTCACGCGCGAGTAATTCCCCCCGGATTTCCGCGAGCAGGGCACCGCCCACGACGGCCGAGAGGAACACTCCCGTAACCATGGCCTTGTACAGCTGCCGCCCCTCGCTGTGCCAAGCATCGAGGAATTCCTCCACTATAAAGGGGGTGACGAGCGCGATGCCCAGGCAATACAGATAGCCGGTCCACCCCAGCCGGTAGGGGGCAAAGCCGATAATGGAAAAAAAGAAAGCCGCGAGCGCCAGGGCACCCCCGATTCCCCAGTAGTAGGCAGCCGTACGCCGCAGCCGCCCGACGAATCCGGGAGGAGCGGCATGGTGCAGGCGTTCTTTGAGGAGAGTTTCTCGTTCGGCAAGGTGGCTGCCATGGGCGCGGAGTTCCATGATGCGCGGTTCGTTCGCGAGCGCAATGCGGTCGCGCTCACAGTCGCAATAGGCTTCGGCGCGCAGGGCGACGTGCTCAGCGCCTTCCATGCCGAGATGGCTGCCGGAATCGTAGGCTTCTTCTTGATACTTCATCGTTGTTCTCCAGGTGCGCAGTTAAGCGCGGTTATAAAACGGCCAAAGGTTCCCCGCGCGGACCGTCCGCGCGGACATATATAGAGGAGGGAGTTATATGCTTACCCTCCTAACTTTTCTTTCGACAGTGACAATCGTGTCGTTGTGGCAAGCCCCATGACAGAGCATCAAAATTCGCTGCAACTCGAAGCCCCGCGTTTTGCCGATGCCAGTGGAATCCCATCCGAAGCAGATTGCCTTGCCCCCGAGTACCACCACCCGGGCGATCTCATCTTTGCACCGAGCCCAATACTCCGCTCGTCCTGCCGTGCCCTGATGAATGGGCTTGTACTTGCGAAGCGCCTGTTCTGTCGAATACGGTGGATCGAAGAGGACACCATCCAGAGCGTCAGTTTCGAAATCTTTAAGAAAGTGCAGTCCGTCACGATGCGAATCGGCTTCACGTCGCTGGTCAGCGTCATTGCGAATCTGTGCCGGGCTGTACTCACCACAGAATGGGTCAGCCCACACGCCGCTCATCTCCCGAGACAGCAAAGCCGAAACGGCCCGCATCTTGAAAGTGAACCTGCTCGGCATTTCCCACACTCGCTCAACTGTCATTTCGATCCAGGGAGCTACGCACGTCCTTCATAAAAGAGGAGCCTGTCCCATAAGGGCAGGCTCAAAAAAGAGCTAATTGCTTTCGAGGACCTTGCGGACCTCTTCAAGCTTCGTGAGTTGGCGGCGCGCCTGTTTCAGTGCGTCTTCCTTCGCTGCCACGTCCTCCCGAATTTTGTCGATTTGGTCTAGCACGACTTCGACCGGGGTCTTCTTTTTCCACGGCTTCCGTTGTGCGCTGTCTTGCGTTGGCTGAGCCGCAGCCGGCTCCGCTTTCTTTGCTGCCATCTGGACCTCCTTTTTGGTCAGACTTCGATATTTCCTGGTTGCGCACCCACGCTTCCAGCTTGCGGATCGCTTCCCGCTTCATCGGAAGTTCCACGTGGGTGTAAATGGAGTTCACGTCTTCGCCGCTCGAATGGCCCATCAGGGCCTTCCTCACCTCCTGCATCACCCCCGCTTCCATGAGGCGCGTATTGAAGGAGTGCCGTAGGTCATGAAAACGGCAGTACCGGATCCCGGCGTGGCGGATTGCCGTCTTCCAGGCGGTTTTTATCTGGACAATCGGGTTGCCTTCGTAGGTGAAGACGAGCCCTTCCTCCCGGCGCTCTGCGAGGAGAAGCGATGCAAGGCGTTCGGTAAATGGGATTTCGCGCCCCTCGCCGCCGGCGGTTTTGGAGCGGGTGACGAAGAGCAACTTCCGCGCCCAGTCGATGTGTTCCCACCGCTGGTGGAGAAGTTCGCCGCGGCGCATGCCCGTATCGATGGCCGCGATAATAATCGAGCGGAGGTGCGTGGCGGCACCCTTTAGCAGGAGCGCTTCGTCAGGAAGCGCGAGCACCGCGCGGGGTTTCCTCCGCTCCGGGACCATCCGCATCCGGGCGAGTGGGTTCCCGAGCAGGAAGCCTTCATCGGCCGCCCAGAAGAGGATGTGCCGCAGGGCTTCCAGATCCCGGTTGATGGTCGTGTCCGTCACCTTTTTTTCGGCGTGCCGCCGTTTGCGGTAGTCGGCAGTGAGGCCTTTGTGAATGCGCCCGATGGGTATCTCGCTCCAATAGGGCAGCAAGAGCTTGAGGCGGTCGGTATGCCACGGCTTCGCATCGCCCTCCGCCAAGAACCGGGCGGCGAGCTCTCCGAAGGTCATGTGGGGAGCGGGTTCGGCGACATGATGGCGCTTCAGATTGAGTTCTTCCTTGAAGCGCTGTTCTATGGTTTCGGCTCTTCGGCGGTTGCCGGTGCCGGTCGATTGCGAATGGCGGACGCCGTCCATGGAGATGTAGCTCCAAAAGACGCCGCCCCGCTTGTACAGGCTCACGCGGGTATTCCTCCTTTCTGCTGCTGCCGAAGCAGCCAGCGAATGATCTGATTGCGATAGAAAATGAGCTTTCCGTTCTGGGTCAGGCGGTGGTGTGGCAGGCCGGCGGGCAGGTACCGCTGGCGCACCGTCCAGGCCGAGCAGCCGATCAGGTGCGCCGCTTCCCGAATCGAAAGCGGCGGTCCCAATGGCTCCGTAAGCGGTGCCGCTTTCGTGTCCTCCGGCTGCGGGCAGCGCTCCGGGTAGCTCTGCCCGAGGTCCGGTGTCCCGGAGGCCAATGGATTCTTCACGAAACGCATGTCGGGCAAACCCGACTTCCGTAGGATTCCCGAGGTCCGGCTCGCCATCAGTCCCTCCTCCGGTCTTCACCCTCCCGCTTGCGCTTGAGCATCCGGTAAATGGCTTTGCGGAACCAGGCTGGGATCTGGCTCCACATCCACCAGAGGATTGCCAAGGGAACCATCAGCAGGGCAAGCGAAACGAGGGCGGCAGGATTATCCAGAAGCTCGCGGATCACGGCGAGCGCGAGCAGGATCGAAATCACGCTGAGCAGGAATCCCGGCACACACGAAAGAATGAATTCCAGGATCGGGGCCCACCAGGGAACCTTGGGCTGCGGCGTCGAGAGGTCCCGGCTCCCGCACTGCGAACAGGCCTCCGCCTTCCGCGGATTGGAATGCTTGCGCGGGCAAAGTTTGACGTTATAGCTCCGTGCGCAAAAATTGCAGAAGAGCGGTGTCCCGGACGTGATGCGGTTGCAGTTGTAGCAGTATTTCATGGGGCCTCGATAAGCGGCAGGCGCGCGTCATGCTTCGGGCGCTGCCAGATGGGGGACCAAAAGCCATGCCGACGGATGGCATTGAAGGTTGTAAACCAGAAAATTTTTTCCGTGACCGCTGCGGTTGCGCCCCGCAGGGAATTTATCCGGCGCTCCGAGTCGGCGACTGCGAGCACCCGGAATTGGGATTGCCCGAACCGTTCCGCGAATGCGCCCGACACGGCGTGCCGCAGGTAGCCCTGCACCTTCGCCGTCCAGACGGCCCGGCTCTCATGCCCGAGGTCAACCTCCACGAATGCCGTTATAATTTTCGCGGGAGCCGCTACCTCGAAATACCCATCGGGAATGAGCGAGAGTCCCGTCTCAAGCGGTTCGTAGAAGGAAAGCCAGCGGACGAATTTGGGGCCTACCAGGGGAATGGGGGCATACTTCACGGTGTAATACAGTTCATTGATCCGTAATTGGTGGATCACGAAGAAATCCGCGACGAGCGTTTCACCCTGCCTGCGGCGCGGGCCGCGCATCGGAACTCCCACGAGTTTTGCGCCTTCCGCCGACAAACTGTAGAGCGCCTTCCGCGCGCCGCCCACGGTTCCAAGGAACATTCGCCGGAGCAGTCCGGCGCGGCTCAAGGCCAGCAGACGGCAATTCGCCCGCGTGGTCGATCCGAAACCGGCGACGTGTTTTGCCTGCTCGCGGTCAATCACGCGCATCACGGATAATTCCCGAAGGAGATGACGGTCGCGGTCCTGGATTACAATTCCCTGCCGGTCATTCCCAGTCATTGAGCGCCTCCGCTGGGCTGCGGTTTATGCCGGCCTGCCGCGTTCGAATTTCAGTTTCGATCTCTGGGCGGCTGCGCGCCCATCGTGCGCGCGACCGGGCGTAGAGGTCGGCGGGATCGGCCTTTGGCATCGTGACGGTCGGCACCACGGCTTCAACCCAATCCCCATAACCGCTCTTCACCACGATGTGCCGCCGGGGAAGATTCTTGAGACGTTCCGCGAGCGACTTTCCGCCGTCCAACGCATTCGCGATTTGCTGGGCGTCGCCGCTCGAAAGCTGGAAAAAGATGTGGGTGCCGACGGCCATAATCGCGGCGCGCATGTCGGCGGGGTACTGGTCCAGGTATTGATTTGCGGAAAGCACGGACCCCGAGAATTTTCTGGCCTCACTCAAAACCGTTTCGAGCCCGCCGCCGTAGGCCACGAGATTCTGCACTTCGTCGCCGTAGATCGAGAACAGTTCCCGGCCGCGGCGGGCAAAGAGCGCATTCTTCACGGCGGTGAAGAAGAGCGATCCGAGGGTTGGGGATTGTTCGCCCAGGCGACCTTTGTTCAGATTGAGGACGATCCATCGTCCGGCGTCCATGGCCTCAAGGAGCGAGAACGTCGAATGCTGCTGTCCCACGATATGGCGGAAGTGCGGGTCGGCGGTGAAGGCCGACGTCTTGTTCAAGATCGGCTCCCGCATCGTGCCCTGCATCGCCTCGCTCAACGGGTCGTAGCGGAGTTCGAAGTATTGGCGGACTTCGTCATTCGTAACGGTTTTCATGCACGCCGCGCGGAATGCCGTATGCGTGAGGAGCGGACCGAGTTCGAGGAGCGTGAGGCCGGCGTCCGCGAGGGCATGGAGCGAGTTGCGGAGCAGTTCGTCCGTGCGCGCGCCGAAGGTGTCGAGGTGCCACCGCTCACGGAGCACCTGGGCGAACTCGGCAATTTGCACGAAGCGGTTGATATCGGTCTGCCGTTCGAGCGGATTCATGCCGATGGAGTACGCAGGGTCGGCGGGATCGATGACGATGAGCTGGTCGCTCAAATCCCTGTGGCGGGCAGCTTCCTCTTCCGCAATGCAGGCCACGATGAAGTCGGTTGTGTCGCCGTGGAGATCGAAGTACAGAAATCCGCGGGATGACTTTATATCTTGCTGGGCAAAGTGCCGCAGCAGGTGGGACTTCCCGCTGCCTGTCTTTCCAAGCAACGCGAGGCTTTCGGGACGTTTGCCGTGCGCAATCGTGAGCCGCCCACCGGTACCGTCCTCCGTGACACGCGCGCCAAGATCAAGCCCGCGGGAAACGGCCTCAACGAGGCGGCGCGCCGCTCTCCGGTTCCAGAGACGAACGATCCATTTCTCTATGAGGTGTTTCATGAGAAAACAATATGTGGTGGGGTGAGCGAAACGGTAACAAAACGGCCATGCGCGGGCGTTTACGAACAGCCGAGGCTGCTTGCAAGTTGTTGAAATCTTGGCAACACTCGGGCTATGTGAAGTTTGTGATGAGAACTTCGTGATACCGCTTGCCAGCTTCATGCTGGGCCGTGTACGAAAGCTCGATTTCGCGGATAGTGAAATGGCTGAAAAGCTTGCGGACTTCGGGCACGTCGTTCAGCGAAAGTACAAACTTGCCGCGGAGTTCTCGGAGGCGCTCTTCCAGCTTTGTGAAATCCTCTTCACTGAAATTCACGCGGTACAGGTTCCGGCCCCAATAGGGGGGATCGAAATAAAAGAGGCTGGCGGGACGGTCGAAGCGGGCGATGATCTTCTCGTACGGCAGGTTTTCAATCTGCACGCGCGCGAGCCGCATATGCGCATTCTCGATGATCTCCTCCAGGCTTCCCGGATTGAAACTGCGGGGAGCTTCCACGGAATAGGCGTACCGGGGATACCGGACGAGTCCCGCATAGGCGTTCTTCAGGAGATAGAAGAACCGGGCGGCGCGTTGGATGTCGGTGAGCGTTGCTGGCGTCTGCGCTTCGAAGAGCGTAAACCACTCCCGGCTCACGAGAATGAACCGCAGGTACCGGAGCAACTCCTCGTAGTGCAGTTGGCACACGCGGAAGAAATTCACGATGTCCTTATCGAGATCGTTCAGCACTTCCGCCTTCGACGGTTCTTTATGGAAAAGAACTTGCGCCCCGCCTGCGAACGGCTCCACGTACGTCGTGTGTTCCGGAAAGATTTCAATGATTTTGTTGGCGATCCGATTTTTTCCGCCGATGTATGAGAGTGGTCCGCGCATGGGAGCTGTAAGGGTTGAACGGAGCGGGGAAAAGAAACGGCTCCGGGGTTTCGGCGCTCCAGCGCACGACTATTGCTGAAGCGTGCTATCAACATTATCAGCGCCGGGGATGGAAGAAAGGTGCGGAAGTGTGCATGTGACGCAAGCAAACGCGCACATCGTCGCCTAGCAAGCGCCGATGTGCAACAGTTTGCGGCATGGATGACATATCGAGCACCGGCTCCGAAAGCTGAATATCGCCCGAGCCATCACATCCATTCGATTGTGCCGTTGAACATGGCTAAAGCATTATTGTATAATCCTTTATATGGGTTGAGAGATGGCTAACTTTATTCAAATGAAGACCGGTGGCTTTGCCGATATCCCCAATAATGACCTCCTGAAACGGCATAGGCTCATCGCGTCAGATCTTGCACGTAAATGGTCTCGCACCGAGAACGTCCTCGGCATTGTGGGCCTTGGCGGGCTTGCCACGGGTACAGTCGACGAATTCTCAGATATTGACCTAGCGCTCTTTGTGCAGTCCATTCGCAAGAATCGAATCCGTACCGGCGAATCTTCGTACGACGGTTTCGATGTTGAGGTACTGGTCTTTGAGTACGAGCACGAATTCGGCAGCACTTGGAGCGACGTCCAACAGGAAGCCTTCTCCAAACACATCTTACTGTTTGATCGACATGGACGAATCGCAGGCTTGATCGCCGCAAAGACAAAGTACAACAAGTCTCGGGCTAGGCGTAGAATAATCGACATCATATTTCAATTGGCATGGCTCGGAATAGCTGACGCACGGTATCAAGGCAAACTTCGCCGGGGATATCATTGGAGTTTGCCGCCAGATTTAATGTTGCGCCGCGGCGATGCAGTCGCCGCTGCGGCAAATCTCAACTACTGCTTGGATCTCATAGTACAATTGCTGTTCGCGGTGAACTGCAGCCCAGTTCCGGATGTCAAGTGGCGTTTTCATCGAGTGACTAACTTGCCGTGGTTACCAAAACAGTTTCAGGCAACCTATCCCGCCTTTATCATCAATGCAAGTCTAGATTCCAATGAGTTGCGGCGTCGAATCGATATCATTACCGATTGGGTTCACCAGTCGAGAGAACATGCAGATAGAATCATTCGGCTGCCCGCCGACCTTTACGCCGCCGTCTTGGGGCAGAGTGAGCTATATGGGGCGCGCTAATCGTCCCCAACTCTTAGACCCTTGCATTTTCAATATCTATTTCTACCCAACGCAGCTATTGAGTGCACGGTTCTTAAGCAGCACACTCAGCTTGGCAACTCATTTTGATAGCCTTTGTACATCCCGGAACGCAGTAAGGCAGCCAGAAGGGTACTACAGGGTTGATTTAACCTCCCCGCACCTGACGATCTATCTAGACTCGACGTCTGACCCGAACCGACAAAGCTTCTGTGACAGTGTAGCTTTTAGTATTGAGTACTGGAAAGGGCAATACGGAACACCTGCATGGAGACCAATTATTGTAAAGGCTCCTACAGGCATGTTTTCCGAGCTTGGCAACAACTTAGACCATTTCATGCAGCCTATGGCCGCGGAAAGCTGGGTACGATATTCAATCATCAATGCCAATGGCGCACGTGATCAACGCACTGCTTGCGCCATCGCGGCGCAAATGAGTCGAGAAGCCGGAAGGGAGATCCTTTATTGGAGAGAGTCTCACGGGGGTATTCTCGGAAGACTTTCTCCGAGACAGGGTGGTCGTTCTATATTCCTTAAATACGCGACCAAATCCTACATTCCGAGCGACGTCGATCTGTTTTATCTTCAGTTTACGAATTCATACGAAGATTCAAACCGGTGGCTACTTCGTCTGGTACAGGTTCTTAGTCGCATCGTGCCATGGGAGACGCTCCTCTCAAATGGCTATTCGCCCGCCACCCCGGGGGAGGCAGGGCGGGCGTTGCAATCCAGTTTTTATCAGGTTACCATTGAACATTCACACGAAATGCTGTCACTGTATGAGGAGTGGGGCGAAAACAGAGCGGATGACCCGATCCTATCTTTCGTCGGGTACAGAACGGCGTTGGAGTTGTTGAGCGAGCGGCAACAGGAGGAGCGATCATTCTACCATGAAACCGAAACTCTTGGGAGGGACATTATGCTAGCTGCGAACACATCTCGGCCGCTAAGGATATTCTTGTGCCACTCCTCTAGCGATAAAGCAGTTGTGTCCGCATTGTTTGAGCGGCTTAGCGATGACGGCGGCTTCGAACCTTGGCTGGACTCCAAGAAACTATTGCCAGGGCAGGATTGGCATTTTGAAATAACGAAAGCAGTGCGAGGGAGTGATGTGGTCCTCGTCTGCTTATCCCGAGCATCAATCAATAAAGAAGGTTACATTCAGAGAGAGCTCAAGTTGGCGCTAGACGTGGCAGAGGAGAAACCAGATGGAACGATTTTCATTATTCCAACGAAACTCGAAGAATGTAGCGTCCCTTCAAGGCTTACTAGGTGGCAGTGGGTAGATTTGTTCGAAGCAGAGGGGTATGAGAAGATGTTATTAGCGTTAAAGGCCAGAGCTGCACTCCTTCCGCGGTAGATGAGCGTGCCACCCTAATCTGGCTTGGAATTCGACTGGCCGGTTTTGAGGTGTCTGAGGTGGACCCCGAAGGTTGGACAAAATTTGGCCGTCGCTTAGATGTTGCGGCGGGGTAACCAAGAGGCGGCCCGAAGGCCGCCATCCATTCCGGGCTTGAATCGGCGCTCGGGTCGCATCCCTGCGTTGCCCTATCCTCCTATCAAGCTTTCCTATTATAAGACAGCCTGGCAGAACGGACAAAGAAAAAAACATCCATTCTGGCAGAAAAAGCGATAAATCCTGGGGGGCCTCGGTGATCACCCAAAACCGGCCATCAATGATCACCTGAAAACCGGCCAACGATAAACCGCAGTCCAGGACGTTAATTCCGAGCCGAGGGCGATTACCCTCGGCAATGTGAGTAACGTCTTGAAAGAAGAAAAGAAACAGCAGGTCATCGCCTTGGGGCGGTTGGGCTGGTCGCTGCGGCGAATCCAGAAGAATACCGGCGTTCGACGCGAAACGGCGGCCGCCTATTTGAAGTCGGCCGGGATCGCCTTGCGACCACCCGGCGGCTGGGGACGGCAGCCACCACCAAAACCGGCCAATGAAGTGATCACCGACTCTGCGGTGACGAAACCAGCCAGTCAGTCCACCACAGACCCGGCCCCCGCAAAACCGGCCAATGAGGTGATCACCGACTCAGTGACGGCTGAACCATCGAACTGGTCCACCACCGACCCGGCTCCTGTAAGACCAGCCCATGAGGTGATCGCCGACCCTGGCGCGGCGTTGACCGCGGGTGCATCAGTCGCACCAGCCGCACATCCCACTGCACCGGGATGCGCCGGCCGATCCAGCCGGGCGGCGCCCCGTAGTAGGCCGCCTCGACTTCCACGCAGCCGTCCAGATGCACCGTGCGCTCGCCGTACTGGTAGTAGCGGAAGGGTTCGACGGGCAAGGGCAGCAACGCCGGCTTCTCATCCGCGAACATAGCGGCCACCTGACGCTTGGTGGTGCCATGGATGCGCGTGTCGGCCCAGCGCGCTTCCCAGCGATCCAGGTAGGACTGGGCTTCCTCCAGGCTTTCAAAACGCAGCCCTTTCAGTGGCGTGTTCTTGGCATGGCCGACACCCCGTTCCACCTTCCCCTTGCGATCCGGGTCGGCCACCCGGCAGGGCAGAGGGACGGTCTGGTAGTGCCGCAGTACGTCGCGGTACAGGGGGTTGACTGTGGGATCGTATATGTCGGGGATGAGCACGCCCTCGCGTAGATTGTCGAGCACGATAGTCCGGGTCACACCGCCTAGCCGGCGGAAAGCCTGCTCATGCAGTTCGGCCCAGGTTTGCGAACTGGAGCGGAACACCAGCAGTCGGACCGACTTGCGGCTGTAGCCCAGGGTCAACACGAACAGGCGCGTGCGCTGGTACTTGCCGGTGTGCGAGTCGCGGACCATCGGGCCGGCGCCGTAATCGACCTGAGCCTCTTCGCCGGGTGCCGTCTCGATCACCGCGCGGGCCTCCGGCGACTGGCTCGGATGCAGCTTGGAGACGAAGCGCCGGACGCTCTGGTAGCCAGCGGCGAAACCGTAGGTGTCCACCAGATCCTGCCAGATCGCCATGGCGTTGCGGCCACGGGAGAGCCCGAGTTCGACCGTCTCCCAGTAGGGCGCGCAGGCGCTCGCCGATGAGCTGCGGCCGGGCTGCGGTTCAGACACTGCGGTTGTTTTAGCAAGTGCTCGCGCAGCAACTGGCCCGTGTTCGGGTGTCAGGCGCGCGGCGGCCATCGCATCCAAGACCAAGACCGCCCCCAGCATACGCCGCTGGGCACGCTGGCCCTGCTGTGCCGCGCCGACCGGGCCGGGTCGCAGATCGGCGCGCTTTGCCGCCGGATGCACGGCGCGCACGGAGAAACCACGGTGCGCCGGATTCAAGGCGTGCTGTCGTTGGCCAAGAAGTACGGCGCCGATTGGCCACCTGCGCCTTCATTGGAAAGCGGGAAGACGCACTGTTTCTGGGACCGGGCGGCACGGGCAAATCTCACTTGGCGCAGGCTATCGGCCAAGCCGCCATCCAGCAGGGCTACCGCGTGATCTACCGGGAAACGCATGTGCTGTTGGATGAACTGGCCGAGGCCGTTATCGACGGCGCGCGCAAGGAGTTCATGGAATCGATGGCGACGATACCGCTGCTCATCGTTGACGACTTCGGCATGCGCAAGCTGCCGGCCACCGCCGCCGAGGATCTGCTGGAGATCGTCATGCGCCGCTACGAGCGCGCCAGCACGCTGCTCACTTCCAACCGGCCTGTCGAGGACTGGGGAAAACTCCTAGGCGACGCGGCGGCAGTGACCGCGATGCTGGATCGCATACTCCATCATGGACACGTCCTCAAATGCGGTCCGCGCAGTTGGCGCACCAAGGCGGCGGTAACTGCCGCAGGAGCCACTCCGTGATTCCGCCGGCTGAGTATCCGTCGCGCATCCCGCGGGACATCTGCACCTGCGAACCGGTCAAACCAAAACAAAAACCAAAACCAAGAAAAACCTTCCTATGAAAGGAAAAACAAAACTACTCCACGCCCTCCCGCTGGTCGGGAAGGAGGAAGGTGCGAATACGAAAGGATCTGACCAAAAGCTTGCACGAACTGCTGCTGGCGCGGTAAAACAGCTACATGTCCTGGGCACGGCTTCGTTGGCCGGTTTTGAAGTGATCACAGATGGCCGGTTTGGGGGTTGTTTGGGGGCCGCGCGGGGGGGGGCCGGCCCCCCCCCCCCCCCCATCACAGCGACGCGCTTTTCCTCTGCGCCCCCCGCGGGGTACAGTTCTGCCGGCATGCGATAGCCGAGCGCCTGGTGCGGGCGCCGATAATTGTAGAAACGGAAGTAGCGATCCAGCGCCGGATACAAGTCGGCCCCGCTGGCGAAGTCGCCAGGATAGATCAGCTCGTACTTCAAGCTGCGCCACAGCCGCTCGATGAAGACATTGTCCAGGGCGCGGCCGCGCCCATCCATACTGATCCTGACGCTGCGCTTTTTCAGTGGCGCCAGAAAATCGGCGGCGGTGAATTGGGAACCCTGATCGGAATTGCAGATCTCGGGTTGGCCGAAGCGGAAGGCGGCTTCCATCGCCGCCAGACAGAAGCCGGTCTCCATGGTGTTGGACAGTTCCCAACTGAGCACGTAACGGCTGAACCAATCCATGACGGCGACCAGGTAAAGGAACCCGCCGCGCATCGGAATATACGTAATATCGGTACTCCAGACGTGATTGGGTCGCTCGATCGCGAGGCCGCGCAGCAGGTACGGGTAGATCTCGTGACCCGGCGCCGGCCGGCTCAAGTTTGGTTTCGGATACAGAGCTTCGATTCCCAGAATACCCATTAGCCGTTGGATGCGTTTGCGGTTCACCCCCAACGTGACCGCCATGCGGCGGCTGCCGAAGAAGGGACATTCCAGATACAGTTCGTCGAGCCGCCGCATGAGCCGCAGGTTCTCGGCACTCTCCGGCCGCGGCTGGTAGTAGTAGGTCGAGCGCGGCAGTCCGAGCAGGTCGCACTGCTGTTGGATGGTCAGGCGCGCATGTTGCGGATCGATCCATAGGCGACGGTCCTCAATCGATAAGGCCAGCTCTTTTTTTTAAGAAGTCCAACTCCACTTTCAGTTGGCCGATCTGTTTGTAGAGCTCGTCTTTCTCGGCGTCGGTCTGCTGACGCACCTGTTCACGGCCGTTGCCGAAGATGTCCGGCAAACCGGCCAGCGCCTGCTTCTTCCATCCGCCGACCTGCGTTGGGTGGACGCCGAAGACCTGCGCGATCTGGGCCGCCGTCTTATGCGCCTTAATGGCCTCCACAGCAACTTTGGCTTTCAGGCTGGGTGGGTGATTCTTGCGTGTTCGGGGCATTGTCTCTCCTTCATTTTCAATGCCGCCGACCATCTAAGCAAAGGCCTTTTTCGTGTCCAAATTTTGGGGTCCATTACAGTCTCCCGAGAATTCATCCGCGTTTATGAGCACCGATGCTGACCACGCTTTCGACACCTTCCAAGAAAAGTAAGACCGCCTCAGGGGAGGAGGCGGTCTCGGGGTGCGGGTAGCGGTTTCATCCTTTTTCAATACTCCTCCGGTAGGAGGATGCACGTGGACGAGCGGTCGGCTTCAGTGATGATCCAAATCCGGGTGCCGTCCGAAAGCGTGTACGCTGAGAACAGCCGCAATTCATGTTTGAGCGAATACTCGTTCTCAGCGATATCCGCCGAGTCGAGATCGCCCCATTCGCCGGCCTGGTGCCGGGTAATAAACGTAAACGGTTGGACCTGGTTGCGCTCCATAGCTGCGAGGGCGCCGGGAGTCGCTACAATCTGGCCAAGCGGAAAACGGACCACGGGCATAACATTTCTCCTTCTCAAGGGGCAACGCGCACCTGCACGAATCGGCAAGTGCGGGCGTAGGGACTATGCTGAATTATGAGGCGGGACTGCGTAGGGTCAAGGTGCGTTCGCTTGCGCCGAATGCTATTTGGTTTCGTCTCATTGTCGTCGGCTGTGTAGTATACTCGCGGGAGGAGCTGCTCATGCCAATTGATGTAGAGGTGCCGGAACCGCCGCAGGTCGATGTAGAGGATCAAAGAACCGATGAGGGTGATGCCTATGAGGTTCAGCCCCTACGGTATGCCATCTCTAGCTACGGAGCGGATTACCCGGTGGACGGCCTAGTGAAGCGGATCAGAGATGGCGCTATCTATGTTCCAAAGTTCCAGCGCCAATTCGTCTGGGATATCAAGGACGCCTCCCGTTTCGTGGAGTCACTTTTGCTCGGCTTGCCGGTTCCCAGTATTTTTCTATCTAAGGAATTTGACACGGGCAAGCTTTTGGTTGTTGATGGACAGCAACGCCTGCTTTCTTTGCAGTATTTTTATGACGGCATCTGGAAGCCGACCGGCAATGTGTTCAAGCTGAAAGGCGTTCAAGCAGAGTTTGAGGGCAAAACCTATCAGACGCTCCAAGAGGAGAACCGACGCCAACTGGACGACGCTATCCTGCATGCAATTGTTTTTAAGCAGGATGAGCCCTCGGAAGATGAAAGCAGTGTGTATGAGGTATTTCAGCGTCTCAATACCGGCGGCAAAAAGCTTACGCCGCAGGAGGTCCGGAGCGCCGTTCACCATTCCGGCCGCATTCGCGATCTTTTGGACGAACTCAATAAATACTCACAGTGGAGAATGATCTACGGCGTTGAGGATGTGAGGATGCGCGATCAAGAGCTCATTCTAAGATTCTTTGCGCTGCTTTACCAAGGCGATAAGTATCAGGCGCCTATGGTCACATTTCTCAATAAGTACATGGGTATGACGCGCGACCTATCTGATAATCAGATCGTCGCCATGACTGATATATTTCACAAGTCTATTGATCTTATCTATGTGGCTGTCGGGCCGCAAGCTTTTCGCCCAATCCGCGCGCTGAATGCCGCGGTCTTCGATTCTGTTATGGTCGGAACGGCAAAGCGCTTGGAGCAGGGCCCGGTGATGGATAATACGTCCTTTGTTTCCGCCTACAACGCCCTGCTGTTGGATCAAGCATACCTTGATGCCTGCGGTAGGGGTACGGCTGGCGGTGAACGAGTGAGGAAGCGTTTGGAGCTTGCGAAGCTCGCAGTCGCGTCAGTTCTATGAGCCTTATGGAGATTACCAGCCAACGCCAACGGCTGGATGAACTATTCGAAAAAGCGAAAGGCTTCGACCCAGAGATTCAGTCTCATTGGTCACGCTACCTCTGTGTTCTCATCAGCGGCTATCTTGAAAACTGTGTGCGCCTCACTTACGCCGAGTATGCGACGAATTTAGCTCCTCTTAATGTAGCCAACTTTGTTGAAGGCAATCTGAAGAGCTTTCGAAATCCAAGAATGAATCTGATTCTTGATATTGTGGGAAAGTTCAGCGATGATTGGCGGAAGGAGCTTAAAGCACAGACTGATGGACGTCTGGGAGACGCCGTGACCAGTATCGTGGTTAACCGTCATAGCATTGTTCATGGACAGTCTGTGCAGCTTACTCTTCTTTTGTTGATCCAGTACTACGGCGACGCGCTGAAAGTCGTAACCCTAATGCGTCAGCAGTGCGGACTGCCTGTTTAGCACAAACGCGACAAACGGACCAAGGCGTACCGTCGTCTCTGGTTCCAAGTTTTCCCGCGAGGGTATTTAGGTTTTTGTTTTGGAACCGCCCCTCAGGCTGCCCATTTCTCGTCCTCTTCCGGTCGAAAGATCGCTGCAAAGCTCTGTATTTCCGCGATCAAGCGGTTCCATCTTTCGTCAGGCAAGGCTACCAAAGTTGTATCGTGGGCGCGTAAGTCGCCAAAAACGCTGAAAAGAAGCGCCTTCTCAGCGGTTCCAATCTGTCCGTTCACAAATCCGACCGGAAGTATGGCACGTTGGAACCGGCGCTGGACTTGCGGTCGCAGGCCTTGCCATACCGCCCTTAGCTCACCGAGGGGTTGCTTGATTTCGTCGAGATCGCGGCGGATAGCTTTCGGATCGAACGGGTCGGCGTCACGTTGAGCCCCGAACGATGCGCGCCGTTCCAAGAGGGCGCGTTTTTGAGTCGCGAATTCTTGATCGTCAATGAGTCCCTCGGTTCTCATGGCGATCAATGCCTGAATCTGCCGCGTGACCCCGGCAACCTCGCGGTCGAGTCGGACCTGTTTGTCTTTGGTTGCAGCCTTGCGTTCCGCGGCGGCTGCAATGACCAAATCGCCGAGTCTTTCCACCAATTCGGGCCGGGTCCGAAGCCCGTGGAGAAAATCAGCGAATTCCTCGTGGATTGACCCGGCGGCATAACAGGTGCCATTGCTGCATTCGCCGTTGCAGTGGTAATAGGGATACTGCCGAGAGCGCCCGCGTGAAATACTGGCAGTCATGTATTCCCGGCAGTCTGGGCAGCGGACGAGACCTCGCAACGGAAATTCAGGATGGCAAGTAACGTGGCGCACGATCCGCCGATTGCGCCCAATGATGCGCTGCACCCGCGCAAAGTCGCCACGGGTCACCATGGGAATGTGCTTCCCGTCGTGCTCCTCGCCGGTCCATGGATTTACAAGGACGCCGGCATAGTAAGGATTCCGAAAAAGATTATCAAGCGACTGCGGGCTCATGGGCTTACCGCGCACCGTTACGACTCCCCAGTTCGTCATCTGCCGGAGAATTTCTGCCTGCGTGTACCCGCCAGTCGCGTATTCTTTCCATGCCCTTTGGAGAAGGCTAAACAGCGGTTCCGATGGCAAGTCGGGTTGCGTTCTCTTCTCTCCGCGGATCGTCGCCGTCTTGTACCCGAACGGCGGCTTCCACGGGAAGATGCCCTCTTGGAGCTTCTTTTTCATTCCCTGAACGGTCCGTAGCGCGCGGATGTCATTATCGAATTGGGCAAAACCGGCGAGAATCGTCTCCATGAGTTTCCCTTCCGGCTTCGTGTCGATCGGTTCAGTCACGGAAACGATCCGAACGCCGTATTTCCCAAGCAGCGCTTTCACGTTGAAGTGATCGCCAACGTTGCGCGCGAAGCGGTCAACCTTCCAGACCAGGAGAAGCTGCACCGACCCCTTGCTGGTTTTGCAGTAGTCGAGAAGCGCAAGGAGCTGGGTTCGGTCTGCGAACTTAGCGGATTCGCCGCGTTCAATGAAAACCTTCAAGACGGTGAGATCGTGTTGGCGGGCATATTCGCGGCACGCCGATTCCTGTGATTCGAGGCTGGTTCCCTCGATCTGTTCTTTGGACGAGACACGGCAATAAATGACTGCGTTCATGGATGGTGGTTATTATTTTTGTTCGGCCGACTGTTCGGCCGCGGAGCCTTTATTGAATTCTAAGGTCGAATCGCCAGAGTTGTCAAAATTGGATCGCGCACTTTTTGGCGTTCTGCCGGAATTTCGCTTATCAAGATAGATGTCGAGCAGGAGGTCCGCCATGACGCGCATTTCAGCACGCAGTTGCAGGAGTTGCGGGTCGGTATAGTCCTTGGCAATCGGCCCCAGAAAAGTTTTGAACTCTTCGAGTTCTTGCATCGCCACCAAGTGTGGTGCGTCCTTCGTCTGCCGGAAAGGCCCGCCACTATGCGGCAGAAGCAATAGCAGGGTCCGGCCGCCGAGCGGCCCCCGCAACCTACCGCGTCTTTTACCATACCTGAGAGCCGGCCATCATCACTCGTGATGTCACTATTCGAGCTCTTGATCCAAACCATAATCGACTGGATACGCAGCACCGTCGTAGAACTGCTGAGCCGTGGCGCGGCCGAATTCGTTGCGAGACGCCGGAGGCGGAAAAAAGGACGGGCATCCAAGGAGAAAAGTCTGCAACAAGACGGACCGCGCTAGGCCGCTTTGTCGCCCGGCGTGGAACGTCGCCATCAGCATATATGCGTGCCGTGCATAATATGAGTTCTAGACTGGGACGGTGCGCTTGATATCGTGAATGAAAGGTCGATATCAAAACACCCACGCCCCATGGTTAAACGCGTATCGGGGAACTACTTGAGAACTTATCGGAAGCGGTCCGGGATAAGCCAGCAGGAGATTGCACGGCTCCTCGGATACAAAGATCAGTGGCAGGTGAGCCGCCATGAACGTTCCCGAACGTCACCGAAGCTCTTCATTGCACTCGCGTACACGAAGATCTTCCGGGTTTCGGTGAGCGTCTTGTTCACGGCATTGGATGGCCTGGCCGATCAAATGGTTGAAGAAAATCTCGCCGTTTTTGAGAGAGACCTCCGGTCTCGCAAACCCGCTGGACGCCCGTCAATGGCTCACAAACGAAAAATAAAATGGTTAGACGACAGAAAACAATCGAAGGAAACGGCCCATCTATCGTAGCGCCATCAGATCGAATCCTGGCGCTTGAAGTCCGGTCGCAGCGGGTAGGTTTCATTGTGCTCCAAGGGAGGGATCAGATTTTGGATTGGGGCATCCGCACCTATGGGAAGCAAGAGGCTGACGCGCCGTCTGCCTGCTGCGCGAAAGTCGCCACGCTGTTGGAGCTCTACTCGCCAGCGGTGATGGTGATCCGGCGGCGGAACCCCGCCCTGAAGCAAAGTCGTGGAACGGTTCGTGCCATAGCGGCCAAGCTTGCCGGGGAGGCGCGCCAGCGCTCGATATCCTGCCGGTTTATGACGGCCGACGAGGTGCGGCGCTTTTTTGCCCGCTATGAGTGCACTACCAAGGATGCTGTCGCATCTCGCATTGCTGAATGGTTTCCTGATCTCGCCTGGAAGCTGCCTCCCCCGCGCAAGTTTTATGACCCCGAAAGCTACAACATGGCGGTTTTCGACGCTGCCGCAACCGCCATGGCGTTTATCGGAACTAACGACTAATCAACAGGGTCCTTTCGATGGCCCCTCAGCTCGGCGAATAGATCAAATATGATCCGCCAGTTTCTTTGAGGGGCCTTCGAAGGGACTCGTGTCTTTGCACACCCCCTTTCACACTTTAACGCTCGCCCTTGACAACGCCCGTGTCGTCGAGTACAGTGCAGCCAGACCTTTGGCAGTAATCTCTCACTCTCCAATACCTGCCCGCCCACAGGTCTAGAGACCGTAAAGAGCCGCGATCCGGCCCTACTTGATCGCCCGTGCCGTTTGGGTCACCCCATTCGCAAATCCCTCTGCTGCCTCGTCGCCGTCCGATAGATTCGTGGATCTCTCTCCGACTCCGCTTTGGCATGAACGAAATAGGCGTCTTTTCCATGCCCGATTCTCAAGTTCGTGCCCTTTGTGTCACTGTGCCGCGGACGCGTCCTTCCTTGTCGCCCATGTCACTTAGGCCGACGCCGTCTTCTCCTCAGATCTGGAAAGCGCCTTGGATCTGAGGAGAAGACACATGCACAGAACACATTCAGATTCAACTGGCCAGAAACAACAGTACGTCGTAAACACGGACAAACTGCCTCTGCCTTATGCGCGTTGGGAGGTGAAGGAACACCGGGCGATAGGCAAGCTCCAGTTGGAGCTTCGCCACGGCCAACTTTTTGCCAATGACAGCCCGGTCATTCGTTATCTGTCTGATAGGCAAAAGAAACAGGGAATGCAGGCCGGTGAGAGCTTGCGCAGGGAACTCGCCGACAGGCCGACCTTAAATGCCACAGTTCGCGACTTTCTCATAGCGAATCCAGAACTCATACCCGAAGACTGGAAACACCATGAGACCTGCTTTTGGGGTACTATCTTTCGCAGCCTGCCTGTTGAGGGTTTTTCGGGTTCGGCCGTCGCTTACCTGCTATGGAATAAAGAGTACCGGTGTTGGAACTCGCACATCTATCTTCATTACTTCGGAGTCGTCTTCGGCGCATACGACTCGGCGGCGATGCTCATTAAGCTAGCATGAGCTCCAAGGCGTCCGCGGGATCGGGTAAGCCGCTCGGTCAGTCTTTGCTCGCCCCGCCACTTTTGCTGGAGGGGCGGCTTTTTGGCCACGAATTAAAGGCTGCGTTATTAAGTTTGGGGCACCCCGCTTCACCCGCCTACCTTATAACCGTTTGGCCCCTAGATTGCCCGAAACGCGAACCGATGATGCCCTCTGGCCTGAAAATGATAATCACGACCAGAACCGCACCGTAGAAGAGCATGCGCAATGATGTCGAGAATCGCAACAGCTCCGGCAACGCGGTCAACAGTACAGCACCACAGATCGGCCCCACGTACGTCGCCGTTCCACCGACAATCGCAAAAATGAGAATTTCAAGGCTGTTATCAAAGCCGAACATGCGCGGCTCCAGTAGGCCCACCGCATGAATGTATAGTCCGCCAGCCAAAGCCACTACAAAACTTCCGGAGACTACAGCCGCCAGCCGATGCAGACCAATGTTGATTCCAAGGCTGGCAGCGTTTACTTCGTCTTCCTTGATGATTCGTAAGGCAAGTCTCATGGGACACTTGTCGAATATACCCAAGCATATGATTGCAATTCCCATTAGAGCAAACGGATAACAGATCGACGGCGACGCCCGAACGTCCTTGTAACCCAGGGCCCCACCAAAGCGCTCTGTATTTAGTGCGATTACGCGTGCGAGCTCACCAAAGCTCAGCGTGGCAACGGCGAATAGAAAACCTATGAGCCGTGAGCAACCAATATAGATTAAGCCTCCTGCGCACGCACCGGCAGCCCCGCCAGCGCCAAGAGCAACTAAGAACGGCAGGCCGCTAGAGTATACTGCTGCTGCGACGATACCTCCTATACTCATTATCGTGCCGAAGCACATGAACAGCAGCCCGGCGGATAGCGTCGCATACGCGCCTAGAGCTAACAGGCAGCTCATCGCCGCAAGAGTTGCAATCTGAAGGAGGTAATCATTCATCTCAATTGCCCGAGATGGAACCGGCGATTTCGGAAGATCAGTACGCCGATCAGTAAGGCGAAGGCTACGCCATCGCGATAATTAGAACCTAGCCAAACTGTCGTGGCGACCTCAGCGGAACCCAATACCAATGCAACAAAAGCGGCCCCTCTCATATTGCCCAGCCCACCCACGATTACAACGACCAGGGCCTTGAAACCGTACAGGCTCCCGATAAACGGCGATACGACCCCAATTTGCTGGCAGATTAGCAAGGCTGCAACACCAGCCAGTGCCGAGCTGAAGATCACGGCTAATAGCTTGTCGTGGTCGGTTCTGATACCCGTGCAGAGCGCGAGTTCCGGGTTGTCTGCAATTGCCCGTAACCGAAGTCCTGCCCTCGTATGCCGGAGCGCCATGTGAACGGCAAACAAAATGCAAACGGCTCCTATCATCATCCAGACCGTAGACGCTATCACGGAATCACCCAAAAACCGAGGAAATCGCTGTGGGTAGGCCCCGAACTTAAGTATGGCTGCGTTCTGCAGGACGATCGAGAAGCCGATAGTAGACACGATCACGGACAGATGTCTTGGACTATTTACATTCGTCACCTCTCCTAAAGGTTTTATGGCACACAAATACACACTAAGTCCGGCGGCGGCGGCAGCAATTATGGCGCTTGAAATTATCAACGCCACTTGACCGGGAGCGGCACGCGCTGACCACGCCGCTGCATACGCTGCCACCATAAAGATTTCGCCATAGGCTAGGTTCACAATTCTTTGGACACCAAAAATGAGGTTGAAACCAAGGGCGATCAACAAGTATGTACACCCCACAGCGAGGCTGTTCACGATTTGGTCCATAATGTACTCGCTCTGTCTGCCGAAAGGCCGAGGTAAGAACGCAGGAGCGCGTTCTCGCAGACCGCTTCAGAGAAGTCGCTCATCACCACCACGCCGTTTCTCAGTACATATGCTCGGCGACAAATATTAAGCGCAAATCGGGCCATCTGTTCAATGAGTAAGAATGCAACATTAAGGTCCCTCAACGCTTGTCGTACGGTGTCTAAGGCTTGAGGGGAGAGACCATGGCTTGGCTCGTCGAGTATGAGCAACGGGAAGAGCGGCGCACCGACGGACCCGGGATGCTCCAGCGACAGGGTCTTAAGGCACTGGATAAGAAAGAGTCCCCGAGCGATGGCCAGCAACTTCTTCTGGCCGCCGCTCAGAGTACCCGCCCGCTGTTCCGATCGATCACGCAGGAAAGGGAAGTGGGCATACAGGTTAGTCAGCATCACAGATTTGGCGGCCCTGGCCGTGGAGAGCACGGCGCAGGCCACGAGTAGGTTATCCGCAACCGATAGGGATTCGTAAATCGAAGTGCTCTCGGATATATATACAATTCCTGAGCGCGCAATTGCCCATGCCGCAAGGTGCTTTAGGGACGTGGTGCCCCCCGACATCATCAGTTGAATCTGACCTTGGTATGGAACGAGGCCTGCGATCGCGCGCCCGATGGTCGTTTTGCCGGCTCCGTTGGGACCGATCAGAGCGACCGACTCATCGTAATTGATATGGAGTGATACTCCATTGATGACTGCCGCTCCGTTGTAAGCGACCTTCAGGTTATCAACCTGCAACATATTTAGTACCAAGGTAAGTGTCTAAGACCCTCGGCTCCTTTAATACGAAGGCCGGCTCTCCGATGGACAGCAGCTTGCCTTCAGCCATGACCGCTAAGCAATCGCTGACTTCCTGTATGAAGTCAAGATCGTGCTCCACTAACAGGATTGTCATTTTCGTTTTAAGTGTGCTGAGGATGGAGAAGACGCGCTTTTTCTCCAGGTCGGCAAACCCTGCAGTAGGTTCATCTAGAAGCAACAACTGTGTGGATGCCGACACAATGCATCTTGCAAGCTCGGTCATGCGTTGCTCGAAAAATGAGAGCTGGCGGGGGTACGCCGTGAGCCTCCCCGAATCAATTCCGCAAAGCGCTGCGGCCTCGCGTACGAGAGAAGCTGTGGTAGGCGGCCAGCGCAGCCGGAGGCCACCATGGAAGCCATAGATTCCTAGGCTGATATTTTCAGAGACCGTCAAATCTCCACTGATGTGACTATGCTGAGACATCCGCGATATACCGCGACAGGCGATGCGATGCGGCGGCAACGTGGTGAGGTTTGCGCCCCCCCACCAGATGGCACCCTTTTGCGGTTTCATAGCGCCAGCGATGATATTTAGAAGAGTAGACTTACCGCTGCCGTTCGGCCCAATCACACCCATGGCGCCCTGATGGACGTCAAAAGAAATGCTGGAGAGCGCAGGCACCGTGCCGTATGCGTGGCTGACGTCAATGATCCGCAGCATCATTGCACCAGAGCGTACTTGCCACCGTGAATCTCCAGTATCACCGGCAGTTTTTCGGCGTCACCTTTGTAATGGTAGGTGAGATCTCCGAGTACACCATCAAAGTGGGTCAGCGAGCCGATGGCGTCTCGGATGGCACCTCGATCCCTTGATCCTGCGTTGCGTACGGCCCGCGCAAGAATCCTCAAACCGTCATACGCGTACGCTGCATACGGGGGTGCTTCGGCGCCGAACTTGGCTTTGTATTGCTCGGTGAACGCTTTGACAATAGGTCGTGGACTGGTGGAGTAGTAATTTTCGGCAACAAGCGTCCCGTCGAGCGTTCCTGGCTTGGCCAAGCTCCATGTGTTTGGGCTGGAGAAACCCGCGGTTCCTAGAAATCTGGCACGAATACCGAGGCGACGCGCTTGATCGGCTATCGTTGGCGCGTCGCTTGACAATGTGTTCACAATGAAGGCATCTGGATTCGCGGCCTTGATCTTTATTAGCTGAGGTGATCGGTCGGTATCGCCGCTCATTTGGCTTTCCTTCGCGACCAACTGGATACCCAGTTGGGTCAGTACGGTCTCGTACAGTCGCATCACCGACACTGCCCAGTCGTCATTAGCCGTATAGATCGCGGCCACCCGCTTTACGCCGAACCGATCACGGGCCATTGTCAACAATGGCCGCACCAAATAAGTGTCCACTCTTGTCGACCTGAACATCCATTTGTTGAAATCTTCCCCGGCCGCGTTCTTCCAGTCGCCCGTGGACCCGACGGACATCGAAGCTATGTTTAGTTCCGGCAAGAGTTTGGCAACCGCAACGGCCTCGCCTGTGCGTGTAGGACCCAAGATAGCTAGAATACTGGTGTCACCCGCGAAGTGGCGCGCTAGCGACACGGCTTGTGCAGGATCTCCAGCGGAGTCCTGTATACGCAAGTCGACAGCATAACCCTCTGTCCGCAAATTCTCCTGCGCCAATTGCAAACCCTTCAGATTATCCTGCCCGTAAGGTGCCGCTGCGCCGGTAAGACTTAAGATCGCCCCGAAGCGGGGGAGTTCATTTTGTTCTGTATGGCACCCGGAAAAGACCGCAATGAACGCGGCCACAAGGAACAGAATCTTCTTTTTCATTAGTTACCTTCGTTTACGCTACCGACGTCTACGTGTTTGTTGGTTTCTGGAACAGGAGTTTGTGCATAGACAAATAACGCCCGAGCCCGTTCTGCAGTGCCGGCGGCGCTGAAAGCATGTAACAATCGCGATGAAAAATGCAAGCAATCGAATGGTACAAGTCTGAGTGGCGGGCCAAGCGGGCCATCCTGTGTTTGGCGACACCAGAAATCCAGCTCTCCTTCAAGCACGAAGATCAACTCCTCGCCTATGTGTTGACCCAACGCGCCGGGCGTTTCTATTTGCGATTTAGAGGCGCGGCTTACATCAAACAAGTAGCCGCGCATCACTGGTTTCAGTGTGCCCTCCCTCTCGTTGGAAAGCGAGTCTTCAAGGGTCGCGTAGCTATATACATGCTCCTCGATCAGTTGTCTGTGAGCCGGTTCAAATTTGGTAATCATTAGCGCTCCGCTCTGGATCTCGCTTAACATCTTTTCAGCAGCGCTTCGTCGAACGACGTACCAGGGCTCCTTCTCTGGGCTCCATATGGAGTCGGTCGGAACCCCCAGCACTCGGCAGAGGGCTTCTAGTTCCCCTACGCCCACATCCACGGCCGCATTCTCAATCCGGCTCAGGTGCGAAGCCGACATCGGGTGCCGCGCTTCCTTTAATTTCCTTTCAAGTTCGCGCAGGTTGTATCCCAACCCCTCTCGCGCTTCCTTAAGAGCTCGACCGATATTTCTTTGCCGAATGGAGGATTGCGGCCAGTCCGCGCTAAATTTCCGTCCTGAGTTCAGCGTTTCCATACAGAGAACATAGCAACGCGGGCTCATGCGTGTCAATACGGAGGATCAACGTATTTCAATATGGAAACATAGTTGTCAATCAGATAATAATGCAAATATACTAGTTAGCGCATTTGGTTCCTATGAAAACAGGCATATTAATTGCCACGGGCCGTCGCCAATGATTAAAGAAGGTTAATCTAATTGTACTGGTGTTGCAGATGGGAATTGTGTATATCTATAAGGAGATGCAGGGATGAGGTGGCTTAGATCAATAGAGGAGTTGGCTCATGGAAAACACGTACATTTTCCCGCCGACGTTGCAGTTGCAGAAGAGCAGCGCATTGAGCATGGCGGACGATGCGAAAATCTGTCGGGACACGACAAACACGAAGGATTCCTATCCCGAGGAGGTGATGGCCGACGATGGCTGCCCGAACTGCTGATAATACTAGAACAATCAATAAGTTACGCGATGGAGCGCCCATCGCTGCCGCCTCAGCGCGCCCCAAGCGAGAGGTGAACGACGACTGGCGAGTTAGTTTGGCGGGCGAGTTGGAAAGGCCTCAGTTCGCTCTCATGCCTGAGGTCGAGTGGGAGAAATTGTATCGACTTCGGATGCATGGCATGCGAAAACCACCAAAAGCGCACACGGTTGGGGCTAAAGAGTCTTGAGCGTCGGGCGTTTCGGCAATGGCCAGAATTTTCTTGATTGACGGCGATTCGGTCCACGCCACCGATCTCACGGCGGTGTTACAACGTCACAGCCATCGGGTTGTGGCAATGTCTCCCGAAGAAGCCCGCCACGATCTTGCCACAATCCTGGATGAAGCTGAAATTGTGGTGGTGAACGTCACGACGGACAGCCAGCGCGACTGGGATCTGCTGCGGGATGTTTGCCACCTCGCCGCCATGTTCAACTTCGGCCCACAGATATTGGCGGTTTCCCGGACATACCGCGGACCGACAGCAAGACTGAGGGCCGAGAAACTCGGCGGCCGGCTGATCTATGGCTGATCGCTCGGCGCTCATCCTTGAAGAGATCGATTTTTTGCTGGCCGAGCGCAGAGAACTGGCGGCGCAAGGGCCGCACTTTAGGATCATTCACAACACTCGCGGGCAGTGGGCGGGAGATCCACATCGTGCAGGTTGTCTTCCGGGAGAAGACCTGCTGGGTATAGTCCTGATATATCGGGGACGTGAATACCAACTGCCGCTTTCGCCAGCAGAGGCGTCGCTGTTTGATTTTCTTGGGAGATTCAGAATAGGGCAGACCGCCAGCCAAATTGAGCGCGGTATCCGGGGCGATGCATTTTATATGGCACAGTATGCCCGGGCATGGAAATCAAATCGGCGAACTGCGGAGTTTCACCGAACTACAATCAAAGCATACGTAAAACGAATTAGATTAGCCATGGCCCAGGCTTTCGCGGACGCTGGCCTGCTCCTGGACCCGGTGAGAGTGATGGTCAGCCAACCGACCGTCCGAAATGAGAAAGCGTACTCCGTGCGCGCGCGCATCCAATGGCTTCACGTCCCAGGATTCGTTGGTCCATCTCGGATGTAGATGATTTCGTAGCGACGACAGCACTATACTTCCTCGGGTCTCAATCGATTTCAATAGGCAGCACCGCAAATGCAAGATATTAAACGGCTTGGAAGTGGAAGATTTTCAACAGTTTCGCGCAAAGGCTTGAATCAGGTTCGGGATCAGGGGGTTTACCAGGAGGCTTACCATCGGAAGTCCCTCAGAATCAATAAAACATCCGAATGCCCTATTGAACCCTGTAGGCCCTCTGCACGCGGAATTATCTACATCGCGCTGCCGGCGCCAGTAGAGTGCTCCCATCTGCATGAAAACAGGACCACAATCGAGGCCGTGGTTTGGGCGACCCTCTGGGTTTGCACTAGGGGCCACGTTATGCGCATTCATCCACACTTCCATCGCGATGAGTGCCGCTTCTCGGCGCAACCGATATGGGTGGGTGGCTTGGGGTGTTCACCGAGGTTCTACCTTGGCCCACCGTTAGTTTCCGGCCGAGGTTTAACAACGGGAGATCCCAAGAGAGAATGGGGCTGGCGAGCGAAGTTTTTGACAAGAGCCTGCACGGTATAGTAGGGTCAAAGATTCCCCTTGGGGGCCGATAAGAGTACTTGGTACGTTTTCGAAGCTACCAGGTTTTTGCTTCGAATCGGAGGACGCGGGAGGCACGTCTATTTAGCTGGCAGCTAAAGCCGTATCGAATTCGGTCGGTCGCCAAGATGTTGATGTTTTTATTGACATGCCACAACATCTGGTATAGTATTAGACGAGAATGGAGGTTGCATATGATTTCTGATCCCGATCCCGGCGTCGCTGACCATTTGATTTAGCCGGAGCCTAAAAAAGCCAGAATCCCTCGCACCCGCTGGGGCCGATGGCTTTTTTTTTAGGCTAATCGCGGTTCCTAGCGACCAAGGTCTGATAATTTGTTATTATCAGCACAAAGATGCGCCGTGCCCGAACCATTCGATATGCCTTCCTTGTCTTGGTTCTAGTCGCATACCTTTTCTTGCCAGCGGAGCAGGCTGCCCAGCCAAAGACCGGCATGCTGTCAAACCCGGAAGTCTTCTCTAAGGCTAAACTCTTGCAACCTCTGGCACTTTACGTGCTGATCGGATCCTTGATCGGCCTGATTGTAGGACCGGAGCTGATAAAAGTCTTCCGTGATCAGGCACAAGATGCCACCCAGCAATTCGTCAATGCCGTACGCGACGGCATTAAGGATTCCGTAAGCGCGGGCCTGAGCCTTATGAGCACGGCTGTAGCCGCCGAAATCAGTAAGGCTCTGCCAGGGGCCTTTCACAACCCTGTTGCGGAAAAAACTGTTGCCCAGGGTATTCGGCAAATCCGTCAGCCAACGATTGCCAATCTCGTTGAATCGGACAACCCAGAACAGTGGAATGCGGCCTTGCAACTCCTGGAACGGGTGCCTGATGGCGATCCCGTCGATTATCTTCCATTAGCGTTTCGCTATTGGAAGGCCGCAAATGTGGAACAGGCAATTCGCGTCTGCGATATTGGCATGCACAAAACGCCAACGGAAGAGCGCCGAATCAAGTACAAAAACAGTTTAGCTTTCTACCTCGCCGAGCGCGCGGACATCAAAGACGCCGAACGGGCCCGGAATCTCGCAATGGAAGCCTGTCAAGAACACAATCCTGCTCGTCCACGAGCCCTAAATACCCGGGGGTTTGTGGAAATCACTTTCGCCGAAACTGAAGAGCAACTGAAGCTCGGCATAGCTTTGTGCGCAGAGTCTCTCCAAAACGGTAATTCTATGGAAGCTTATCTGAAGGCCATGGGGCGCGTGGCAGTTCGACAGAAGCAACTTAGCCTTCGTACAACAGATCTACGACCAGGCGACAGTTCACTTGGTGGCAACCCGATCTAGAAGCCGCCGCCGGGCCCGATGGTCCGCGATCCCCACCCCGAGAAGGTAAGCGTCTGATGAACCCCTCTTTCCAATAGGCCGATACCGGTTGCATAGTGGTCTCATGACCGAAACCATTGCCGAAGAGAGTGTGGCCAGCAAGAACGATCAGTGGCGAGAGCGGATCGCTGAACACGAGCGCAGCGGGATGTCCGTGAAGAAGTTCTGTAAGGAACGGGGTATCAGGGAACATCTGTTTTTCTATTGGCGCAAACGGCTGCGGAACCAGCAGCAGCCGGTACGGTTTGCGTTGGTGGAGAAAGGAGCGGCGCAGCAGGCGCCGGCGCCGGAGGCGGACCTGGAACTGGTGCTGGCAACCGGCGAGCGACTGCGTATCGGTGCCGGGGTGAACGCCACCACGTTACGCACGGTGCTGGAAGCGTTGCGGGCATGATCCATCTGCCGGCCAGTGTGCGGGTGTATTTGTGCTTGACGGCGTGCGACATGCGCAAGAGCTTTGACGGACTGCATGCCTTGGTGCGGGAGCATCTGGAGCTGGATGCGTTCGCCGGGCATCTGTTTGTGTTCGGCAGCCGGAGGCGCGATCGGGTGAAGATCCTGTATTGGGACCGTGACGGATTCGCCATGTGGAGCAAGCGCCTGGAGGAGGGTACGTACGCGATGCCATTGGGTGATGGCACCGAGGCGCGCCGGCGTGAGATCACGGTACAAGAGTTAGGGGCTCTGCTGAGCGGCATCGACCTGCAGCACGCCACACGGCGCAAGCGCTACCGGCGGTTCGAATAAAAAAGCACGGTTGCATTCATTTTTCTCTTGGCAAAGAGTAAGTAAGTGAGTACACTTATTACTTACTCGTGGCTATCGATCCAAAACATCTTCCGGAAGATCCACAGGCCCTACAGCAGATGGTGCTGGACCTGATGAAGCAACTGGACCACGAGTTCACCGAGCGAAACAAAATCGAGACTCTGTTGCGCGAGCTATTGGACGCCAGGCGCAGCCGCAAGAGCGAGCAACTCTCTGTGGACCAACTGGCTCTGTTTGCCGCCGCCTGGCAGGCGCGGCAAGCGGAAGCAGAGACGCCGGAAGCGCCCGGCAGCTCCGATGACGACGATCCCGCTACCCCTGGCGCCGGGGATGCCACTGCGAAGAAGAGGACCGGCGGCCGGCAGCCCCTGGCGCGCCATCTCAAGCGCGAACGCATCGTGCACGATCTGACGGAAGAAGAAAAGCACTGCGCGGCCTGCCAGCACGATCTGCGGCCCATCGGAGAAGAGTGCAGTGAGCGCTACGAATACATTCCGGCGCAACTGACCGTCATCGAGGATGTGTGCAAGAAATACGCTTGCGATTGCACGGTGAGGACGGCCACCAAGCCGCCCCAACCGATTGAAAAGAGCACGGCCGGCGCCAGTCTGCTGGCGCAAGTGATTGTAGCCAAAACCGCCGATCATCTGCCGTTGCATCGGCAAGAGAAGATCTTTGGGCGGCATGGCGTGGACATCTCGCGCAAGACCATGGGCGGCTGGCTGGCCCAATGCGCCGATCTGCTGAATCCCCTGTACGGATCTCTCAAAGAAGTTCTGTTCCAATCAAAGGTGATCGGAACCGACGATACCGGCGTGAAAGTGCTGGACGTAAAGCTTCCCTTCGCGCGCACCGGGCGTATCTGGCCCTACTGCGGTGACCAAGCCCACCCGGTGATCCTCTATGACTACACCGCGACGCGGGGACGCGCCGGCCCGGAGAAGTTCCTTGCAGGTTATCGCGGTCACTTACAGGCGGATGCCTATGGGGGATATGACGCCTTTTTCAAGGACCCGGCGCGGGGCTTGACCGAGGTGGGCTGCTGGGCACATGCGCGGCGATATTTCCATAATGCACTGGAGTCGGATCAGGCGCACATGGGGCCGGCCCTGTTGCTGATTGCGCAACTGTATCGGGTGGAGGATCAAGCGCGGCCGTTGGCACCGGAAGACCGACTGCGGCTGCGGCAACTCCAATCGCGGCCCATCCTGGATAAGTTGGGTGACTATTTATTGGAGATCCAGGCGGAAGTCTTGCCGAAGAGTCCGGAGGGGCGGGCGGTGCGCTATACGCTGAAGAACTGGACAGCCCTGAACCGCTACTGTGAGGACGGAGATTTGTCGATCGACAACAACGCCACCGAGCGCGCCATCCGCGGTGTAGCTGTCGGCCGCAACAACTGGATATTCTTCGGCAGCGACCAGGGCGGAAAAACGGCGGCGGTGCTGCGCAGCTTCGTGGCTTCCTGCCAGCGGGCTGGGGTCGATCCCTACGTCTGGTTCCAGGACGTCCTCTCCCGCATCGCCGGCCATCCCATTACCCGGCTCGCCGAACTTCTACCGCACAATTGGGCGCCCGCCCAGGCTTGATCCCAAGACTTCCAATCGCTAGCACGGACTCGCCCATTCGCCCGTCCTGGTGATTCTCAGACGCTTACCGAGAAGTACCGGCGCACGTGCCTTATCCCTTTTCTCCGCCGCTCGTATCGGTCCATTTTCCCGGTTCCGCTGCCGGTGAAAGGCGTATACTTAAATGGGGACGACCACCTTCGTCAGGGGCCGACCCAGAAAAACGGGCTTCCGATTCTTGCCAACTGGAAGCCCGTTAGATTTCAATGGTTTACGTTTAGCTGTGGCTTGCTGCTTGGCCTGCGAGATAGCCGTCGCGTTCGCCTTGACGCTCCTCGCCGAACTTGCCACAACCGGGTACCAGAATTGGACATCGTGGTGGGAGTGAATAAGCAGTTCCGTCCCACATTGGACGACCATGAAAACCCATCGCGAAACCACGTTCGTATCCGATGGCGTATTTCGTCATTTCAACTCTCCTTTTTGTCAGGGGCCATCAATTTTCAGTAGTCCTTCCGAACTCCTTGCCGAGCCGAGAAGGCGACATTGATCCGCGAGGTGCTCGCGATCATAAAGACACCCATTGCCCGTGGTAATGGGAACGGTCAAGTGGAGGCAGCGTCTTCCTAATTGACGTGCCGTAGGGTGCGACCGCGCTCGTAGCCCTTCAGGTAGGCTTGCACGAACTCGTTGTTTCGGTCGTTCAGGTCATTCACCCTCAGACCAAACGACCGATCCTCGGGGGCGTAGATCCCGCGGATCTCGCCGAGGCGATACATTTCGTTTAGGCGCTTTTTCATATTCCTCTCCAAGATGGCTCAGAATGCCACCTTCATTGCTTCGACTCCGATTATATTGCGAAAGTTCCCCGCGAGTCAATAACAACGCTAATAATCTGCTTGTTTTCAGATATTTACTTACATTATAGCATTACATTATTCTGTAATATAAAACATCGTCTAATTCGATGTGGTCTTCTTCCGAGGGCGATCAAGCTTGATCCCCGCTTGTCTTAACCATAAATACAAGGTTGCTTGACCGATGCCGAGTTCGTCAGCCACGGCTGGCACCCCCTTGTCACGAATTTCGGAATCCATCAGCCGCATCAGCTTCGATCGAATTTCTCGAGATACGAAGTCCTCTATGTATCGCCAAGCCCCCTCATCTTTATTAGCATGTCTTAGTAACTCCGACACGTCGAATGAGCATCGATAACCCATGCCCTTCTCACCGAGTGTTTGTTCGACGCGTTTGGCTAAATCTCTGATCCAACCGTGTTCAGATTGCGGTACCAACTCGATTGCGCGGTCGTAGTGAATGCTCGCCTTGTCGGTACTGCCGACCTTTGCGTATAAGAGCGCCAAATGGAGATGTGCTGCGGCCCGATCCGTAACTCGCACCTCTTCACTAAGCGCCTGCTTAAAAGCGCGCTCTGCTTCGCCGTAATCCGAACTTGCATCGGGCAATGCTCCTGCCAGAGCCATGCCTTTTGCCACCCAGGCCCAACCGTGTGTGACCCGTGGCAGTTTGGGAAACATTTCAATTGCAGAGTCGGCCGAACGGCGAGCTTCCACATAATTTCTCAAGTCTGTTGTTATTAAGCTTCGGGCAACAGCAATCCCGTAATCCAGCACGGGATCACGGTGTTCCTTGCATGCCTCGTTGTTGCTCTCCTCTTCAGCTTTGTTGTTCATCTCTTCGGCTTCCTTCAAATCCTCACAGTTTCGACCGATCCGGTTATATCTGGAGAGCGCAAGTTGGTGATACACACGAGCCAAATGAAGATGGTGTGGCAGATGTTTCTCCTCCGTTCCGCCGAGGAGCCTACGCGCTTCAGTCAAATGTTCATCTGCTGCTCTCAAATCATTATTATGTTGGTCCATGCGGCCACGGGAACGAAGCGCGATGCCAATTAGTAAGTGTGCATAACCGCGTCGATGAAAATCGACGCTGCCACGCGACAACGGTACGGCAACTCTGAGATACTGCAATGATTCTACCAACTTACCTTCAAGCTGACGGAGTTGACCTAATCCAAAACCAAGGCAGGTCGATAGTGTGTAGTTTCCCGCCGCCACTTGTTCATTGCGCCTTGCCTCATCTATTTTGTCCGGTAATTTTTCCGCCAGGTTTTGATCGGCAACGTCGAGAGCGTACTGGAAATCGTCCGCAGCCTCATTAAAATTATATTGCATGCTGTAGAGGCGTCCTCGCCAGAAGTAGAACAAGGAACGAACATGTAAGCTCCGCAACTCGCTTTCATTGTTAATCTTATCAATTACACCTATCGTATGATCAAGTAATGCAAGGGCATGCTTCTGTGTACTTTGTCGCCTCAATTGGGAGACGGCGCATTGAAGAATCAGCATGGCTTGCGCTCTCACCATGTCTCTTTTCGCATTGCCATGACTGATATCATTTTGTAGCTGGGCCAGATACTGTTTTCCTATCTCGAATGTGGCGAACTCCTCGGCCTGTCTGTAGAGCCCTACCTGGTCATAAGTCTCGGCAAGAATCGCTCGGCTCACGATGGCTGGCCATGAAGAGTCTGATCGGGCTAGGGCGGTGAGCTTTTGACGGCCCTCAGTGTCTTCGAAGACCGCAATAAAAGACCCAGTCCGGACCAATCGGATGAATTCGTATACCGTCTTCTTCAGGGCGGCCTCCCTTTCATCGGCGACTTCCCCTTGCGCCTGATTGACTTTAGCTGTCTCAGGAATGTACATGGCATAATAATACTCCCTCTGCGCCGCAGCCGGGGGAGCATCTGTGGATGCCGGCGAAGCTGAACAACCATTTGGTCACCGGTACGTGAAAATACATATCGGGTCGCCGCTCAGCGCTAAGACAATGCGAGCGCTGGGAAATTAGCCCCGCCCGAATCACCGTGATTGAAGCTGAACTCGACGGACTCGGTCTATGTGCCACCCGCTGCGGGCTCAGGGCGAACTCCGTTCCGCAGCCGTCCGACGCCCGGCTCCTTGTTCGGTTACTGACCAAACTCCGCGGATCGCCTCAGTCGGCTGTTCGCGAACGGCTCACCGCAATCCGTTATGATGTCCTAAAGAACTAGTATTGAGTGTAGATAATTTTGTGGCTTCGAGAGCACCAACCGCCCACAAGCCTCAAGAGGTCTCAATCAAGCTCAAAACAACTCGCGTGAAATCAATAACTTGGAAGTTGCACATTTCGCGGCACTTGCTCAGAATAGCTCGCTCAGGTTCGGGACCAGGAGGTCGGTGGTTCGAATCCACTCGCCCCGACCACTCCTTTCAATCACTTGCAAGTTAATTGAGCTTCTTGGACGCATCGCTGGAAGCCAAGTTGGAAGCCACCGGCTTCAAAATGGCGTCCATTTGGTTTGCCACGTCCTTCTTGACGGCCGGAATGACGTGGCTGTAGATGTTCATGGTGGTGGCAAAATCGGAGTGTCCCAGCAGTTCCATAACGGCCCGCGGGTGGACTCCTTGTACGAGCAACAGGGTAGCGGCCGAATGTCGGAGATCGTGAAATCGAAACTTCCGTATGCCGGAGTTCTTGACGATTCCGTAGAAGGCCCGCAAAAGGTTCCGCCTGTCGAGCATTGTTCCAATCCTGGTCGTAAAGACCATTCCGGTTTCGACCCATCCGACGCCAGCAAGTTGTCTCTCTTCGGCCTGCCTGGCGAGATGAGCGCCGAGAGCCGAAATGGCAACCTGGGGGAGATTGATGGTCCGTCGGCTCTTTTCAGTCTTCAGTTCGACCATGCGAAGCGCCCCATCAACCCTCTGCAGTTGCTGGCGTACGCTTAGCATCCCGTTCTCCAGGTCCACATCGGACCACTGCAGCCCGAGAATTTCACCCTGGCGCAGGCCCAGAGACAGCGTGACTGAAAACAACGACTCCAGCCGATGTCCCCGGATCGTTTCGAGAAACTGGTGGGCCTCCTCGGTAGTGAACCCGCGGACGGGCTGCTTTTCCCGCCGTGGCGGATTGACCAGGGCGGCGGCGTTCCGGACCACCAGGTTCCATTTCGTGGCAACGTTCAGGGCGTTTCTAAGGGTGTCGCGGAGGTGCTTTACCGTTCTGGGTGACAGGCCGGCTTCGAGCTTGGCATTCATGAACGCCTGTACGTGTTGAGGCCCAAGTTTCGAGAGCGCGTATTTCCCGAGTCCGGGCCCAAGGTGGATCACCACGATGTCACGGTAGAATGCGAAGGTCTTCGGGCGAGTGTTTCTCTTCGCCACATCCTCAAGCCATCGGGCGAGAAAGTTTCCGACCAACTGCCGTTCCGGCGCGATCGGCACGGCGCGTGTCAAGCACTTTGAGACACCCAGCATAGATATTTAGTGACTATCTTCCTTTGTCTTTGGGTCGGGTGGAAGCGGCTTGTTGATCCAGACCTCCGAGGGTAAAGACAGTGGTTTAGGAG